>Ga0080013_1000051_pt1 | contig 157556 bp, 165 predicted proteins | sample ETNvirenome_6_85_FD_69236 | JGI IMG/M metagenome (GOLD analysis project Ga0080013, IMG submission 69236) | Marine viral communities from the Pacific Ocean - ETNP_6_85 (SPADES assembly) (version 2) | ecosystem: Environmental > Aquatic > Marine > Oceanic | place: Pacific Ocean | collected...
AATGATGATCCCTTGTCCTTTGACATAGCCCCGCTTCGTTTCAACGAGGGAGCCAACTCTGTACTTACTTTTTCGTGCCATGTTTATATCTTATCACTTTTCATCGCTCGTGTCAACAAGAAAATCGTCCAATGCGTTCAAATAAGCCACACCGTTCGGGACTTGCCCTCGCAGGATGCCTCCGTGCTTTGCGATTACGTTCGTTACCACTGATACCGGAACATAACCATACACCGTCTCAGTAGGCTCGTCAGGATTGTCGGCCCAGGGCATAATAATTTCTTCGGGGTGGCTCGGATAGCCGATTTCTACCTGGGTGTACTTTTCTGCATCATCGATGCGCGGCGAACAATAAGCCCCATCGTGTGCCTGAACGGACATTCTAAACCCATCGCGACATACGACCGCTTCATTTCTTTTGTAGGACATAAGATTCCTTCGATTTTGGTAGGGCAGCCGGGACTTGAACCCGGGACCGGCGCTTTATAAGAACGCTACTCTGACCTACTGAGTTACTGCCCTGCGCGGGGAAGTAAGCCATTTCTGAGTATACTCTTAGGTTCGTAAGCGTCGGCCTAACTCTTTCTATGTTACCATTCCGCTAGGGAGAAGGACTTTGTTTTCCTACTCTTCAATCTCAAATGTGTCGTCGTCGGAGACACCACCAACAAAGTGATTCCTCACCTTCGACCAGTTTGTAACATCCCAGTCAAGCTCCTTGACCGTGACGCCACTCTTTTTTGCATAAGTAACCTTGTTCATCATCTGAGAGTAAGTAACACTTTCATCCATTTCATTTTGAATTGCAAGATGCGCTTCCTGTCGGGTTTTTGACGCATTCCAGATTTCGATCAGCCGAATGGCAAAAGCCGTTTTATTTATATATTCCATTTATTTTTCCTTTTCTATTGGAGGCGGGCGAGACTGCCCGTTTTTCACTGTCCTTATAGTGTACCTCACGGAGTGAGGTTAGTCAACCTTTTTCTTTCTTTTTTCGTAACTTTCTTTCGCTTGTCCACCAAGCGCACCAATGTCTCCCAGGAAGTCAGACAACTGGTCGTCGCCTTTCTTTGTTCCTGTAAAGTACCGGGATGGGCCGACGCGCATCGCATCCGGTGCGTTGGGCATCTGTCCGGTTTTCATATTCTCTCGGATTTCTTCATCGGTATCACCGTATGGCGACCACCAGCCGCCGCCGGGTTGAAGAATCTTTCCGTCTGGTCCCATTACACTCATGTTTATTCAATTCCGTTCGTTGTTGTATTGTGATCACCGTATCCAAATAAGCGGCCAATAGGAATAAATGAACCACCATCCTCGGGGTGCATTAGCCTTACTGCCACTGGACGACTATACAGCGCAACATACCAAAAACATTGCTCTTTGGAATCCCATTTAGCTACGGAAGTATCCATGTGAATTCCGAAGTAGCTGATATTATTTGCGAGTGTGGCCTTTGAAATCATTTTTTCCATATCTCTTGTTCGGTTGATGTTGGGGGGCGCGCAAACAAATTTTAAGTTCTATAAGCTCGCGAGCAGTTTTCTGAAACCACTCATCCATGTGACGGATGTGGCGCCTGTCAATAAGAAACTGCCAGGCTGCCCGAATAATTTCTATATCGTCATAAACGATCATTCCCTCAGCGATGTCGCGGGCCTCTTTAAATGTCATATCTTTCATGTATTACTATCTTATCATCGAATGCTTCTGTTGTCAAGGATTTTTTTACTGCGGTGGTAGCGCGGGCGGGACTTGAACCCGCAAGCCTTAAGGCGGCAGATTTTAAGTCTGCTGTGTATACCGATTCCACCACCGCGCCATTTACTTGCCATCATTCTTAACTTGAAAATATGTCCAAGCGATTCCTCCCACAACGCACATTAGCAGTCCTATAACTTCTATAATGTTTAACATGATATTTTGGTGAGCCACCAGGGACTCGAACCCTGAACCCTCGGATTAAAAGTCCGATGCTCTGCCAGTTGAGCTAGCGGCCCATTTTTAATTTTTATTTTTCCTTTAAGGGGATGCTGCTCGCGCAAGCGAGGCACCCATACCACTGCTTCCATGAGTGCCAGCCGCAAAATCGACAGTAAAACTTATTTTCATCACTCATCTAAATATTTTCCAAAGGATGCAGTGCTATTATGGTATCTTCTTGTTCGCGTGTCAAGCCATTTTGCTCAGCCCACCGCTTTTTTGCTTCTTTGGCGTCAAGCGCGGGAATGTGTCCCAGCTTCTTATGCCGCCATGCCCCTTCTTCCAAAGGAAGTTCATAGATTTCAAAGTTTATTTCGTAGTCTCCATGAAATACTGTCATGCTCTGCTCACTACTTCAACATCTTCAAGCTGCCAAGTCCACGTACCTTCTTCGCCGGTATGTTGATGTCGCGTCAGAACCTGCACGGCGAGGTGGGTGTCTTCCCAATCCGGCCGCATATCGAACACTTCGGACATAACAATTCCAAGTCTGCGGTCGTTGCAGTCGGCGCAGTATCTTACCAAGTCACCGATTTTCATAGGACACAATTTCTGATTCATCAACAAAATTAAGGACTTCCCCGCTCGCAAGCAAAAGAATTCTATACTCTCGCGACTGACTAAAATTGAAATTATCTACCCCAAGAATCGTGCCAAATTGCCCCTGTCGTTCTTCATGGTATCCCATGCGAAACCGGACGGTTTGACCCTGCCGAAGTAGCTCATGTGCGGTGACTGAATAACCCTTCAAGTATTGCTCGTTCACTTTGTTTCCTCCGCTGAACTGACGAGCCGCTCGCCAATCTTCATACCATTAGTATAGCAAGAAACCCGCAGAACGTCAACACTAATTTATAATTTTTTGCCATCGGGAAAAAACTTTTGACTCCTGGAGATCCTCGGGATTTCTCGGCAGCCTCGACCTAGTAATGCGGGGCGATGCGAACTCGGGGTCTTCTTTCTTCAGTGCCACGACTCTTCGTCTCAATTCGTGAAAGTCAAGTTCTTCTTCCCCAGCCTCACGCGCCATAATCTTTTGTTTTATCATTTCTTTCACGTAATCATCGGGGTCTGTCTTTTCTAGTATTTCTTCTAGCGTAGAGGTGGCAACCGTAGGATTCCAGGCAATCTTTTTCCACACGGGCAGGAAGAATTCTTTGAGGCGGTGAAACTGACGCGGCGAGACGTTTGCATACCAGTCGGAGTCTCCTTTATTGTGCTCTGAACCGCGAAGGGATCGGTCCCAATTTTCGTGGGCTTCCTGATAATTCCCCCATGTCTTTTCCCACAATTCTTGCGCGAATTCCGGAGATACTTCGCGTTTGGCGAGGACGCCTTTAAGGCTAACAGCATAGCTATTTAGCCCTTGCACACCGCCTAGGTAATCTTTCGCGGAAATATCTAGATGCATCAACTTTCTTAATGTTTCCTCGGAAGCGTTTGGGTGGTCCGCTATCTTCATGTAGTCTCCGTACTCCATTTCCTCGCTATCGAGTAGTTCATCTAAAACCTCGGGATGGGTTGAAGGATCTTTTATTTTAAATTTTCTATCATGCTTACGCAGAATTGAATACTTCTCGGGTGCTTCTGTCCGCATGAGCATATTATGAAGGCGGGAAGCGATCCGGTGCGGCAGCGGGCGATCATTGTCGTCCATGAACTGACCAGATCCATAATGAAATTGCATGCGCTGCTGATAGCGAAAGCCGAGAGGGGCATCCGGGATTTCTTCTCTTTGCTCAAAGTAAAACAGCGGATCGTCTTCTTCGTAGTACTCAGCGAAGTAATCTAACCCAGGCGCTGCCGTGCACCAGTCGGTGCCCTTCCCCAATTCGCATGCTGCTCCCTTGTTGTGGAGCGCAGCAATAAACCAATCCTCGTCGTCTCGGAAGACCTCGGTGCCTTCCTCGACATTAGCATAGCTCTGCTTTTCTTGATAATCGCGAATGTCATCGCGAGCGTCGAGAACCACTTGAGCCAGTTCACCGATGCCTCCAATCTGATTAAGGTCTGGCTTCTCCATAAGGTGCTTGTAATTAAAATACATATGAAGATCTTCCATAATCGACTCATCATCTTCGGCGTAGTCGTGCACAACCTTTTTCATCATGCGCGGCTGCGTTCGCATTAAACGTAGCAACCACAAGAGCGCCAGGGCCTGATTAGATTTGTCGCGACGAGTGCGGTCTGTCTCAATGTCCTCGGGGATCATATCCCAAATCCAGCCTTTGAGGCTGTCGTGCATGGTGGACACCATGAGGTCTAGTTTGTCGGGGAGTATATTATATCCCTCGTCGTCAAAAATATCTTTCCACTCCCATGGGTTTGACTGTGCATAATTTATGGCGTATTGCTTAATAGCTTTGCGCAGTTTTTTGGAGTCAAGGCTTTCTTTTGCTTTCTCCAGAGAGACTTCGTTTAAAAGTTGTTTCACTTCAACGACCTGGTGAGAAAGTTTTATTGTGATTTTGCTTACCATAGCTTTATCCCAGACGCCTCATAATTACATCAGGCCGGCCATAGCGATAACTGTTATATTTTAAGTTGGGATTTATTTCTAATGAAAAATTATCTTCCGCCTGTACTTTCACTTCCTCGTTTGGAAGATCGTTGGGATCGTCATGTATCATTTCATCGAGCGCTTCGGCATAAACACTGGTTTCGGAATTCAAAACATTTACTGGTTCATAATTCCATGTTGCAGGTTTATATTGTTCGCTCCACTGATAAATTTCATATACGTCGATAAACCCATGTTTTCTGTACAGGCCACTCAAAAAACCATCAAAGTGGTCCAAGCGACCACCTCCAACTTCTTTTGCCTTTCGCATGAATTCATTACCAAGACCTCGCAAATCGGAATTATTATGAACACTTACTATGTCATCTCCATCTTTAATTGCGAAGCCTGCGCTTTGATCTTCTAATAAATAAAGATCCATTCGGCCCAGTTCATCAATAGAATAATAAGTTAAAAAGCCAGAACGCTTGCCTTTATACAGCGACTCAGCAAATCTTTCGACCACTTCGGCATTTGGGTTTTCCGCCAAGCTGACGATATAATTTAATCCGGCGGCGATCTCTTCGTTTAAATTTTCTTCATCTTGAAAAACAGAAAGAGCTAGCATCGAATTGATAGCAATTTCAGTTAACTCGTTGCTTATTTCCGCTTCTGATTCTGTGAGATAAGAGCGCCAGCCCTCAAAAAGTTTGTGCATACTATAATTAGTATGCACCCGGGTAAAGAGAAAGGTGATAGGGCCCAACCAACCTATCAATCCACCCGCGCCTGCGGGGTAACTTCATTTTCCTTCTTTTATTTGATTTCAATCTTTCTAATTAGTGTCTCGGTCTGTGTTGGCTGCAATTTTGGAATCGCTAGAGTTAGAACGCCATTTTCATATGCAGCCGTAATTGCACTTTCGTCAAGATTTTCACCAAGTTGGAAGGAACGCGCAAAAGCAGAACGCTTCACTTCGCGTCTGGCATACTGCGAATCTTCAACGTCGGTCCGCTGATTACTTTCGCCTCGAATTGTTAACACTCCGTCGGTTACTTCAACGTCCACATTCTCTTTGGTCAAGCCGGGGATTGCTGCTTCAATCTCTAGACGATCATCGAATGTAAGAACATTCACTTTGGGATAAGTGCCCTGTAAAAAGAAGTCCTGTCCAAATTCTTTGTGGATATCGGGGAAAAAATCCCCCCACATAGAATTGATTAGTTCATCAAATGGGCTAAAGAGTTCCCGCTTAGAAATTGTGCGTGCGGGGAACGCACTTCTACGAATTATACTTGTCATTTTCTTTTTCTCCTTCATCTAATGTTAGTACAAAGTTACAGACAGTCACATAGATCTGCCTATACTATAAATATAATCATCTTTCTAAAAGAGTCAAATTAAATCTCTGATTATAGACTTTCTCGTTTTTTCCATCGGTAACGCCACGCATCCTCACACTTCCCTAGGTGGTTCAAGTGATGAATGCAATCAGTGTTTTTGTTGCTAATGTTTCGACACCTGCGCAGCTCTGACCCGGGGCACTTCATCAAAATTTTTTCAAGAATCTTCAGAAGAGTTCTTTTCAGCTTCTTCCTTGATTTCTTGAAGGCGCCTCTGAATGTATGGATGGATAGGTTGTTGCTCATTATAGTAATTAGTCGATGTGCCAGCAGCCATCTCTTTAATACGCCTGGAAGTGTAGCTTAGAACTTCTGGATTTAATTGAATGATCCCGTTGCTTATCCTATGTTTCATTTTTGTTCCCCTGTTCAAATGTTTTTAAGTAATCGGAGTGAATGCGGTAGTCTTCACCATCAAGCCCAAGCACATTCCAAACATCCGCCTCTATGGCAGATATCATCGAAATGAGGAGCCCTGCTCTAAAATTTGGGCCCTCTTCTGTGCGAATTTCGTATTCCACCAAATCGCCGATCTTAAGTTCGTTACTCAAGCTTGTTCACTCAATTTATTTTGTGGCGTCGATCTACGAAATTTATCATATTCTCTGTTCAACTCCACACTCTTATAATACATGTTTTTTTTCGAAAGGTCAAGCAATTATTCATTTTCTCCGAACTTTTCTTGATCGCCGTCGTCATATGTTATAATCGTGAGATTCGAGGGGTGAGGATCAATATGGACTTTTACAAAATCTGACATTGAATCAAAAATAGCTATGCCGCCTCGGGGAGGAGGATATAGCCAATGCACCATACATTGCCCTGTGGCAAGTGTGACTCCTTCAATTACAACTCCCTCGCCGGATACGCCCGTTTCATCATGGCGCCTCGCCACCGTGAAAGTACGAATCCCTTGAGGAGCCAATTTAGGAAGCGGTTTGGGCTTCAAATCGGCTTCAGTGGCGGCATCCTGTACCTCGTCCGGATTTTTCCCTTCGATACTTTTTTCACTCTGTTGCATATGTAACCGCCAATTCATAAATTTCTCTTATCCCGGGAACCACATCATAAATAGATAGTTCCTCGCCATGTACCCATTTCCAGTCCGTATGCTCCCAATCAATTTTTAATTCACCCGAATACGTATTGGAAAAATATATTGCTACTTTTTCATCTACCGATAACAATCGAAGCTTTTCAACCATAAGGCCTGTCTCTTCCTGCGTTTCACGAATAGCGGCGGAAGAAGGAAGCTCATCTTTTTCTATTTTGCCGCCCGGGAGGCCCCATTTTTCTGGCATCCACACGCTTACAGCAGCCCTCTTTAGAAGCAAGAGGCGCCTATTTTTATCAAAGAGCATCACTCCCGCTCCCTTCGGCATTACTTCTTTTTTCATTTTACTGTTCCGTCACCGACATACTCGAATCATACGCTTTTCTTATTATATCATAAAGTATCTTCATATGTCCACTCCTTCTTAAAACTTTAAACGCTAAATTTTCAACCGAAAAAACTCCGCCCGTTTCCAGACCGGATCGTCTCATTTTTTTTAGTTTGTTTTTTAATTTAGCGCCATGTCTTTGAACAGATGCGTAGTCTCCCCGGTCGTGCGTATTTTTTAATTTTACAATTTCTCTCATTAAGGCGCCAGCTTTTTTACTAACATTTAATTCATCCACTTCTGGCTCTCTGCGTCTAGGCCTTACAAGCCACTCGTCTCTCATCAGCGAGTACACTCCAGTTGAAGTGTGGGACTCTTGTTCGTCTTGGATATAAAGTTCAACTTCGTAACCCTTAATACGAATATCGTGCACTTTGTTCCAATTGGATCGAATTGCATCAAAAAACTTTTTTACGAGCTCAGTATTTTCGTCAACTTCCGAAAAATTAATAAGGAGATGAAGATCAATATCGGAATATTTTGACCAATTGTAGTTAGCCAAAGAGCCGGTAATAATTACATCTTTTAATTGAGCGCCGGCAATGTCCAGCCTATTCATAAAATCTTCTACTATTAACATCAGACGATCTTTAATCTCTGGGCGTGGTGCAACATCTCCAACCCACAGGTCTTGATTTAATTCAGGCTGTACGTCAAATGCAAAGAGTGTATCTACTTTGGGACGAATTGTTATTTTCAAAATATTATTCTCCCATAGGAGGTGCAGATTTAGATCGTTTATAAGAAGGTCTGCTCACGTAGGGGGGCGTATTTTTTTGGCCCCCCTTCCCAATAAGCCTTCTTTTCTTTCTAGAATGGCCTTTAGCATACTGTGGCAATGTCCCGGGAGTGATTTCTGTTTCTTCTAGTTCGGTGACCTTGGGGATGTCGTATTTTATAATTTTTACTCCCCGCAGTACCTGAATTTTTTGTAAAATAGCTTTTGCTACAACACGTGGGGTGTTGCCGCGCGAGGGTTGTCGACAGTGAATTTTAAGGGTAGTGAGTATTCTTACTCCAACGTCTCGCTGGATTCCTCGGGGGGGATCTACGGGAGCAACGGTGAGGACTTCGGGCAGCGCACGAATATCATTTTTAGTTTGCTCCCGATTCCCTCCCGTATCTTTACTAATGGAAAGAAGCACGAATATGTTGAACGTCTCTTGAAAATAAGACGGATCAGCTTCGTTAATAAATCTTTTCCATCCCTCGAACAGCTTCTTCATTAAATGTTGTCCTCGTCAGTAAATAGTTCTAAGGTTTTATCAACGTCTAATAAATATAAGATACACACTACGCCTCTCCGCGGGGCTTAATACTGCGCGCAATCACGTTGCTTAGCTCTTCCTGTAATACCTGATAACTTTCTTGCTCTTGTGCGCGCATTTCCTCTATAAATAACCATAGAGATTCGCGCTCATCTGAAATGTTCTCTAGTTCTGATAATTTTTTTTCGATGCTTTCAATCTTTTTATATAACGCATCTAATGAGAGTACCTTTTGGAACATCTTCCGGATTAAAGAGGACATTTATTAACTCCTGTCTGGTAATTATACCTGATTTTCGATTATAAATTAATTCTAGCAAACGTTTTTGTGCATTAAGAGAAATCGGAAAGGGATTATGTATGTAGTTGTCTTCTGCAACTTCAACCATTTCAAGGGCGCGCGGTGAGGGAGCATCCGTCGCCGACGGGTGCCATCTTTCCTTTAGCACGATCGCTTTGTCGTCCTTCATTTGATTTCTTCCTTTCATATTAAGTAGTTAGCTTCAAGCCGAATCGTCGTCGTCGCCTGCAGAGTCGTCGTCGTCGCCTGCATTGGGGAGGAAAGTATCTATTACGTATCCGATCTCCACCAAACTTCCTTCGGGGGGGAGCACGTCAAATTCCACCGTATTCGCGGCGCTGTTATAGGTCCAGTCCGTAAACTCAACAAAATCTATAAAAACAATTATAGTATCCGGGAGGGGAGCGTGAGTCAGTTCCCATTCCTCATAGGGCTGCACCTGAGTGGCGGCTTCCTGCACACCCGGGGCCCAATCGGGGGAGCAAATGTCTACCACGACTCCGCCGAAATGATTGGTCGCATCGATGTATCGATCTCCCACATAGTAGTTAGAGGGAGGCTGCGGGCAAACTGATTCAAGCCCGGGCACGTTTACGATGCTGGCCAAGAAAACGGATGGGCGTATATGGCCATACCAATTAATAAAGTCCTGCAGGCCGGCGTTCGTCGCAGCAAAGTCGCGACTGCTCTGTTCTTCTTCATCACTTACAAAAACCACAAGTAGCCCCGCATAGGGTCGAAGCCACGTTTGGTTATAAGTATTGTCCATGATGTAAGCATAAATCGCATCAAAGCCCGCCTCATACCCATGATTCCCCGTATTATTATAGGCGTTCCAGGCATCCTGAACCGTATCCCCCGGCACCAAAGGAAACTGTTGGGCATTCTGAGTGTTTGTCCACGACGTAGTAGTAATCCCTAGACGCCAACCCGACGGGGGCAGCGCATTCATCATGGCCTCGATGCCATCAACAACGGCCTGGGCGTGCTGCATCATCGATCCCGACTTATCAATCAACCAGACAATATCAATCCCATTCATCACATACGGCTGTTCAAATGAGTCGATCCAAACCTCCCCCCCCTCACCCGGCACCTCCACGGGCACCTCCACAATAACTTCTACTGGTACTTCGACAATAACTTCTACTGGTACTTCAACCTCAACAAGTTCTGGTTCATGTAGGCCATAAAGAGCGTAGTCCCCCTCAATACACGACGACAGCATTATCAGCAGAATGGCGCACAGAGGAATTAAACGTCTCATGTTATTAATCCGGCAGTCCCCCGCGCCTGGGTGCAGCGGCGCCAGGAAAGGATTTAAACACTTCTAATGGTGGTGCTGTCTTAACCCTGACCTCTACCACTTCTTCATTTAGTTTCCATATAGGCGCAACCCAAACAATGCTATTTAAAGGCAGGGGAATCATCCAGTCTCCAACGTCAATTGCTGAAACCACTCCTAGGAATTTTCCGTGCCTGTCTACCACTCCCGAACCAGACGACCCGAACCATCCAAACATGTTTATTATGATCATGTCGTGCTCAAAGCTGGCGACGGTGCCGCGGATCGTCAAAAGGCCATGGCGCCCCGGAAATCCCGTATAGCTCACCCCGGCGCCAATTAAATTTGATTTATTTTTTTTCGGGTGGTAGGGGAATGCGATCCTTGTTTCAAGGGGGGGAATCAAAATAATCGCTAAATCTGCCTTGTCGTCAGTATAGATTACCCGACCAATAAGGCGCTCTTCGTCGCGACCTTCGACGATCATCGTAGTATACCCCTCGACCACGTGGGCCGCCGTTATCACAACAAAGCGACCGTGCATCTTCATATAGGTCCCCGAGCCGTGACCATCTTCAAATGGGCGCAACACTTTAACTGCTGAATTGCGCGCTAGATTTTCGGGGAGGGAAAGATTCGCTGCCTCGAATGTACTGAGTACGTCGCCGACGACAGAAGATACGTCAAAAGTTTCTTGGGGGGCTGGGGAAGGGCTGGCCAGGTCAGAAAAGATATTGTTAGGCCCGCTGCAGCTAAACGTTAACGTCGCTGCCAGCATTATTATTATTTGGACCCAACGAGGCATTCAAAACCCTCCTATATTTAGCTACCCTTTCCTATTCTTTTTCACCATGTGCCACAACGGGATACAGCAGCTGCGATCTACCTACTAGCCCTTCCTGGGAGTATAACCCTACTAGTAACTATCAAGCAAACCTTGTTTGACGATATTTTTAGTGTGTTTTATTCAATATTTTTTGATTTAAGCCAAAAAATATCAGCCTTTCAGCAATTTATTTGGTATTCCGGTGCTATATATCTTTTCTGCAATAGTCGCAGGCGCGCCTACCACCGTGACGCTGGTTACACTGCTGCCGCTTCCAAAGTTAATTTTTGAAAATTCTTGTCGATCATCAAGACCGTCCGGAAGATATCCCTTTTGCAAATGGGTTTTCATTACCAAGTCTGGTCGAATTTGAAGTATGGAGGTGGGATTAATCCATACCTCGTCCATCTCAAAACGAGAGGAGGTGCGACGCTCCATAACATTAAAGTCTCTAATTTGCTTTACTTCAACAAATTTAATCATTAGTGTTTCCCTCTATTTTAAAAATACTCTGTATTGGTATTGACCATCTTTCTCCATGGCAGTAAACTTCTAAGTCGAGCAAATTTATATTAGAAACCACTACCCCAAGAGCAGGTGCATCACTAAGCATATACTTTTTGGCCACACGTGTGCCTGAGCTTGTATCGCCTTGATATTGTGTCAATCGCACAGAAGCCGGTACGTGCACCAACTCTCCAATTGAAAACTCTTTAGCTTGATGCATCATCCTCTTCTATAGTTGTCGAAATTGTATCTAGGCTCTCGCGCACCCAAACGCCGGGGCTTTTTGCATCTTCCTCGATATTGGTATTTTCCTGTGGAGTGTCCTCGGCAGCCTCCTCCGACGCATCTTCAAAAATTTCACTGGCCTGCCGCCTTAATCGTTCGGCCCTTTCATATTGTTCGTAGCCGTCGACTATCTCAGAAATTTCCTGCAAGCGCAAATCGAGTTTTGCCAGCGCTGTACGTAACTCTTCTGTTCTTTCGTGGAAGTGTGGGAGATTGAGCCTTGCTTCCTTTCCTAATATATCTCCAAGTTCTTCGTACTGCTCAATGCATTGTCGCAAAATGGGGCCCCGACTGGCCAGCATTGATGCCGCCTCTAGCAAAACATCTTCGATGTCTGATGTGTAGGTTAATTTAACCTTCATATTCTCTCCCAACTAGCCAAATTTTTAAAATATCGCGCTCCACAATGTAGCTGCTGTCAGCCCTATAATTGAAGTTGCCACAATCCATAAAATTCTTGTGTTGCTGTTTTTCCATGCTTCTAAATTATCAATTCTAGTGTCGAGTTCTCTCAATCTCGCGTATAGTCCGCTATCTGGATTATATACGGCTTCCTTAATTTTGGTCACATTGTCTGCCAACTCAATGTGTTTTGAAAGCAATATTTCTATTTTGTTAGAAAGCTCTGCAATTGCCACGCTTAGTTGGTTTTCATCTTCCGGCATCAATTCATCCTCCACGGCTACCTCTAACTAGTGTCATACTTCTACAATAGCGTGACTAGTTGTGATTAATGTGCCGGCAGCGGAAGCAGCGTTTTGGAGCGCGCTGCGGGTGACCTTGAGAGGATCAATAATTCCAACCACATACATATCTGCTAGAGTCCCTGTGCGAAAGTCGTAGCCGCAATTAAAATCTTCTGGCGCCACAAGACTCTCTACTATATCGGGCGACTCACCAGCGTTTATTGCCATGTGACGAAGGGGGGCGCCTAAAGATTTTTTAACTATTTCTGCACCAAGAATTTGATCGCCAGTAAAGTCTTTAGTTTCATCTAATTTTTGACCCAAGCGAAACAATGCAACGCCACCTCCTGGAAGCATCCCTTCCTCTTGGGCTGCTTTTACCGCCTCCAGGGCATCTTCTATTCGATGCTTTTTCTCAATCATTTCAACCTCGGTGGGCGCGCCGACGCGGATAATGCCCACCCCGCTAGCTAATTTTCTAATTCTTTGCTGAATTGTTTCGCATTGTTCTGGGGCATCAACTTGCTGTAACTCGCTTTTTAAGATACTAATTCTTTTATCGACCTCTTCAAAATCAGCCCCTCCGCCGCTTATAGTAGTTAAGGTTTTTGTTATATCAATTGTTTTACACTGACCAAAATCGCCAAGCTCGACCTGCTGTATTGTTTTGTTTGATCCCCGGGAAAAGTATGTCGCTCCTGTAGAAATCGCCAGATCGTCCAATAAGTTTTTCCTGGCTTCCCCATAAAATGGCGCCTTAACGGCTGCTATCTTCATGGTGCCTCGTGCAGTATTCATTATAAGAGCGGCCAGCGCTTGACCTTCGATCTCCTCGGCTACAATAACAAGCGATCGACCGTCGCGTGCTATTATCTCTAGCGCCGGTAAGATTTGGTCGACCGAATCAATCCTTTCATCGGTCACTAAAAGTAATGGATTGCTGTGTCTGACCGCCCCTCGTCGTTCATCATTAATGAAGGCGCTAGCTACGTAGCCAGCTGGCATGCGGAACCCCTCAAGCACGTCTAAAGACGTGTCAAGAGAGCGCGCCTCTTCGACCATAATTGCCCCATCTATACCAGCCTTATCAATTGCAGTAGCTACAAGCTTTCCAATGACGGGATCGTTGTTTGCAGAAACAGTTGCGATGTTTTCCACATCCTGCAGACTCGATACGGGAACTGCCGCGGCCTTCAGTCCTTCAACTACGATCTCAACAGCCTTGTCAATGCCACGTTTAAGTTCAATGGGAGATGCTCCTGCAATCAAATATCTCTGTGCTTGAGAGAAAATCTCACTAGCGAGAATCGTTGCAGTTGTAGTACCATCGCCGGCTAAAGTATTAGTTTGAGAGGCGGCTTGTTTAAGTATTTGTGCCGCCACGTTTTCAAATTCATCTTCCAGATGTACAAACGCCGCTACTGTAACGCCATCCTTTGTGATAAACGGATCTTTATTTTTTTCTTGAAGAATCACATTCCTTCCTCGGGGGCCTAAAGTGGTAGCCACGTTATCTGACAACTTGGCCACCCCCTGCAGTAGTTTTTCATTTAAAGATCTGCGGTCTTCGAACTTGCACTTCGGCATTAATCCTCCAATGGTCTACCTATATAATAACATAAAATTTGCTAATGTCAAGATGTTTTTTTCTCTTCTAGGGGTAGGGACAATTGCTCAGTGTCCCCCACGCCGCGGGCAGCTGCCGTTCTTTTTGCAATATCTTGAGCATTTTCAATGGCCAGGAACGCTAGCGGATCATCCTCATCGCTTAGTCCCCCAGCGAAATAGCCATTCAAACTGTCGGACAACGTTTTCAAGGAAGAGAACACTGCAAAGATTTCGTTATCAAGCGCGTCCGTGACGTACCCAAGCATCTCCTCCACGTGGCGACCACCAACCTTAATCCCTCCGAGATCAGAAGTGAAAGTGGGATAATCGGGGTTGGTGGCTTGAGACTCGTTGAGATCCCACTGTCTTTGGTTCTCAGTAATATACCCATAAGTATTTTGCAAAGCTATCTTTTTTGCTTCCGGGCTTTCTAGTCCATCATAATATTCCTTAAGAACTGTGGGATCAAACTCAAACTCAAATGCCCCTAACATCTCTTCGCGGCGCGCTGCAACTTCTGATGCTGCCATAGAATTAACTATACTATTATGAGCCTGCGCGATGACAGCAGAAAGAGGCTTAAGCATATTTAGAATTACCTTCTTCCGCGGGGCGCCGAGGTACCTGGGAAGGGCCTCCGATTTTTCGTACATCTTTACAAACTGTGGATATAGCACCCTAGTGAGGACTAGTCCCGAAAAGCCGCGGCGCATCGGCATTGTCGTAAAGGCTAGCCCTTTCCACGTGTTAAATATGGTTGACTCGGGATCCTCAGCGCGCAGCAATTTCCCGTATCCGATATCTTGTAGTACGCTCCCCAAAAACTTCCAATCAGGAAAATTTGGATCAATTTCCTTAAGCTCTGGGCTCACCGGCATTTGTTTAACTAGCTCTTTGATCCTCTCAATAAAAATAGTCTCCAGCTCTTCGTTTGAAGGTATTTTATCTCGGGCCGGAAGTTGGCCGCTTATGTCTGTTCCCTGCTCGATCAACGGTTTTGGCAGAGCTACAACACCCGGGTGCCTTGATTGAAGCATGATATCAACTATATTGTCCAATGTAATATCAAATTGGTATAAATGTATTTCACCTTCTTGTCGCAGTCGCTCTCCCACATCGCCGGCTTCACTTAGTTTTTTAATCCCGGCCACATACCTCATGGCATTGCCCCCCCATCCTTTGCCTTTCGCAGGATGGCTAAACTTGGGATTTATGATATCTCTTACAAGATCAGCCCAGCTGCCACCAACTATAAGTTTTGTGTAAAGCTTTAAAGAAATGGGTATATCGTCGCCAGTTAGGAAGTCAGCAATTGTTTCATTGCCTGGGGGGATTTGCTTTCCTTTTAGCAATACGGCTAAAAATGCTTCAAAATTAAAACCAGCGGATGATGCATTAAAATTTGTTACAACCTTCGTGAGTGTTTTGTAAAATACCAAATAAGAAATTAGCGCCTGAATCCGTTCGGCGTTGGTCTCGAACTGGGCCATTAACTCTTTTGGTCCGGCGGAACTGTAAAATCTTTGAAGGGCTCTAATCTGTCCGGCGAACGTCCCATCATCAGATTGAATATTCTTCAGATATCTCTCCAAAAGAGCGCGCTGGGGGCCCAAAACTCTAGACCCAGCATCATCAACTGATACATCAGACCACCCAATCTCAGAGATCGGAATATCTGGAATCATGGACCATTCAAAGATTGCTTTGGGAGGAATTACATCCTCCATTAAGATAGCAAGACTCTCCTTAGTCTCAAGTACTTGCTCGATCAGCCTAATAATATTTTCAAAGCCAAGGGTATCTCTCTCCTTTTTAAAGTGGTTCTCCACTATTTTATCAAAGTCAAACGACATGGAATAAGCTCCTGATATAATTAGACGATTATATCAGCAATCCCCATTTCGACTGCCTCTTCGGCTGAAAAGAATGTGTCTATGTTGCCTTTTATAATCTTTTGTATTTTACTTTTAGTGAGGTTCGTTTCCGCAATAAGGGCCGTGAACATTAGATCTTCCATTATCTCCGCTTCTCGACAAGTTTCACGCACATTTACTATACTTCCCTGGTCACTCGTTATAACGTGATGAAGCATTAGCCGACAGTACTTGCCGATTCGTCGTTGTCCTTTTGTGCCCGCTGCCAGAATAAGGACGCCTGCAGACATAACTTTTCCAACCCCCAACGTTGAAATGTCGCATACTTCACGAGTAATTCTCATAATATCATAAACTGCAAACATATCAGCGACATTACCCCCTCCAGTTGACACCACCATCTCAATGGGCTCGGCGCGCCCTTGTGCGTTTCTTCCCTCGTGGAGATAAGTTAAAAGCGCTCCAATGGTCTCTTTACTATTCTCTTCGCTTACATCCCCGTATAGGCCTATTATTCGAAAGTCGGGCTCCTCCGCAATAAAATCAATCTCTTCCTCATTGTCTTCTTCGTTGGACATAGTGTTGTTCTCCGGGTCTTCTAATTCTCATATATTATATCAAATTTGAGTGAATATTTCTAGTTAATATTAATTTTTTTCATGCATATCGTCCAGTTGCCGCATTGCCTCGCGCCAATTACTAAATTTAATAACAAATGAAAAAGCGGGGGGAGCATGTAAAATCATCCTTTGAACCACAGATTCCTTCCAATTTGTTATTGTCTGCCTGTCAACTTCACAAAAATTAGATATTTTATGTGTGTCCATCCCAACGTCCGTCAGGTGCTTGCGTTTAATTTCCATTAAAAATTCTATATCTTCATGAATTTTTGCGCACATTAGAAGACAACGATATATGGTAGAATGTACTATTTTAGCTGCATGTGATATTTCGAATAGTCTGGTTGCAACTCTGCAGGAAATTGCTCCCATAAAAAAACTAGCAAAAATTATTGCGTACAGAAAATTCTCTTGTGTGAGTTCCAAATCGGTCTCCAAAAAATAAAGCCACGGAGGCAACCATGGCTTTATTCTAACAGAAATTGTTTAAAATGTCAACAAATTATTTTTTATTCACCAGACTTTCGCCCACCAGTCTCTGCGCGACGCGCGAAGTGATTCTATCAACGAGAGCAGCAACATCGACCGACTCCATTACGTCTTCATCCTCTTCTTCAAGATCAACGTCTCCCAGTTCTACCTCTTCTTCAGGCAGTTCGGGCGCGACCTCTTCTTCAGGCTCATCTTCCGGCTCTTGAGAGATCTCTACCTCGTCGCCCATAACATCCTCTAAGGCCGTTTCCAGGGCTGAAAGGAAATCATCCACACTAACTGTTTGACCCCCAGCAACGTCTGCCTCGGGCTCGACGTCGAGTGCGGGCTCCAATTCTTCTACTTCTTCCTCGCCAGGAACGGGAAGGTCCAGATCTGCCTCTTCGCCCTCTAGACCCTCTAGGCCTTCGTCTTCGTCATCTCGATACATTGCGGCGCCGCCTAGGCCCGCTTCATCCAGATTGCCGTCTTCGTGCTCACCCTTCCCACGACCGTGAGAGGTATCAGATTTTCCAGAACGCGATCGTCGGCGCTCTTCAATCTCCCCTCCGGAGGGCTTAATGCCGTCGACAAAGCCCGGGGTCAAAGCGCTCAGGTTAGCTAACTTCATAAATTTTGTGATTTGTGCCTCGTTAAGCAGTAATTTCTTCTCATTGGCCATTTTTAAATCTCTCCTGTCTTCAAAGACATCGTTATCTTTAATTAGTAACTCGCCGTGGTAATGACGTTTTTTATTTTGGCCAAAGTAGCGTCTAGTATTTGCTTGGCGCGAACTATACTTATGTGATGTCTCTCGGCTATTTGCTTCAAGGTCATCGGCCCGTGTTTTTTGACAGCGATTAGGGTACAATTTTTATCTTCTTCAAAATCTATCCATATTCTGCATTGTTTTTCTTCACAACAAATTTTTTCTAAATAACATTTTTGTGCGCACTCCCTCATAATTCTGGTATCTCCTCTTCTATTAAGTCAAATATATTTTCTATTTCATCTTCGGATATTCCTAATTTTTTCATTAGATCGGCACCGCTGTTGCGTAATTTAATTGATTTATTAACTTGTGCCTTAGACTGAAGTTTTTCATTAATTTTATAGGCATCAAGAAAATCCATGAATCGATCGTCCTTTTCTAGATATGAAATCACACAGCCCCTAAAGAACTGGCTCAAATTACTAAAGCCATCGTAGTGAATTCTTGTTTTAAGATCCTCATGTAACTTCGGATCCAGAAAGAATGTAACTGTGCTGAGATCTTTCATCGTTTTAATATATGTGTAGAGCTCTCATATTGACCCGCCAGCGTTTGAACCAGGAAGGACGCATTTTCTCGTAATTCCTTGATACTTCGGGCGCCGCTATATGAAAGGCCACTTCGAATTCCTCTTTCCAGCTCGTTTAAGACTTGTGAAACATTTCCTTTATAAGGAACAACTGTCGCAACCCCCTCCAGGGAGGAAGTTCGCCCCCTCCAGTCCATTTGTGCGTCTTTGCTAGCCATTCCTCGATAGCTCTTAAACTTGCCTTTCTTGGTATCTATAATATCGCCTGGAGTCTCGCGAGTTCCGGCTAGCAGAGATCCCACCATTACAAAATCGGCGCCGGCGGCAAAGGCCTTTACCATGTCGCCGCTGCTTCTAATACCGCCGTCCGCAATAATTGTAATATCACAATCCCCCTTCATCAAAGATTCCTTAGCAGCTGCTGCTGCCAGCACAGAACTAAATGTCGGCTTACCGTGACCAGTCTGAATTCTTGTGGAGCATATCGAACCGCCTCCGATGCCGACGCGAACGCTGTTGGCGCCCCATCTTCCTAAATCACTAACCCCTTCAAACGTGGCAACGTTCCCCGCCATTAGATGAAGCTCTTCCCCAAATATCGAACGCAATTCTTTCAGTGCGCCTCTTACGTGAGAATGGTGACCGTGTGCAACGTCTAAGCATAAAAAACTAACTCCAGCATCTGCGAGAGCGCCGGCTCGATTAATATAGTTATCGGTTACTCCTATGGCCGCGCCGGTGCGTTGTCCATGTTTTGTTACTTCTCGTACCATTTTCGCCTGTTTTTCAACAGAGTTATATCTATGAATGATTCCAACCGCACCCATAGCATTCATTTGAAGGGCCATTCTTTCTTCGGTTACGGTATCCATTGGGCTAGATATTATGGGCAATTCAAATTTTAAATTTTCATCTAGAAAAGAATCAATACTTATTTCTACCCGGCTTTCTATGTCTGAATACTTGGGCGACAATAATATATCATCAAAAGATAGACTTTCTTTAGTTCTCATTTTCAACATTCTCCTTTGCAAGTTGTTCTACTTGGCGCCAACAGGAGGGACATGTAAGATAAATTTTTCTTTTACCTTCATAAATTGTCACATTCCAGGTTGTCACCATTTCTCTATTTTTTTTATCAAAAGACGCTTTGCACATCGTGCATTCCTCCGGCAGCCCCAGCATAAAACCGGTGCGCTCAGCAAGCTTTTGCTGTGTTTCTTTACGCGCGTGTTTCCTCTTATTGGTGTTAACTTTTTTAATTTTGGGACGACTCATGCTCTCTCCATTGGATACATATTGGGCGCCAACATGGTGGGACTTTTTAACATGGTGTCTGAATGGAATACCACGACTGCCGAAGGAAAGGGTGCAGCATTATCGGACCCCCCAAATTTTAAGCGGCCGCGGACGAAATGAATTTCTTTAGCTTTCATTATATAATCATGCCACCACTTCGTGTCGGTTCTAGATGGAATAAGCATTACAACAATAGTATTATGCTTTTTAGATTCTTCATACCCCTTTTTAATCCAGGCACCAATTTTACGTCCGTAAGGGGGGTTCACAAAAACACGATGACCTCCCCATTCTTGCACCAACCCATCGTCTTCTTCGGTAAAGTATTTTTTGCATTTAGCACTAGCTTCAGTAGCACAGGGATCTAAAGTAAAATCAAATCCCTTATTTAGTTTATCAAAAAACACTTGTGGCGTGTCCCAATCAGCGCTCTTGGAGCTGAATCCGACGGCTCCCGCAGACTGTTTCCATAACCCCTTTGGTTCAATTTGCATCATTTCTCCGTTGATCCCAGCGCGCCGTCGCCTCGGTTTGAAATCGTAATCGGACTCCAATCATAAATATTGGGGTCTTTTGAGTGAACAAATCGAACTGGCACGACGGGAACGACAACCGCTTGGGCAATTTTATCTCCGTAAACCACTGTTTGATCTTTTTTTCCAACATTATGAAGGTTAACAAACACCTCTCCATCGTAGCCAGAGTCGACGACGCATGCGCCCACTAGCAATGATCGTTTGGCGGCCCAACTAGATCGACTTTTTATTTCTAACATATATCCATGTGGAATGGCAAATCGATAGCCTGTTTGAAGCAATGCGCTATCGCCAGGTTTGATTGTGGTAACCTTGTTTTCTTCCTTCTCTGGATTATACCTCAGATCTAGCCCAGCATCGCTGGGGTGTGCTCTTTCGGGGGGCACGACGTTTTCCCTCACCATGTGATATTGTAAAATCATTATTTCTCCTATTCAAAATCTATATTAACATTAACCGTAATGTTGAATTTTGGTACGCGAATTTGATTAGCCAAATTGTGCTTTTTTGCTTCAGCCGCGTCCAAAAACCAATCGGCATGACTACGTTCATGAATCAAATCTAGAAAATAATCGTCCTTTTTGCCACAGTTCCTGGCCATCATTTTGTAAACAACTTGATTTAGGCGCTCGGCTTCGGCGGCATCGGCTTTTATTTCCTCAACTTTCCCCCACACAGATGTGGAAACATCATGTATCATGAGAGTTGCATCTGGGTCCATAAATCTTAATCCTTCGTCGCCGAAGGAAAATAAAATTGCACCACAGGACATCGCCTTGCCCTCAATAATTGTGGCCACGGGAAGTTCGGCATGCCTAATGGAAGATATCATCGCCATTAAGCTGTATACCTGCCCCCCATATGAATCGACGATAACTGGAATAATCGATTGCCCCGTGTTGTGGGCGGCCGATATCTGATCTGCAAAATCTTTTGCGGCTTTATTAGTAAATTCATTTACTCTCACAATTACGGGAGCTTTTCGAAGTTCCGGTTCTTTGAGAAGAGGGCTGCAGGTTATTGTTGTTTTCATTTACCTTGCCCCCTGTACCGCTTCCGATATCGTTTATTTCCCCCACAAGGCCCAGGCGTTCCTCGTTTGGTAAACTTACTGTTTCCGATTGAAGTTTTCTTTTTCTGTGTTCTTTCTTTTTCGCTGTCTTTTTTTGCCATTTAATACTCCTATCCTAATAGCTTCATTGTTTTACGGATGGACCTTGTTGAAAAGCCCCACTGATCATCGTAATCGAGGCGCGCCATATACGGTCTATTGATATGAATTCTGTCCTTTTCTGGGCGCACTCCCCAACATTTGAATTTTGTGATATTGGAATTGCCATCTATCACAGAAACAATCCAATACGTCTTTCCGTTTTTAGTTTTCTTAGTAATCACTTCACGTGGGATAAACCACACTAGCCCAAGATCGCGGTCGTACTCAGAAATCGGAGGGATGTATAATTCTTCTAACCGCGCACGAATTGTCTTATCCAGCACCAAGTGTAATGGAAATACGCCCGTTAGCGATACAATATTTTCTATCTCCTCTTCCTCGGTAAAATCCCCCTCGTCTTGATACAGTTCTATCTGTTCCTTTAACTTCTTTTTGCTCATTGGTCGATTGACTGCGACGGCCGACCAAAAATGTCGGCGTCCTGTAAACCTCTCGTCCATTAGGCTGTCCATTGCTCCAGAACGAATCAAAACATCCAAAGCTTTTTTGTTTAATTTTGAATATACTATTTCATCATTGAAGATTAACTCTTCAACCGTGGCAAAGGGGCGATGCAGTAGAATCTGTTCAATGGCCTTATCGCCCAGCCCCTTAATTGAACTCAAAGGCTGAACCAGGGTCATATTGTCGCCGGGACTAATTTCCCACACAACGCCTGAGTTGTTCAGATCTGCTTTCTGAATTTTAAATCCGTAGCTCTTGGCAATATTAATCGCCTTCTCTTTACGAGACTCGGGCTCCTTATCAAGAAACGCGGCCATCCATTCAGAGGAATAATAATTAAGAAGCCATGCACATTGAAACGAGATAGTAGAATAAGAAACGGCGTGTGATTTATTAAAACCATATCCCGAAAAATATTCAAACGTATCCCACAGGTCCTCGGCTTTAAATTTATTTACTCCCTTATCTACACACCCATCAATAAACTTCTTGTGCAGTTTTTCTTTTGTCTTCGCGCCTTTGCCGGTGCCCTTTTTTGTAAGCACCTTGCGCAAAAGATTTCCTTCATCAAGAGATAAATTTTTCCCAAGTCGATGAGCTAGAAGGGCTATTTGTTCTTGAAAAATCAAAAAACCATAACTCTCCTCGGTAACATCTTTCACCACATCGTTGAGATAATAAACATCCTCGGGATTACTTTTAGCGGCCACATACTGTTCATGCACATTAGCCGCAAGCGGCCCGGGCCTAAAAATAGAAGTAATGGCAGATATATCAATTAAACTTTCTGGTTGGGCGCGCTTACAAAACTGTTGCGCAGACTCCTCGGTAAATTGAAAGATCCCAGCCCAGCTGCCCTTATGAAAAATATTTTGATAAACTTCCTGATTATCAAAATCTATTACATCTGGATGCAGATTGTCATTATAAAAATCTTTCACCTGTTGAAAAGTTGGCTTCTCTATTTCTTTATGTCTCCGAAGAATATGGCGAATGGCGCCATCAATCATACGCAAAGTTGAAAGCCCCAACAAATCAAATTTAATGAACCCAAGTGGTTCCAGGTGGCGTACATTCTGCCCCTCGGCCCATGGCGCCTGTCGAACGCCACCTGAATTGATCAAGGGCATGTGCTTATCTAGTTCGTCTGCAATGAGAACTCCGCCCGCATGGCGCGAGCAAGACCTTACCTGCCCAACCAAAGCCTCGGCATGCGTTTTAATATCTGGATATTTTATCAAAAATCCGCGCAGCGATGGACTTAATTCCATAACTTCTTCCCATGTTGGAGAATAAACACCAGCTTTGATACCATGCCGACGCTTCGCTTCGGGCGTGGCCTCTTTAATCATCACACTAGTAACTTTATTGACCTCTGGAAATGGAATTCCATAAAACTTTGAAATATCTTTAATCAAAGAGCGCAGTTGCAGAGTGTTCCAATTAGATATTGGAACAACTGTGTTTTTCCCCCACTCTTTGGCGAGCATTTCTTTTAATTCCATTGGCTCCGCGACATCATAATCAATGTCTGGATAGTCAGTGGCGTCCCTGCGAAGAAATCTCTCAAAAAGAAGGCCATGCTTTATAGGGTCAATTTGAGTTATTCCTAGAACGTAGGCCGCCAAGGACCCGGCCGCAGAGCCGCGGCCCGGGCCAGTCAACTGTACTGCATTTGCCTTATCAACGATAGCCTTCATAGTTAGAAAGTATTTACTAAAGCCGCGATCGTCGATAACCTTAATCTCTAACTTTAAACGATCAGTATATTCTTGATTGATGTGTAAATTGCGTGAACGTAGCCCATCGATTGCCAGCTGTGTGAGAACGCCAGTGGCTGTTGCTCCTTCGGGTACCACAAAATCTGGAAGCTTCACTGTGACGTTTGGTTCAAAGTCCTCAATCAATTCATGCGCAATATAATGAGTCTTTACAATGGTGTCAAAAATAAGATCGTCATCATAAGAATTGCCGGTTTCCTCTGAATATTTCTTATAGCTCTCCCACATTTGATCGCCATTTTTGGGATAGATTTCGTATCCTATGTCTTCTACATCAATGGGCAGCTCAGCGTCCATGTATTCGGGGAGGCCGCCTTTTCCAAGCCAGCCCAGTCGAGTATATAGTTCGCGATCTTTCCACGCATCGGGATTGGGGTAGTGGCTATCTGCTGTGGATATAAGAGGAATCCCAAATTCCTCGTGCATTTGAACAATGTATTGATTTAGCTCGTGTTGTTCCGGAATCTTATTCCACTGCAATTCGCCATGCCAGCGGTCGCCAAAGATTTCAACCATCCGGCGTGTAGTGTCTCTCATCGCTTCAAGCACGGCTGCCGGGCCGCTGTCTCGATTCTCCCAATAGTTTCCAGCGTATACGCCGCCGAGGCATGCCGATGCGGCAATCACCCCTTCGCCATACTTTTTGAGCATAGCAAAATCAACGCGAGGATAACGATAAAAATTTTCTTCTCGGTAGCTCTCCGAGATCAGTTTAAAAATATTATTTAAGCCGGCCTGGTTTTGTGCCAACAAAATAATATGGCGGCGCCTCTTGAGGACGTCCTGTGCCTTTTTACTTTCGCCTTCATCTTCCACCGGCGCGCCTGAAGTTTCCTCTTTCGCGAGCTTCTTGGCGAGCTTTGCGTCTTCTTTTGCTTTTGCATATTCCTCTCTCCACTCTTCCAAGCTTGGCAAGAAGTAAGCTTCTACTCCAAAAATAGCTTTAAAATCTTTTCCATCAGCTTGCATCTTTTTCCAGTGAAGAAGCTGGTAGCCAAATCCATTCATGTTTCCATGGTCCGTGAGCGCTAACGCACTGCTACCATTCTGATATGCAAAATTCATATGTTCCGGCGGATATCCAATTGCATCAAAAATCGATCCAGCTACGCTGTGTGCATGCAGGCCAACGAACGGAATTTCCGAAGTGCGCCTTTTATCTCTCACGTCTGTCATTCTTTTTCCCCTAATTTGTTTAAACTGCCACCGGAGAAGACTAACTTTGAAGGTCGTTCTATCTGTCTACGATGATCAGATGTTAATAGTTTACAATATCCATCCCAAGTTGTCAAGTCATAAAACCATTCTAATTCTTCTAAAGTTGCATTTTCTGTAGAAGCCCCACCGAAAACATTTTTCAATTTATAATTTCGAGACACGTTTCTTTCTTCTTTTGGCAGCAGTCGGGAAGGCATCTTTTCTCCTGCCTGTGGGGGATAATAAGTTTTAGAATTTGACTTTATAATATTGCGCGCGCGTCGCCATTCAGAAGCATCAAAAGTAAATCCGAGAGGCAAACCGTCGCGAACGGTATCTCCATTAAACGAAAAATAAAATGCTTTTTCTTTTCTTATTCGCGATCGCGACATCTGAACGCGGTGAGGATCATAAATACCAAAAGGGAAGCTTACGTAATAACGATCTGGAATCATCCAGCGCGACAACCTCCGGCATAGCCAATATGCTACGTTCGCTCCGTGCAGTATGGACCACGCGTAACAATCAATTTTATCCCGGTGTTTGGGATGGATTGGCACATAATAAATTGGAATGCTTAAATATTTTTCCGATGAAAATCTAATAAAACTTCCGCGCTGCAGACTGTTTATATCATGAACGTGATCGCCAAGTCGGTATTTAATAAGGGGAGAAACGTCGTCGTTGCAAACAATCCATATGGTTTCACACCCAAGATGAGCGCACTCCAAAACGGCTGCTTCAACTGCGTTAAAATTAGGAGCAACGGGTATAAAGCAGTCAGGCCACTCAAAACCAAACTCTGCTTCTGATCCCGCTACCGGGACAATCCCAGCTAAGTGATAAGAATTAGAATTTTGTTGAACTTCTTGCATCATTATACATGGACATTACAACAATAAACATGTTCTGGTATATCTTCACTTAGAATATATTTCTTTTTGTGTTTGTAAATGTCTCGATCGGCGTGTTGAAGCACAACATTTAAATAACGTACTTTTTCATTAATGCTCCGCGGAGGGCCTTTAAGCCCATTTTTTTTAATCATAGAGAGGGCCCCCAGGCGCGCCGCCGTCTGAGAATTTTCAAACAAGTTTATTTTGGCGGCCAGAATGTATGATTTTGTGTAGCAATCTTTAATATCACCAGAATTACCGTCCCGGCGGGAGGAAGGATAAAAAACCAATTCGTTAATAAACTTTTGAGGACTTAAAATTTTGCAAGATGCTTGTTTGGCCCCTCGTTTAATATCAAACCAGTCATAGACTAAATATTCGGTTACCTCTTCGCGGAGCGGTAGCCCACTTACGCATTCTAAATCAAATATATATAATTCGTTAAACGAAATTTGAATCTTCTTATAGAATTCTGTAAATACACTGGCTATCTTCTCTTCTATTTTAATAGTTTCTATCTTTGAAGGGATTGGTGTAAGACACGCAAATCCCAATTCAAACGATAGCGCGTTCCAACTACGCAAGTCCTCCATTCTATCGAGCGCATGGGGCTTCAATGTCCCGTTGACCAGGAGCATCGCATTATTTATTTTGGCATATTGAAGGGCCGAAAGGCTATAGCCAATTACAAGCTTATCTGTTTTAAGGATTGGTGTTTGAAACATTTTTGTCGAGGCTCTCATCAAAATACCCAATAACATGATTTTCTGAAATTATGTAATAGGTTTCTTCTGCATGATCAAATATACGTATCATGTGGGCCTCTACAACTATATGATATCCCTCTTCCCACTCTTTTTCACACTTATTTCCACACCAGCCGGACGCGACGCGAACAATCTCATAAGGTTGTTCGGCGGGTCGATAATCAGAAGGTAATAATATTGTATCTTGGTCTTTTTCGTCTTCTAAAAACTCTATTACTATATTTCTTCCAAGCGGTTTAAAAATCATTTTTCCTCCAAATCTTTAATTGCTACTTTTATTGCTTCTTCTGCCAACACCGAACAATGGATTTTAACGGGTGGCAACGAAAGCTCTTCTACGATATCGGTATTTTTTATTTTCATGGCCGCGTCAAGGGTCTTCCCCCTCAACCACCCAGTGGCCAGTGATGCCGCGGCAATTGCCGAGCCACACCCAAAGGCTTTAAATTTTGCATCTGCAATACATCCGCTGCTGTCAACTTGAATTTGCAATTTCATCACATCTCCACATTCTGGTGCGCCCACTATGCCCGTCCCAACGCGCGGATCTTTCTTGTCCATAGAACCCATATTGCGCGGGTTTTCAAAATGATCTAAAACTTTTTTTGAATATGCCATAAATTTTATCCTTCTCGTATATAATTATCCACACTTTGCAAAACCGCAATTCTTGCAAGTCACACAGCCCTCAATATAAACCAAGCCCTCGGTCATGCACTGTTCACATGTCCTCTCGGTTGCTTTCTGTCCATCGGGAATATAACCCTTCAAGACTCTCGCGACACATTTAGCAAAACTGAACATGTCGCTGTCCCGGTCCTTTTGAAGTTGCTCCACAACGTACTGAATGTTTGCCCCATGCCGTAGCCCAAGCGAAATCATCCTCGTGAAGGCGCTATGGTTTGGATTGTCAAAAACTCTTACCAAGTCCTTTACTGTTACCAAATCGCCATTTGTTCCGATTTGCAAATCGTAAACTGAATTCATCGTCTTCCGCGGATGTTTGATCAGGACCCCTTGCGGTTTGCTTCTTGGAATTTCAATAAGGTTAGAAAGGCCACCCATAACCTCATAGGGTTTACCTTCTAATAGTCCAACCATGATAACCCATTTTTCACCCTGGATGGTGGCATGGTGGATATTACATTCTAGTTTGAGAGGACGTTTAGGCGCCTTGTGGTGAAGGAATTTGCCCTTTTTCTTGCCCACCAGCACGCCAGAGCGTGAGCCATCGACATAAACCGTTATCCCCTTAAGACCCAGCTTCCAGCCCATCATATATATTTCCCCCACCACACTCGGGTCGGTACCCTTGGGGAGATTAATCGTAGAACTAATAGAATGATCAATGTTGTGTTGTATTGCTGCTTGAACCTTAACACGTTTAGTCCAGTCAATATCGCCTGATTCTACAAAGAAATCGGGGGGGGTGTCAATATTAAACATTTCTAAACACTCACGAACATTGTGATGAAATACTTTATATTCCAGCCACCCGTCTCCCAAATCATCAACGAGATCCGGTTCTATGTTTTTCTCGTTGTGCGATAGTTTGCGACGTCGCACATAACTATTTCTGTATACCGGTTCAAGGCCGGAAGAGGTCTGGGACATAATAGAAACAGACCCAGTCGGAGCATTAGTAAGAATAGAAATATTACGACGTCCAAAAGTCTCAATTTTTTCAGACAGAATTTTTGGGAGCCTTTTTATATATGAATTATTTTTCTCTTTTTGCCAGTCAAATACTGGGAATGCGCCGCGCTCTTGAGCCAGATAGACGCTCTCTAGATAGGCGGTATCTCGAATCGTTTCATAAATCTTTTCAATGATTTCAATGGCCTCGTCGGAATCATACGCCAGACCCAAGCGCGCAACAGAGTCAGCAAGACCATGCGTGCCTAGGCCAGTACGTCGACCATTCACACACACCTCGTACAGTTTGCTCCAGAGTTCTCGCTCGCTTTCTGTATCGCATGCCTCTTTAATGCGTTCTAATTTTTCTAGTTCTAATTCCACAAGGTCGTCAGACAGTCGCATTCCAACAGAGGCTATTTCTTTAAGTTTATTAAAATCAAACACAGCCTTCTCGCTGAACGGATTGCGCACCAAGTGTTTAAGATTCAGCGAGATAAGCCTACAACTATCATAAGCCGACAATGGTATCTCGCCACAGGGATTTGTTGTAAGTGTCTGAAATCCCTCATCTTTATAGCATTCTGCCGGAAGATTGTTAATGATATTGTCCCACATCAGAAGACCGGGCTCGGCTGTTGCTGTTGCTGATTCAACTATTTTATCCCACAGTTTTTTTGCATTGATTCTCTTGCTGATGGTGGGTGTTTCGCTATCGACTGGAAATTGTAAAGTAAAGGTTTCTTTATTTTCGACAGCCTTCATGAAAGAATCGTTTATTTTTACTGAAACGTTTGCACCGGTGACCTTTGATAGATCCTGCTTCATTGTAATAAACTTTTCGATATCGGGGTGCCGGATATCCATGGAAATCATCAATGCGCCGCGGCGGCCGTTCTGTCCTATCATCCTACAAATATAAGAATAGAAATCAGCGAAGGACCATGCCCCAGTGGTGGTACGTGCAGAGTTATTTACTAACGCGTCTTCGGGTCGGAGTTTTGATATGTCCAGACCGACACCACACCGGCGCTTAAATAGATTAGCGAGGTCTTTGCCGGCATCCACAATAGACGAAATACAATCTTGAGGATTATCAATAACAACACAATTGGATAAAGATACATTAACATAGTTATTTCCAATCCCCATCATAGGCGAGCCTTGTGGGACAATATATTTAAAATTTTTAAAGTATGAATGTATCTCATCTTCCGAAAGCGCATTCACCTCAAATTTTTCTTCAATACGTACAAATTCTTTTGCAAGCCTTCGATGCATATCATCTGGAGTTTTTTCTATAAAGTTTCCTTCTTTGTCTCGTAGGCAATACTTGGTCATGAAAACATTCATGGCCAGCTCATCACCATTAAAATATTCTAGCGTTGCCTCTTTTACCTCTTCAGTATTATACATCCCTCTGTTCCTTCGTGTTTATTAAAGTTAGGGGCGGCCTATTTTTTTTGAATTTTTGATACTTCTCCGCTAATTTTTGTTGTTGTGTCTTTGTGGTTAGTGCGGGTGCCTCGTCGCCGTGCGTCGGCTCTAAAACCTTGATGCACACATTTGAAGTGTCCATAAATAGTGGATACACTATTCCATCAGGCCCATTTCTATTTTTTGCTATGAATATCCTTCCCGTATTCCCCAATTTATCTTCAGGGGTGCGAGAAATAGAAAAAATAAAATCTGCCACGAAGCATTTATTAAAGGCCTCCGATATGGACTCCATGGTGACCACCTCCGCATTCAAACCTGAACGATTTGTCTGAGAGGCTGTCCATATGGGACATTTATGTTCCTGCGCGAGGCCTCGTAACTCCTCATAAATTGACTCCAACTCGTTTCTCTTTTCTCGTTGTATGGTCACTGGTTTTAAAAGGTCAGCATAATCAACAATAATCATGTCAACACGAATATCTTTCATTTTAAGCTTTTCCAGATGATTTTTTAAGGTCTGAGTTGAAGCAGATTTTGTTGGATATTCTTTAATAATTAAACCCCCTCCGATGTCCTGGATGTCTTCATAAATTTTTTCTTTAAACGAAGAAAGATTTGCCAATGGAATTTTTGTAATGCAGCTGTCATAGCGAGAGCCTATTACGGTGTCCTGTAGCTCTAACGTATAGTGAACAACATTTTTGCCCTCTTTCAACGCCTGACTCCCTAGATGTACCAGGGCCATCGACTTCCCAACTCCGGTTGGCGCCAACACAACACCTAATTCTTTCTGTCCCAGGCCTCCCTTAACGATGTCATCAATAATCTGCCAGCCAGTAGATAAGGGATTACGAAACCTGGGTTTAAATCTTTCTTCAAAATCTTTTTTCCAGTCATACCCCTCATTATTATCGGCTCCGAGCTTCAAAGAATCATTTATGACTCTTGCGATTTCATCAAAAGAAGAAGATTGCAATAATCCAATTGATTTAATCATGGCAGATTTGAGATTTTGTTTTCGACAAAAATCCAATGAAGTGTCTTTAATATATTCAGCGTTCTGTGGTTTCTCGCTCATGACACGAGCATAAAATTCTCGGACTTGTTGTTGTGTTAGCTGGTTGGAGTCGTCTATCCCAGAGCGCAAAATGGTTGCCATAATTTGGCGGCTTGGGTGCACCCCATATTTTTTTCTATATCCAAAGATTTGATCAAGAAAGAGGCGCAAATATCTTAATTCTAAAAAACTAATATCCAATACTTCTTCAATTTGATCAGCAAAAGGGCGATCATCTAAAATGACTATGCACAACTGCTCTTGAAAGGCTTTTCCGTATCGGGAAAAGTCAGCATTCTCTTTGATAAAATCCATTCTCACCTCTTCTATACTTTACTTGTTATGGAACGGTTTGTCAATCGAAATACGATTCATGATCGCATAAAGATCTGTCCAATTAAAAACACCAAACCCATCCTCATTCATCATTTTAATAAAAGTGGTCCGATTGTAGTCGTAAGCAAAATTCTGAAATCCATAATTAATCTTTTTCTGTACTTGAAGAGAAATGGTGGGATCGTATAATTGCATAAGCCGGTAGTTCAATCTAATTATCTCCTCGTTTGCTGTTATTACCTCGTAAAATTTCGGCCTTCTTTTGTCATCGGACCTAAACTCTCGACAATACTCAACAATCTCTTTTAAAGAAAAATTTTTATTTTCTACAAGAAAAGGAAGACGCTTTTTAATGGTTGGCAAACCTGCGCCGCCGACCCCCTTCAGGTTGTCAGATTTGTCACCAGCTATAGCACGTGCGGCCGCGAAATTCTTAGGGTGAATACCATATTCTTCCACCACGTTGTTGCGGTTGTGAACTTTCTTTTGGATAGGTCGGAAAAGAACTGTTTCTTCATCACAGAGTTGTAAAAAGTCTTTGTCACTAGAGACGATAATTTTCTGCCATCCAGAAAACTGTTCAGATTGAGCTATATATGCGATTACATCATCGGCCTCAACCTCTGGAAACATATATTGAGTTACTGGCAGCTGATTAAGATAATCCAGCAGCCGTGTCTGCTGCCAAACTTTATTTTGCAACTCTTCGTTCTCAGATAAATTTGTCTCTCGGTTGAGGCGAATTGGCTTGCGCCCTTGTTTGTATTCCTTTACAATCTGGCGCCTTTTTTGTGAGCCGCCAGGACCGTCCCAGCAGATGGCCACCATATCGGGCTTCAGGTCGCGTGAGAGCTTCTGTAGTATCTTTAGGAAGCCCTTTAGACCCCCGATAGGCTGGCCGTTCGTGGAAAGGCTAGGATCCACGATGTAGGCCCTGAAATACATGTTCAGGGCATCCACAATCATCAGTCTTTTCATAGTGTCATGCTCTCTATCTTCCCATTGTGATTTGTATACACAACTTTTTTTATTCCCACGTGCCGCATTGCATTCTCACACATGCGGCACGGTTTGCTAATTCTTGCTTTACCTTCTCTGTTAATACGGGCCACATATATAGTGGCGCCTTGAGTAGTCGAACGTTCCATCCCCAGAATTGCGCCCAGTTCTGCGTGCAGCGTAGCATCACCACGCCCCTCGCGACGGAAGCGACTACCGAAACTGCAGTGTCGATGTTTGTTGCAGGAAGCACTTCGTACGGAGCTGCCCTTCACAAGAACGGCGCCATGTCTAAACTTTCCATAATTTGATTGTTCTGCCACTCTCTTGGCGAACTCTATATATCTCTTGTTCTTCAACTGTATCCTCTAACGTATGAAGCTCCTATGAGTATACCTCACAGGAGCCTCGAAGTCAAGGGTTAAGTTTAATAAGTATCGGGAATCTCCTCAGTCGCCGCGGGCCCAGACCTCGTAGTCAGCCACCAGCGGTATTCCGGTCTCGTGTTCGACAGGGCCACCCCTCTCCTCGTTCCAGTTCCCGTTAGGGCCTCCAAAGGCGCTGTGCCATTTCCCATCTGGCTCTGCTACGGCGCGGAAGGCATCCATCCGATCTGTACCAATATCTTTGTGCGCTATATTTATCCACTTAATTTCTTCTTTAAAAAATTTCTTCATCTCAGCTTCGCTGATCTTTCCTGCATCGTAAAGGTCTTGCATATACAGTGGTTGCAAGCGTTTGCTGCCGTCGGGAAAAATCCTCGGCTGTTTAAGGGCCTTTTGTTCTTCAGCTTCCAGCGCGTCGTGATACGGATCTGGTTTGGCGCGCCGTACGGGATCACCTAGTTCGGCCGTTGGATCCGTTTGTGGCGGTGTGCTGCTCGGTCCACCACCCCCCACAGCAGCTGCTCCTAGGGCGCCTGCCGCGGCAAGACTTGCAAGCCTTTGTTTCAGACCTTCATCCAGCGACTCTTCTTCGCCCTCTTCCAAAAACCTGCGCCAGCTCTCTGTCATTAGCTGGGCTTCTTTATAACTGGACCACTTACTCATTGTTGTTCTCCGGGAATACATACTAATTAGTCTTATTCTTTATCTACGTCGTATTCTCTTTAATGATGGAATGCCAACAAGCTTTACTGTTGTATATCCCTCTGTTCTATCGGGCGCTGAATATTGGCCAAAGAAGCGATCATAGGCTTGAGGGGGAATGGTTTTTGATCTTCCTGGTTCGGCAGCAATTTCTTGTGCTCGGGTGGTAGCAATTTGTTTAATTTCTTCCTTCTCTTCGTCGCTCCAGCCGTCAAGACTATTGGCGAAAACATACGCCTCTTGAACAAACCTATCATTAATAATTTTAGAAGCCTCTTCGGAAGTAAGATTGGCCATTGGTATTTTGGTGATGGCACTAGCCATTTGCATACGATGACCATCTCTTTCATCACGTGACATATTAAGCATGTCGACAACAACATTCTTTTTTTCTGTAGCGTATGTACTTCTCGCCGTTTCAAACTCATCCTTTATCGCTTCGTTAGCAGACTTAATCTTGGGATAATATAAGGGAACAAAAACATTAATAGGTACTCCCCATCCGCCTTCGGTACGTGGCGTCAAAGCTTTAATATAATCCTGTGCCTCAAAGGGAGCCACGGGGCCAAATTGTTTTGTCTCAGCTACATGTTCTTTATTAAATTTATCTGCGACTGCCTGCAAGGAAGCTAAATATTGTTCAACCTTTTGTGGATCTTCGGGGCTCGGAAGGCCGGGAGGGAGTATCTCTTTGGGAGGTCTCTTATACATATCATCATATGTTCCAACGCCGCTTTCCCGGGCAACTTTTTCAACTATGTCATCACGATTAAGAATCGAAAATTCACCTGATATGTTTTTCTCTACCCACGTTGACTTTCCTACTGCGGGGGGGCCGACCAGAAAGATCATTCGCGGCTTGGTTGGGCCCCCTTGTTCACTCAAGAACCTCTTCCAACTTTCCATTATCAGCTTCATCGTAAAACCTGATATAAATAGTTACTCGTCGTCTAAAGTGTAATGATCTTCTGCGTTGCCGATGCGATTATCAAACTTCATAATAATTTCTTCATCCATTATATCGAACACTCGGCGCCTAAACCGCTCATCTTCTAGCTTATCGATCCAATGGGATCCTTGGAATTTCTCTTCCGAGCCATCATCATGCACCAAGGCATACCATGCGCCTGCTCGCTTGAGATTCTCCGAAGACTTAATAGCTTCAAGCCAGGATTCTTCATCCTGCACGCCAACATTTTCTCCCCACAGAATCTTAAAGGCACAGTTACGCCCCTGCGTTCCGAAGCGAGACTTCTCCAGCTTAACCTTCACTTCTGATCCGATGCGGAATCCATTGTCGTCCAGAACAAAGCTGGCCTTGGCCTTGCGTCCGGTTAGCCAGACGCGCAGAGAATAAGCATAAATCATTGCCTTCCCTCCCGGTGTGACGTACGGAGTGGTCATGGCCTCAGCCGGAAACCTTGTGATGTTGGTCTTCAATTGGTTTAGAACCAGAAAGGTTGATTGGCTGTTCGCAATAGGGATGGTCAGCTTGGACATTCCCTTGGCGAGGATGCGAGCCTTCACTGCCATCGATGATTGAGGGTTGAAATCTCCCTCCACGTCTGAAACAGACGGGGTAAGGGCGAGCGAATCCCAAATAAACAGGGTTTTCTCTGCTCCGCTATTGAGGATTTGTTCAATAGTTTCAAGTACTTGCTCGACTGACTGGACCTGAACGTAAATAAGCGTCTCTAAGTCACATCCGGCGCGCTCTAAGAAGGCTGGATCGATCGCAGACTCGGCATCCATATAGATTACATTCATGCCCATTCTCTGGGCGTTGCCAGCAATCTGTGCAGCCATGAAAGATTTGCCTGTTGATTCTAAACCAGCAATCTCTGATATCTTTCCAACCGGAATGCCCGCAAGCTTCCCGCGGCATATAATGCTATCGAGCCAGCGTGATCCTGTGGGAATCCATTCCTTAACCTCGGTTGGATTTTCATTTTTAAGATTGTAGGCAACTTCCATTCCAGAAGTTTTATTGATTAAGCTTCGAAGATCGCCAATAGAAACCTTGCCCGCCGTTGATTTACTCCGCGCCATCTCGATCCTTTGTTCTTTCCTGAAGCTCATAAACTTGAGCATCCAGACGTCTAAGCCTATACACTAAATAAAATGCGCCTATAAAAAACGCCAGTGCGGGTAGCAACTCCATCTTGTCTCCTAAAATAAATAAGGCACCTGATAACCCTGTGCCTTCCTGTGGGTGAATAATTTACAGGGCGCCCAGCTCTGCGAACGCAGCATCAACAGCGTTCGTCTCTTCACTAGCGTTGCTTTCGTTATACTTCTTAGTCTCCGAAGAAACCGTTTCCGGATCTTCAACACCACCATTAACAAAGGCGTCCAACATGGCGCTTACGTCATTAAATGTCTTGCGCTCAAAAAGAGTATCAAAATCGGGGATAGACTCAAGCAGTTCTGTGCACTTTTCGGAGGTCATATCCTCGCATAGTTCAGAACTGCGCCGCCTCGGCGTAAGCTTCGTCTGCGGGAAGCTGGCGCCTGGAGGCTTGCCATACACCATCGTCAAATCGGTACCGGTTTCGGGATCGGTAATGTCTCCATACTCGGGGTTCAAAACAAGAGTAAGAAGGTTCTCATACGCAGTCTTACCATAGCCCCAGATACGGACTCCCTTATCTTCCTCACCGCGAACCAACACGGGGGAGAAGAAGCGCGCTCGAACAAAAAGACTCTTGGCAAGCTTCTTACTTTCCTCATCGTTATTGTCAACGCCTTCGCGCCACAGCTGTGAAGCAAAGTCACATACGGGGCACTCTTCTCCAAAATTGCGCTTAGGACATAAAAATCCTGGATTCGTTGCCAAATTATAATGGAACCACTTCTCCTTGAAAGGGTCCCCATCGGAAGTCGGAACAATTCGAATGCTCTGCTCCCCATCGTTGGGACGCCAGAAGGTGTCCCTATCGCCGCCTTCGCCGCGAACGTTAGCGAGCTTTGCTCGCATCTTTTCTACATTAATACCCATTTTGTTTTCCTTTCATCGGGTTAGAGTACGATCAGCCAATATCCTGATCGTCTAAAATATCTATATATGATTGTACCACAGAAGAATGCTTAATGCAATAACAATATTTTTGTTCATAGTTGGTTTTATATACACCATAAGAAACATTAAGATTGTCTTCTACTTTGTCTTTGACAAAGCTTGTGATGTTCTTGAAAAGCTTCTCGTTTGTCTTCAACTCTTCCTCATTGATACCATAATAGTATACCACATCACGTGGTAATTGCAAGTCAAAAAACCATTTTTCTTCGCCATTTTCTAGGTCCAAAACCCCCACGGTTGATATCCTAGAAATTTCCGCAGGCTGAGTGAAGGTGCCCAAAACAGCCTCCGACCGATTAAATACAGTTATCATATGAAACGTGTTAACAATCGCCTGATTAATGGCATCATAATATTCCATAATGGAAATATCACCAAGCACCTCTTGCATCTGTAAATTTGAAATCAAATAAATTCTTTCCACAAGTCCGGAGCGCGCATACTCTTGAAGAACATTATAAACTATTCTCTCTTGCTTGGCTTCTAGTTCACTTAAAAGCTGTATATCGGGGCGCACATATAAAATGGAAGTCGGATTATGAGATAGCTCCTGTAATATTCTCAAGCAACACCCGGTTATCGCGCCGGCGCCGGCCAATATAAAAATGCTTTCTCCATGAATTTTCTTAAATTGCTTCGCGAAAGAGGGGTAGTTTTCTTCGTACTGTTGGTGTCCTTTCTGTTTTGGAATATTAAAACAGCCGGGCCCCTTGATTCCGGTATCTATTTTATAAATACTATATTGTGGAAATTTAGAAAAACAATTTGCAATTGCGCAGCCGGCGCTCCCAAGACCTATTATATTCATTCCCCTGCCCAATCAAAAATATTGCAATGTTTTTTAGCCATTGTAATTTAACCTTTTCATCTCGCCAAAGGTTTTGCCCACGGATATATTTACTTTATATTTACCAAATTTAGTTTCACTAAAGCTTTTCATAAGATCTGGAATAAGGTATCTATCTTCATCTTTTAAATCGATAACAATCGAATCGTGAAGCATGAATGCGATATTGCTCTTTTGTTCTTTAAGTTTATCATTGATCTGAACCGCCTTTGCTAATACCAGATCGCTCGTTGTGCTTTGTATAATATAATTCAAGGCGTGGTGATTGTCAACATTTTTTATTTCTCTTTTGAACTCTGTTACAATGTCGTGGCCATCCCAATATTTTTCAAGAACCAGCTCTTTGTTATAAAATCTTTGGGCGCGCTTGTTCGCCCTCTTTGAATATAGCCATGCAAATATTTTCTTCTTGGCCTCTTCTCGTGTCAAATTTCCATCATAAATATTTTTAATATTCCATTCATGAATGTCTTGCTCTGGCTGTGATTCCCCAGAGAGGGCCAACAGGGTCCGGACTTCGGCCGCATTGTAATCTAGTTCCAAAAACCAATCATTTTGTGGAAAAATACATCCTCGAAATTCCTTGTTTAACGTCAATATGGGGAAGGTGTTGGGCACCCCGGCCAGACGGCCGGTAATGGTGCCCCACGGATTATAGTCACAAATCTTTTTAATTTTTTGAATACGGCCAGCAAAATTTTTACCCTGTAAAGAGCCCAATTTATGTTTTATCGCACTTAAATTGATTCTCAATGGTTGTTGTCTTATGTCACCAATCAGTTTTAGGACATCGGTCATATCATCATGATTTTGAGGCCTAGGATAAGTTTCAAAAACATGCTTGGTGATTTCATTTTTAAGATCATAAAATTCGAAAAGGAATGGTTCTGGTAGGATCTCATAAAGGCACAGCTCTTCTAAATTTAACTTGGACAATATAAATGATTTTCTAAATGCTTCAAATTTTGTTTTAATTCTCTCCCACATAGACTTATATTGCGGAGGGCACACCTCAGTTAAATTTTTGCCATTACAATATACACGCCCAAATTCAATTTGGTAATTTTTCAAACTCGTGCTGTAATCCCATGTTTTTGTTAATGACGCATCAGGTAGATAGTAATAAAAATTTCCCTCAGCATAATATCCAATACATTGATTTTTGTTATCTAATGGTTGAAAAAACAAATGTCCTCCCTAATCGAACTCAGTAAGCCTTTCTACTAATGACCTATGTGTTATTCTACCATCTTTATGTTTCCATTTCAAGGGTTTTATATTTTTTGATGTCATCAAAAAGCTGCGCGGATAAACGTATCTTTTATAAATAGAATTAATATAAATTATAGCATTTTCAAGCCCACTTGAGAATTTAATTGGCTTTATATCATAAACATCACGAGCAATACGTACCATATATTCTTTGTTGAGGTGTGTGTTCCCCTGCTCTATGGTTCGTAAATCAATATAAAAGTTTATCCAATCGAAATCTAGCATTTTTATTGACAGCGTATGTAATGACGCATCCGGGAATCTTTGAATGGGTTCGGATATTGCTGTTTTATTTGGACATCGAGCGTCTGCGATCTTTTCTTCTTGATAAAAAGGATTCAAGTCAATGTATTTATTATAAAAATTAACAAACATCTCCTTCAAATTAGCAATGTCGTAAAGGCAACTAGGATTATAATAGTGAGAAAAGAAATTTCTTTTTGTGATCGAATTTCCCCCGAGGTTGGTATAGCGACCTACATAAGCAAGCATCGCTGGAGAAAAAAGATCTGCGGTTAAAATCCATGGGGCGTTTTTATTTACTATAAACCCAAATTTTTTGGCCGCGGCTCGATAAAAAGCAAAATTTGGATCACTTACAAAATGGCGAAATTTTTCCTTATCATTTCCACAATCATAATTTCCTATTTTAATGGTGATCCCTGAGATCTGTGGATTCACGGTGCCCGTAAGGAGAAAATTTGTTATTGTAATGGGCAATATTCTTGCAGAATCTTTCAAGAACTGTTTAAAAACAGGAACAAATGTCTCAAAATTTTTAATTTTGTTATTGTGCACCGGCATATAGTATCTCAGCATGCCTTCATATATACCTTCTATGTACGTGCCGTATGATTTTTCCGGACACACCCATCCCTCCGAGGCCATCAGAAATCTTAGATCTTCATTACTGCCAGGAGCCAACAATCCATTAGTAGTGGCAGTTTTCATATGCCTTGCGAAAGCTTCAAATGACTCAACTACAAAATCGGCTGCGTATACTCTTTTCTTTTTTGCGCTTATGACCGGTCGCAAACGTTTAGCGTTGAACATAATGGTGTTTTGTGCATTGTCTACGCGACCATAAAGTGACTTGCCGTACCACGTGTCCAAATCAGTAGGATAGTCGTCGGGATAAACGGCATCACTGTACAAAGAACGTTGATAAAAAAGAGCTAGGGGGCTTAAATCATTAGTCCCTAGAGGATTTATCTCATCATTAATTGAATAATCGAATATAGCTACCATTTTAATACTCTCCGTTTCATTCAGTACCGGGGCCCCCATCGCGAATGCGGTACGCTTCGGCGTGGTCGCCGGCGGCGAGGAGGTCGAGGACGCGGCCCCTCCACTGCGCATTGGTCTCCCTATAGAAGGGGCTGTGTTGTGGTCGATCGACAAACTCTGGGCCGGTCCTCAACGGGTCCCAAGGATCATTAGGATTATATGCGTCTGTGGTGGCGCCACTCTGATCTCCGCGGCCGCCGCCGCCGAACTCCAATAGATCGGTGGTGAAGCCCCCTGCTGCATTGACGAAAGAGCCCGGGCGATCGGTCTGCCCACCAGAAAAAGGGTCATAAAACCCTGATATTTCACCAGTAGTTTGCGATGGATCTCGGGCTCTACCGTATTGCTCTAAGAGTCGATCATAAATAAACCACTCTCCGTTCGCGGCCTCTATGGGCACAAATCGCTCTTCATCGCGGGTGAAGTCCGGCAGGTCCGTGGCCATGGTATACCCCTCTTCTCTTTCTCGAGAAAGAGAAACTTCTCTTTCTCTTTGTTTCTCTTCTTGTTGTTTCCTCTCCCTTTCTTTTTCTCTCTCCTTGTATCTTTTTATCTCTTCTTTGGTTGGTGGCGGTTTTTTAGTAGGCGCTTTCTTCTTCTTCTTCTTCTCTTTCTTTTTCTCCTCTTGCTTCTTCTTGGTCTTGGTCGGTTCTTGCTCTTCGATCTGTTCTTCTTCTCGATCGTCCCCGGTTTCCTCTTGTGCGGTCGTTTGTGCATCGGGCTTGCGCATTGCTTCGTGGAGCGCCTCGGCTGTAACGCTAAAACCATTCTCATCAATCCTATGAGTTACGCCAGTAACCAGAAAATAACCACCTAGGCCCAACATCCTTGCAAGATTGGGAAAGCCGCGGCTTTGAGGCGAACCAAGCCCCATCAAAGAGGGGTTGATAAAGATGTATTGACCATTTTTCAAAAGCGTGTTTCCAACCATATTTAATGTGGCTCCATAGTATTCTCTTAATTGAGCGGGCCCCAAAGTTCCTTGCCTTTGAATTTTTGCCTCACGAAGATATGGCTGATCTTGTCTATTAAATGTGATCTTTTTAACAAGGCCTGACGAAGCGCCCAAATAAAAATGATAAATTCCCTGAGCTAAATCGTCGGCGGGATTATCTAAACCGGGCGCTTGTGGTAACGAGTCTGTAGAATAAACAAATAGAGAAGGCACTCCAGAGGGGGCTCGTCGGAATCCCGATGTCCGCCCCTTGGACTGCACGTGCCGCAAGTTTTCGCCCAGTCGATACTCCCCCTTCGCGATGGCTCGGCGGGCTCGGGTTAACGTCGTGGTCTTTCCTCGAAATTTATGGCCATCCAGGACGACAAACTCATTAACGGCAAATCTAGTTGGTACATACGGAATGCCGGGAAAACAGCCAGGCCCCAGAGCCTGTGAAACTAAACCAGCTAAAATGTCTTTTACAAAAAAATCTAAATAATATTTTACTCTATCCTTTTTAATAACATTTTGCAAAAACCATTCATTAAAAGCATTTAAAGAAATGGGGATATGACTTATAAGCATTTGTTCAACGATTCCAAGTCGTCCTAAATTGCTTAATGGTTCTAGTTTCGAAACTATTCTGGAAACATCTATCTTTCGCAGGCCTTCGCAGTCAGCCTTCCTATGAATATTTTTTACACTATACGCCACCAACGGGTCAACCAACTCAAGAGTTCCCAAAAAAATAGAAAAAACGCCGGCATGCAACTGCTTCTTAAGATGGGGCTGCTCCAATACTGAGGATATAAGATCCCCCAAATACATATAATGGATGTCAACTACATCTTCTGGAGTTGCGCTTTGTATGGTGTTAATAGATTGTCCCAACTGATCCTTCGTTTTGCTATCAATCGGCCCAGTAACATTTTCTAAAGCCAAATAGAGCGGATTTGTTTGTTGATTTAACCCAGTTCGACCGCCAGGATTAATTGTATAGCCGGTCGCACCTCCAGCAGCAAGCCCCTGACGTTTTTTGGCTCGTTCCTCACGTCCCTTCGGACTTAAATCTTTCCACGGGGTCAGCAACAATTCGCTCATTGGCACTCTGACGGTGTTAACAAGGCCGCTTTTAAAGAGATTACCCAAAAGGCGCCGATACCTGACAATTTTATCCTCAGACTCTGCGCTTTCTCGGTCATTTAACAATTTTTCATACTTTGCCTCTTGGCGAGCGCTCAGCTTTTTTTTCTCATCCATGCTTATGGCTCGCAGCTGAGACAGCTCAGAGTTTGGATCCGAAAAAGGATTTTCAATTGCCGCCTTATTGGCAAGCAAATCGGCGCGTTGAGATCTCATAATGCCGGAGAGCGCTCCTTGATAATTAACCACAAGGGTAACCGATCCGTCATCATTAATATCAATTTCGTGGCGCGCCAGTTGTAAAAAGAGTGTTGTCCTCTGATTGATCAACGCAAGATTTAACTGTTTAACTTGGGCCGAGGTCAGATCGCCTATGGCCCTCATGGCTTCTTCATCGGGAATGGCCCATCCAACAACCGCTTTAATTCTGTAATAAACTCCGTCATATATTTTTCTGGGGTTGTCGAAACATGCGAACGCCTTCTCGCCGATATCACCAATCTTTGGATCTACTATATTTGGAATGGTCTCTGGCGCCATAATTAAATCCAAAAATGCTGGATTCGCCAGGCCGGCTTGCCAATCTTTTAGTTTTCCTCCGGCTATTTGTTCCATCGTGGGCCTAAAAAGATCATACATGCTTTGAAAGTGTACGGTCAAAGTGGCTACTATATTATTATCGACCTCGGCAGGCTGCACTCCTTGGAGCGTCCACTCGAAACTTTTCAGGCCGGCGCCGGCTTGGCGCCCTATCTTTCCATCCAACATCTCTTTTATATCATCAGGCTCAGTATGGCTTTTAAATGGAAGAGCGGTTTGACCTTTGGGTAATAGCGGATCCTCTTTATCGTATATTACTCGATAAAGTCTTATGTACGGCACGAGAAGAGCATGTTGTGCTGGCGTTAAATTTAATATTGCCTCTGTTGATGTATTATTTGTTTTTGGATCTCCATGTTGCAATTGGGAAACTATATTACCGGGAGGAGCACTTAAATTAGCGATGTTTGGATATCGTCGAGCTTTTGCTGCAGCTGTAATGCTTCGTATGTTCTCGATCAAAAAACACTGCTGGTCCCACACCGTAACTGCCTTCGGAATCTCCTCGACTGGCTCGGGGTCGATCACTACCTCGCCTCGGGTTTCGCCAAAGCCCTCGCGAGCCGCCCGATTCTGTTGCTGTTCCTCAAGCATGGCCTGCATATCCTCGGCGATCTCGAGAATCCCAATATGCTTATATACTCTTATTAATGCTTTAAATACTTCATGGAACTGATCATTAAATGTAGCAGATTTATATATATCCGAGTCGCCGATGAGGGACGTGAAGGACCAAAAAGAGTCCCAATTGGTTTCTACCTTGTCCATCCAGCCTGCAAGCTCATCGTCCTTGGTGATGATTGCGACACCGTTTTCGTCCCTCCACCCGGCCGTCTGAAGCGCAAAGTCGCGGTCTATAAATGTGTGGCTTGACGTGGTGCGTGCTTCTTGCACCCCAGCGGCGAACTCGCGCGTGGGCATCTCCTCGACGTTGGTTCTCCCCGGTTTGAAGAAATCGACCGTGTGCGCGAAGCTATACTTACCGTCTAAAAAGGCGCGAAGACGGTACATGGCCAGATCCCACGATGCGCGCGCCGATATATCTCCTGCGGCGCCGTTCCATAATAGACGCTCGGAAACCTCGCCGGTGGCGCCACCGTATGCTAGATTTAAAATTACAGGAAATGGTATGCCCGTGTTCGGCCTTCGGGACGCGGCCTGGATTTCCTCAACAACGCGGTAGAAGGTTGGGTCGGCGGTGGCGAGGTAGCTAAGTCCCTTCCACTCCTCGTACTCGGCGGTCTGGGCGACGGATGGCTGGGGGCCCGGGCGCACTGCACTGAGGCGGTCCCAATAGCCCTCTTGGGGAAAAAAAACATTAGCAAACAAATTACTTTTGAGGGCCCGGGCATATTTCATATCACACCAGCCAACGATATGCATGTTATCGCCCTGGAAGGACGCCGAGGCGCCTCCCGTGGAGCTATCCGCACCGTTGGCCATGTTCCATGGCCACCAAACTTCCTCGGCTGCATCATTTACATCTCGGGTGCCGAAAACAAATCCTAGATTTGGCTCGACAAAGCGATTGAATATGGCTAAAAGTTCAGGCAACAACAAAACCTCACCTTCCATATCAACGTTCTCCATATTATTGCCTGGGAGCGGCATGTCCAAAATATTCATCGAAAGATAAGCATCCGTGTGGAGACCATATCTCGTGGGGGCCCCAAACGGGTATCCATAAATATTATAGTCCAAGTATTCTTGAGTCGCTATAGCGGTCGGGCTGCCCAAAATCCGTGACGCTATTGAAGACGGGGCAAAGTTGTATGTTACCGCGGAATTGCCGTCAGCACCGACCTTTGGATAAAATGCGTTCTTGTATGCGACTTCTGGTCGCAGCGGCTCCGCTGCAACCGGCGCTGCTGTGCCAACTGAAGCGTCGTATACGGCGTTTATGAAGCCATTTTCTTTTAACCAGTTATAACCAGCCATCCAAAATCTTTGAAAATTTAGCTTAACATTTTGGACATTATCTGTTTGAACGGTCATGTTTTTATCTCACCGGTGATTAAACCCCATAATACTCGAAGGCGCGCTCTAGTGGAAGAGGAATATATACAAGATCGCCAGTTTTTAAATGTGATTCGGTGGGAGCCTGATTGTACCAGGCTATCACCCACCAATATTTAACGTCTCCATAGTACTCATGTGCTAATTTATAAAATCTATCTCCGGTTGACCAAATCCTCTCTGCGGGGATCAAATTTAAAGTCTCTTCGGATGTTGGACTGCTTAATATCTGAGTGGGATATTGTCTTATAAAGTTCACGGCGCGCTTTTTAAAAAACTCTTTGTAATGAGAACTTTGGTTTCTCACTATGCCGGAATTATCGTATCTTGAAGTCATAATAGTTATTCCATAATTTTAGATTGTTATTCGCCCCATAGATTTGAAAAAGCTGACGGGTTTGTGCGGTACTGTTCGAGGGCGTCCTTTCTTGCTCTATGCCACGCGGGCCCTCGGCGTGGTGGCCGGCCGCCTTGTGCGGTGAAGTCCCTGTTGACGTTCTGCAGCACCAATTTTTCCTGAGCTTGAGTTTCCAAAAGTTGACGTTTTTGCTGTTCCAGCTCTGAAACGTTAATTCCGGAGGCAGCTAGACCATAGCCGCTAAGAGCAGTGCGCTCTGGATCGGCGGCGAGGGCATGGTCGGTCACACCCGGTTCGTGCGCGGGGTGAGAGGAACCATCCCATCCGGGCAACGCGGTGTGGATTACCTTAAGATTAAAATTTATTCTCAATAATTGCGGGAACATCTCACCGTCTTGTAAAAAAAATCCCGAAGCGAAGTCTGGTTGATATGAAAATCCATCGATGTATCCCAGATGGCCGCCCCGGGCGCCCCTGCCGCGGCCCTTGACTAAGTTTGCCCACCTAACTTTTATGAGCGGTGCTGCTTTCAACGTATTTGAATCACTAAAGCCGCCTTCATTGTAAGTGGGATATAAATATCCCATAAGCTCGTCAACGTACCCCGTGTTGGCCATGGCTTGGAAAAGGTTGGAAGCTACTATATCAAAAGACATAGAAATCGTTCTTTGTGTGCGCTGAAAAGTTACAAGGGGGTCCATGCGCCCATAAACCGTTTCCTCCTTCCAAGTAGAACTAAGACTATCGACAAAACTTGTGACCCAGCCAGGAAAACTGACTACGTTCGGGTACGTGACACCCTGCGCGCCGGCAATGACGTCATTCTGGCTGCCGGCGGCGATGTATTTAAACGATATTTGCCATAGAGGGTTGTTTGGATCTGCAATAAGATTTGGATTGCCACCGCCCTTAGCAGCTTTTTTCAGGTCTTCCTCGCGCCTCTTTTTAATGTTTGCTGCAGCCTGCGAGGGAGATATCGGTTTTGGTGGTATGGCCATTTTTTAATTATCCCTGGTTCATCCTACACCCTGTGTCACGTGTCTTAACTTGTTCGTGCCATGCTTAACCACGTGAGCCGTGAAGTTTCGATCACCAAGCACTATCGTGGCGGGTTGTTTGCTGGATTTTTCGACGGCCGCGGCCACTCTGTTGGACGCTGCGACGCTCTGCGTCAAAAGGTCCCAGTCTTTCTGGGGGAGGCCTGTAATGCCTGCCTGCGAGGCTGGGGCGCCCGGGGTTGGCATTTGTGCGGGTTGCGAGACACCGCCAGGGCCCATAGAGGTAACAGGGCTGTGGGGGGGCTGTGCGGCCGCCTGAAGCGCTGACTGTGGAACGACAGTGCTGACACGCGGTATGTTGAGCGGCTGCCTTGAGGTCGGTCCTCCCACTGCCGCTTGCGTTCGTTGAACTCCTGCCATACCCTGAGCAGCGGCATCTTCCATTTCGTCCATGGCCATATGGCCGGCAATGCCCACGCCGAACATTTTGGCGCCGCTTACTATCATAGGAACTGCCCACGCCGCTGCGGCGCCTTTGGTCGCAATCAACCCGATTACGCCACCAGCGATCATGGCCGCGCCGGCATATGTCGAGAAGTATATAATTGCCTTTGTCAATCCATAAATTTCTGCTGCAGCTTGGCCGCTACTTTCTACCATACTCCGGAAGCCTCGCACCATGGGTAAAATGCGTTCTTCAATTAGAGGCTGCATATCAACCAGCATGGCATTAAATGCTGCTTTTAATTGGTCTATGACCGATTGGGCTTCGGCCGCCTGATCGGCCAATTTCTTTTGAGCCAATCTTTGTTTCTCAAATTGAGCGGTCGTGGCGCCAAATATTCTATTTGCCTCATCCACGCTAACACCTAGCGCGTCAGCAATTGCCATTCTTTCAAATCGATTTAGTTCATCAAATTGTAAACCAGCCACATTCGTCAATCTTTGTAGAATAGATATACGCTCTTCATCTGTTGCGTTAAGAAGATCAATTGAATTCAAATACGGACCGCCAAGAATCGCATTCAAGCGGCCCACTGCCCGGGCAGAATCTTCAAAAGTATCAAATTTGCCAGTAATATTAAGAAGTTGACCCATCTCAATGCCCGTCTGCTTAGAGTGTTTTGCGAGCCCTTCAAATACACTCATCATATCTCTACCATATTTGGCCAAAACGGGGGCCGAAGCCGAAAAATCTTCTGCCAGTTTGCTAGCGGGGAGCCCAATAGCATCAGAAGTTGCTTTAATCTCAAGTAGCAATTCTTCCGCCTCGGTGGCATTCAGCCCCAGAGAGCGAGTTGCAATATCTAAATTTTTGGCTGACACAGAACTCGATACGCCGAGTTCCGCTAAGAGTGAAACTGTCTCGCCTATATCTCTTTGTGATGTTTCGCTTAATTGACTAAATTGAGAAAAACTCGTATATAGATCTGTAACGGCCTGGCCGGCTTCTGCACTATCGACACCATACAATGCCGTGGCGCGTTGAATAGTGGAAATTGTTTGTCCATATTCCATCCCAGCCCCGGTTGATTTCATAAATTGGGACCGCGCTGTGTCTTGAGCCGCGGCAAGCTTGATCACGGCGCCGGCAAATCCTAATGCTAGTTCAGCTCCCTTGGCAGAGAGAGAATTGAGGGCACTATTTCTGGTAATAAGGCCTTTAAATCCAGTCGCCACCCCTTTGATTCCGCCGGCGTGAAGTCGAGCATAAAAGTCTGCCTGTTTAGAGGCGGTAGCGAGGCCGAACATGGTTTCAGCTAGTTCTTTACCAACCTCAATGCCCTCTCTCTGGTAAACTAACCTTTCTTCTTTGTCGGCGAGCTCGGCTTTGCGGGCTTCCTGCAGCTTCTCCGACAGCTTGAGGAATTCTTCCGATTGCAGTGTTGATTCAATTTCTAGCTGAAGCGCCTTTTCGTCCATCTCAAGTTGATAATCAATTTTCTTGTTTATCTCGGTGGTGAAAGCAATTTTTCTCTCAAGAAGCGAAATTTCATCTTTGAGGACCTTTACCCGGTCCAGGCGCATCACGTCTAATTCGCCCTGAACGTCGCGTTCTCCCTCCTGGGCGGCAACCAAGTCTCGGGTGGCTTCTGCCTGGTTCGCGATCTCCCGAACCGACATCTGAATTGTTTTAACGTCGTCTTCCGGCGGCTTGTCGGAACCGCCGCCGCCGCCTTCAGGAGACCAATATATTTTATTCCATAAGCTCATTAATTAAGTTCCTACTTAATTGGCCACAAAATGCCAGTTTTATTCTCAAACTCTTCCACTGCCCGATTTAAAGCATGCCGAGATTCAAAAGTCTCGGGCGCGCCAAGGCCGTGTTCTATGTAGTCTTTCATATAATTTTTTTCTCTGCGAAGAGTTTTCATAAAAGTTTCTACTTGCGAGGGGGTACCCACAATTTTAACCTGTGGTTCTGGCTGGCCGTCGGACGATTCTTCAACCTTGTGGCGGCCTGGACTTCCCGCCCCCTCGCCAAACATATGCCGAAGTAATAATTTCACGAGGCCGCCAAATTGAGCTATGAACGACTCATTTAAAAGCGATGGATTCTTATTTAAATTAATAATTAATTGTTCTTGTTCATGCGGCATCTTTGTCCCTCAAGTTAATATACTAATTAGTATTTGAGGAACAAAATGCATTTAACCACCAAGGTTATAATGAGAAGAATTCTTTTCGCGTGCCGCTCTTATATTTTCAAATTCTTTAATTAGACGCTCAACAAACCAATGACGTAATTGTATCGGAAGATTATACGCCTCAAAAAAACTCCAACCGCCGTGGTGTTTCAATATAAACAACTCTTCATATATGGATTCTTGATACTCATCGCTTAGGCCAAAAAAAGCCTGCAGTCAATGGAACTGCAACCCTCCCATCGTGATTACACGATACACAAATAAAATCGTGAGTTAGGTCGACATCGGGACTAATTTTTTCATAAACTGATTTAATATGCACAGAATCCTGAATTGGCAATACTTCTAAAAATTTATTAATAGTGGCGGCATCTGTTCTACCATTAACAGAAACCACCATTAGCCTTAAAAGATCGGTAGCGATCGAGGAAGGGAGCTTTTGTTTTCTTTTTCTTTCAGTTCCTTCTGAATATGCCTTTTCTTGGGCGCCCGTCAAAAGGCGCAACTCCACTTGAAGTCCACATTTGGGCAAAACAACAAAATAGGTATTATTTTCAGATGCGTGCACCTCTTCGGGCACTTCTGAATGATGTACAGTAAGGTTGTCTAGATCGAAATTGACTGATTGCTGAGTGGTACAGACGGGGCACCCCACTCTTGTTTCATAATGGGGCCCATAGCCCGTTGCGCGCGCTCCAATGATTAGAGCATTTTTGTCACCAACTAAAAGTTCATCTATTTTAATTGATTTGTCGACTATTAGTGACTGTAATAGTCTATCGATAGCAATTCCTTTTCGCAAAAGACTTTCAGAGGTTAAAATATCCTCTTCTTTTGCAGTCATGTGTTTGATTTCTACAGAACTTTTACCGTGGAGGGGGTGCCCTTCGGCATAATACCTCCCTTGACTCGGAAGATCAATAAATTCTGTTGGCGTAACAAACGAAAAGAGATCTTCGTTTTGTTGACTTGTGACTAAGGGAGGGGGGGAAACATCCGGTGCTGGGGCGCCTAGGCCTAGGCGGTCTTCATTGTTTCTTGACACATTTACCTCATTTCTTTATTTTTAAATATCTAGCGGCGGGCTTGATTCATATGTTGCCCAATCGTAACGAATTGTAATATCCACATTCAAAAGAGCATCGCCCGTATAATCCAGTGTACCAAATTTTGCACCAGTTATAAAGGCATTATTTAAAATCCATTTGCCAATAAGGGTACCTTCGCCATCCAATTGACGAATAATCACATCTCCAATGGCATCATGAGCATTCACTTTATTAACTGTGCCAACCTGCTGTTGAGCACCCTGCAAAGCTGCAGATTGCTGATCGGGTCTGAGATATCCTGATTTCGAGAGAGCATCATATAAGAGTGCGTTTCCATCCGGATTGACTGAGTTAACGATAGTGACGGTTACTTCATCCCATGTAACGGTGCCCGGGTAATGATATTCATTGCCCAAAAACCTGTGGGGCGTTGTAGAGATTGTATATCCCGGCGTAAGCACTGTTTTTGCAAGATAGTCTTCAAAGCTTGCACCATCCGCTGTAACCAAGTTACTAAAATTAACCAAAAATCTATGTTGTCTCTTGGGCTCCGAAGACGCTAAATTCCAAAATGCCATTTTATTCCAATCTCCTCAAGTTAAATAGTGAAAAAAATCTTTTCTCCCCACTTTAATCAACAAATGATGCCCCCGTCCTTGTAATATTAAAGTCAAGGGCAATAAACTCGATAGCTCGTGTGGGCTTCAAGTATATCTTAGCATACATAATATTTCTATCGATTAAGTCAGCAGTCGTCGTAGTTTCATCGAGGACAAGCTTATAATCGGTAAGGCCAAAATTAGTCTTGACCGTATCCAAGAAGGGTGTCACTTGACTTGTAAATCGGTCCCACGTACTCTGAACATTGGGATCAAAGAGCAACGTTGTTGCAATCTGGGAGATTCTTTTCTTGACAAAAATCAGCATTCTTCGAACATTAATGCGATCTAGCGCAGACGATGTTACTTGAAGCGTCTTCTGCCCAAAAATCACGATTCCTTCCGCCGGGAATTTGGCAATTGGATTGACATTTGCGGCGTAGAGATCGTCTCTCTGCTTCCTTGTAAGCTGTTCGACGATGTTTACGACCGGGAGACCCGCAGAACCCTCTGTAAGGCCTCCACGATTGAATCCGGCCGGTGCAAACCAAACTTCAGTCTTCCGCTGAGAGCTAGAGAACGTCCCCAATGCCGGGATAGACGGAGGTACCCAAAGTAGCTTACCATTAATAGTATCTCTGACCTGAACCCAAGGATAGTATGCGCAGCCATAGCTGGAATTTAATCCGCGTGACTTCAGGTTATTAAGGATGTCTGTTACACTCCCCACGCGACCCGAAAAAGAGTCGGTGTTTTCAGTGGTCTCCTTAAAGCCCCCCTTCAAATCGACAATCGCCAAGGCATCCGCGCGATCCTCACATGTATTAATCAGATGCGTCGTGAGACCCTCATTTGTGATACCAGGAACGGTCGCAAGATTCATTTCTACTACCTCTGGGTCGGCAATTGCATCAATGGCTCGTTTAATAGAGTAATTGGCATAATAACCAAACTCAGTGGAGTCCTCCAAAGCGGTATTGTCAAAAGGCTCTGGTTTTCTTATATCAAGCCCATCAAAACCACCATGAAGCGGGACCGTAAACCTATCAAATCCTTGATTGAGCGGCTCTTCCCACGAACTAGACACCGCGGTCATAGAGGCGCCGGCGGCTCCGGGGCCTCCGGTCGAAAGAATTCTACGAGAACCAGAAACCCATGCCGCATTAAGCGACCCGGTGAAAATAAGATCGTCTAGTGTAAATGGCACCGATAATTCACAACCAGCCGCAGTAGAAGTAAACTGATCTGTGAGCACCCCGCCGCGCGGCATCAAAAGATCGAGGTTAGATTCGCCGAATCGAACAGATCCGGCAGTACGCCCAGTATTAAATCCGAAATAAGCATCAGTAGTATTACCCAAACCTCCGTCTGAACCGCTTTTACGCAGTGCGGGTGCTGGGAATTTAATCGATCCGGTAAAGTCTGCCGATCGGAAGCCTAGGCCGTGATTAACCTGCGTACCTGAGCCGAATAGCAAATAGGAGCCGCTCAGTCCCGTAGCTACGCCGGCGACGGAGGGGCCAGGAAGTGCCGTGGTATTTGCTAGGGATGCGGCATCAAATGACGAACCAGAAGCGGCAATATAAGATCCTAAATCTGGTGAATTGCCACTTAGGTTAACAGAAACATCTGCATATTTAACGACCCCAAGGAACCCAAAGGGCAGGTATTGTGTGCTTCCACCATGGCCGTTCGCCAGTTCTATACGAATATATCGCGATTGATTATCAAATTCGCCGTATGTTACATATCTCTTAAGAGTGTTGTCCCACGAAGTACGACGATCTCCAATTTTTCTCTTTACATAATTTAAAGAATTCTCATTCAGGTTGCAATCATTAAATTGTTCCAACACCCGAACAACATTATCGGAATCTTTTAGACTTCTCACCACTATAGAGAAGCTGCCCCACGGGTCCGCGTCAGGATTGGGGGGCGCCGCAATATCTTCAATTGAAATTTTCAAATTACGATTTGTCCAGTCGCCGGGCTCATTAAGAGCATGCAGTTTAAACAATTTTTGCATGGCGGTGGCATCGTAGCTTCCAGAATCAGTGGTAATATCTTGAGAAATTATCCACGGAGTTTGTGCCGACAGTAGTGGCATCGCAAAACTAGCGCCATTGCCTCCGGCGGCTTCGAGAAGGGGCAAAAGAGCACCCCAATATTTATTTGAAGAGCCGGCTGTAACTGTATCTTTCAAATGTCGATCAAATGTCTCGCCGACCCAATATTTTGTTACAGTATCAGATGTTGCTGTATTCGAGAGCTGAGGGTTGGTGTTCAGTGCCTTTCGAATATACCGGGGGGATTCAGAATTAAAATTAACAGATGTTAGTAAATCCTTGCTTCCTTGATAATTTTTGATATACATCTTAAATTCATAATCCGAACTTGCAACGGATGATTCAACCATGGCACATGTACCAGTTACAACAGCCGAATCATCTCGGCCGGCCAAAGTACCACTTAAAGCAAAACTAGACTGATTGGTGCTAGAACTATTTGCATAAAGAATGGCAGCCAACGCTCCAGTTGAAACATAGTTGCTCATGCCGCCAGATAATCCTGTAAATGTGACATTGGAACAATTTAATGATTGAATTAAGGTATTGCTAGCGTACCCGACGAGGCCGCCGGAAATGGAAGCGGTAACATTAATGCGCGGTCCTGAGACGCTACCGCTGCTAACAACGAACTGATGTGTTGCGGCGCCATCGGATGTAGTGGGGCCGTTCGAGGTACCGTCGAGGTCTCCGCCTAGCGAACACGAACCAAAGACTTTGGGATAATCGGTTGTGGGCGCTCCGGTGGAGGTCCCCACATATTTGGTACCAATCGATCGAGTCATTGAAATCATCAGTTCGTGGAAAAAATGATCTGCCAGCGCCGTCGCGCCGGCGGCCGTCGCCACACCGCCCGAGACAAGAATTGCATTTTCTTCGTGCTGGCCAGCAACGCCTTGGGTGTCCACCCCGTCATCACTTCCGCTGGGCGACCACTGAAATCTAAAAACATGACCATCGCTGCCAGTAAACGCAACAATCGCATATTCGCCGGGGGTATTAGTGGCGTGTGAGGCTTGCAAACTTCCGGTAGCTTGCAAGTTACCGTCCTGAGATCCAGAATTCCAAATAAACAGTCCGTATGCGCCACAGCCGCTTGTGGATTGTGCTGGATTAATCTTCCATCCTGCATATCCGGCAGATGTTTTATCGGGACTTTCTGCGCCCATGAGACGAACGAAAGTTAATGGAGAACTGTTCCGCAAATATGCCTGGGCGCCATAGCCACCATAAGTGGGACCAACGTTGTTGCCATCTCGCCAAACGTCGCCGCCGGCTCCACCTGGGATAGGGGCACCAAACGTCTCAACGAACTCTGAAAAGGATTCGACTGTGATCGGTCGAAGGCCGGGCCCCGACTTAGCGCGCCCAATAACGACTGGGCCAATACCAGCTGGGGAGGCTGGAATCTGGGAGTTGTCTATTTCATTAATGAAAACTCCCGGCGAAACAAATCTAAACTTCTTAACCGCCATTCTTAGATATCTCCCTGTTTACTGCGTATGCATATGTTATGCAAGTTAATTCATTAATAAATAGTATTAGATAGCTCGAAAGACTCATTCTCTATAAAATCCTCTTCCATCGATATTATCAGGTATGTCTCCAAAAATAACTTGCTCTCTGGCGAACTTAAATTCAACCGCGTTTTCACGTTTTACAATTTTGGGATTTTCTTGATTATCGCCCTCGCCAATTAAATAACCAAGCACATCAACGTTGATTGTGGTTTCATAATTCCTCTGTTCAAACCCCAAATTGCTCGTATTGCTGTTGTTGTCATAACTTGCATCTATAAAGACTTCAAATTTGTGATTGTCTCGCTCAATTCGAGGAGCCATCGAACTATTGCCCGAAATTGTCACCCACGGCTGTATAAGATCGTTCATTTGCTGTTGATATTCCGTGCGTAGATTAATCTGATATCTGACAGTTACCCAAGTTGGTAGTGGAATAGTGATCGTCTGATAAACAACTTTAGCGGTAGACATATTTCTAGCGTGAGCGCTATTATTTGCTCCTCTTGCTTCGTTCGGACCCAGGCGCCGATTTGCGACTGCATTTTGAAATTCAGCCGTTTTTTTCTGATTTATCTTTCGGGCGATTGTAATTGTGCCCCCTTTTTCATCATTAATTGGAAAAACATTGGCCCATGGAAGACCCCGCTTATTGGGATCTTTGGTCACTGTTTTTCTTTCAATAGTAATCAGCGGCAAAATCAAGGATTCTTCTGCATCTCGTATTTCTTTGTTGGCCTTCAGTTGAAATGCTCGTTCGGCGGAAGCCCAAATTATGGGCACCTTTTTAAATCCCTTATTGGAGGTGGTAAATAGATTTAATTTCTCATTCACAAAATCATACAAAGCATAATCTATAGTTTCCAGTGTGGAGGGCATAAAAACTATCTCATGCAGTTTTTCTTTTACCTGCGGTGCACGAATATAATCATATCGACGAGATTTTTTATCCTGTAATTGTCGTTGGGTTTTTTTAACCGGCATCACTTATACCCCTAAATGTGCCGCGGCGGGCCCGGACACATTCGGCACTAATTTGGAACTTGTGGTCAACTTGACCAAAGTAATATCTTGTATCATTAAAGGTTTTAACAATTTCATATAACTTATCACCATATTGAACAAAATCTCCGGCTCGAACAAAAAGATTTTGGTCTTCCGTGAGTCGTTTTCTATGAAAATTAACAGTCAGCTTCGTCTGATATTCATACGAATAACGATCATTGGTTTGTACATTTTCTACTTCTACATATGCGTATACGCGGACTGGGGGTAGAAAACTTTTATTTACGGATTCTCCATAAAGAGGATGAAAATCAGTTGCCTCGGCATCAACAGGATAATAGATTATTGTTTGGCCAATAATTCTTTCAGCGAGTTCATCATTAACCTGTTTTACAAGATCGCGCTCTTTCTTCCCAAAAAACATGGGAGGTGGAGGGGCCGCGGGTTGTGCCCATTTATCGTCTGGATTTGCCATCTAACTACCCTACATAGATGCCGCCGGGGACATCGGCCAATAGTTTATCTGCATTGTCAGACATTTCTGAATCCTTCGTGGAAAGGTTCACATATGTCAGTTCATCAAATGTTGTCTTAAGCTCCTCTCTCAATGCGTCTTGTTCCGCTTTCGCTTGAGAAAGCAATTCGGCATGGTTTAGCGTCACCGATTCCCCTGGAATTGGCACTGTATTAAATTTACCACGAATTTGTCCCAGCATTTCTTTTGAAAGAGCCAGCGCAAAGCGGCGGATCCATTGTTTTCCAATCGAGTTAATACTGTTATAATCAATATTTTGAAATGGAAGTGTGTTCATGTTGTTGATGCCCAAAACTCCTGTATCTACACCAGAATCTGTTTCATCCCATGGGTCTTCATCGACCGTAAAATAGAACCAAAACTTTGTTGGGCTTGCATCCTTTGGTGGAGGGAAAATTCTTAGTTTGTTGTTCTTAATTTCATATGACCAATGAGAAACCCTGGTGTTAAGCGCATCCTCATAGTTCATTGCTTGAAGTTTATTCTGCCAAACGGGAACAATATCAAATGTTGAATCATCTGCATACTGTCCATACGTACGCAAGTTGCCAACAACGCTGAACCCGCCATAATACCCGTAAAAGCGCCACATAGCGTTCGGTGATTTATAAAATACTTTTCGAATTATAATTCTCTTCTTGCCAACTTTCCCATAATATTCTTGACCAGTCTCGGTGGCAGCAGATTCTGATATTATTGTTTGTATATCATAATCTTGCTGATCGGTTACAGTATCAAAAGAACCTGAATATATGTTTTTTGTGCCCCCCAGGCCGGCCTCTGTAATGGCGTGGTCGGACACCCTCCTAACGTGTCCATAATCATATTTTGGATATCTTAACTCAATATTTAAATCAGCCAGGTCGTCTCCAGAAATGACTTGGCCATCGTGAGTAAACGAAGCAGTGGTGTGTCCAAGAAAACTGGAAAGAGAATTTTTTGCTTGGTGTACATTAACTATATAAGAATATTCCAAACAAGCTTCTTCGTAGGCTGCATAAACGTTTCCCTCTGTTAGCTCAATATCTAATACGTCTCCGCCCAATTTTTTATATGTATAGGCAACCTGATCTACAGACCCTGATTGGAAAAAAGAATTTAATACGTATACGCCAAACGGCAACGAAGAAGAAATATTTCCTAAAGTGCCAGTTATCGGTAATATATTGTTATTTGTGGTTGAAGCCGGACTAAGTGTAGGAAGCGCCATATTATAATACTCCTCATTTTAAGTAGTATAACTATTATAAATAGAAAGCCCCGGCTCTATGAGCCGAGGCTTTCACATTTATTCACCCAGATGGAGAATTAACCTACCATCATATCCTGGACAAAAACGATCCCGTACATGTCGGGTCGAACCATCTTCTTGGCATATCGGGTCATGACTCCCTTGCGGGGCACGAAGTCTTCAACACCAAAGATCGTGGGGGTAGTCTGGAGTGGCACATAAGGTGCATAAACATAACCAGACTCCAGGAAGGAGCTTCCTCTACGTCCAACGAGGATCAAACCACGCAGGAAGTAAGGATCGACATAAATGTCGAACTTCTTAGAAAGGCTACCAACCTTAACCGAACCAGCATCGCCTCTATCACTGTCAACAGTAACATTCGCGCGGAAACCAGCGGTAAACTCAAGGATGTTAGCAACTTCTGGTGAGCACACCACAAAGTTAGCAGCACCACGTAGAGTCTTACGGTGGATCTGAGCCGAGACATCATTGATTGTCTCAATGAGAGTCTCATACCATTCACTTACATTACCAGTGAAGTCGGGAGCAACTGTATCTGCACCAACCTCGACACCAGTCTCACGGTTTACGAACTTACCGGGAGCACGGGACCAATAACGCACGGTCGTAGCGCCTCGAACCAGATCTTCAAGAATCTCACGGTCAATTTCGAGCGCAATTTGCTCAGAAAGGATCTGAGTGAGCTCGACTTCGGCATCCAAATTGTGATAGGCATTAAGATCCTGTCCCAATTCCGGAGTCCACTTGGCCTTCAGCTTCTTAGTGATCGCCGTAACGGCCACTGAATCGACCTTGATGTCGATCTCGGGAATCTGAGTATTATTCTCAAGACCCCATGGGCTTGCTCCAACAACAGAGCCGATAGCCCCGCCTGCATTAAAGGTATCATCAATCGGGTATTCCCAAGTAAAGGTCTCGGAAGTTCCCAAAGAACCAGCTGAAACACCACCGACAGATTCGCTAAGCTGTACAGCGGAAGCAGCACCATCGAAAGATGCAGCGACCATGATAACAGCCTCAGATGCCTGATCGTTAAGCGCTCCATTTTGAGAACCGGAGCCATATCGCGTTAATCTACGAACGAGATGTGCCGGCACGCTGTCGTCAGTACCATCGAAAATGCCCCTGCCTCCATCAACGCCGGAAACCTGAATAGCAATTAGGTCTTGTTTATTCAGCGTATCACCAGATGCCGTAAGGCCGGTAAGTACCGCTTCGAAAACGAAAACGTTTGCTGTGCCCGAAAGGGCCAATAAATCCGGATCAAACTGAATAAGCTCGTCAAGAGTGTGCTTACCGCGACCAGAAAGGTCGTTGGTGGTCTTGGTAGTATCTCCAACCGTACCAGAAACAAGCGGGCGGAGTACATCCGGAGCGCTTCGCTGAGCAAATGTGCGAGCATTCGAACCGGTCGGTGAAGCATAACCATTATTAAGGTTATACGGACCCTTATCAGCGAACTGATTACCCAGGTCTACACCGCCAGTAAGCTCGGCGCCTACAACGTTGCCGCCATAAAGGGATCGATCTGCGGCATGATAGCCGAGTCGAGCGGAACCATCTCCGCTGTCCTTTCCTGCGCCTAGATCGCCAGAAACAACGAAATCTAGGAAGAAGATCAGGCCAGAGGGTAAACTCATGGGCTGAACACTTACTAGATCATTGGCAATTAAATTGCCGAATACGCGACGAACGAGGGGGAATGCGACGGCTGCAAAGCCTTCAACATCGCCACTGGACATCGAGGATCCTTCTCGGAGTAGCTCTTTGGCTTGGTTTTCAAGCAAAGAAGCCATCCCGTTTCGAAGGTGGTCGCCGCCTAGACCCTCAAGAAGACCAGTCTTTTCCCACTTGGAGACAAGAGCGCTGGATTCCTGTGAGAGATCTCGTCGAACGATTCCTTCTGTCAGTTTTTCTACAATAGACATTATTTTAATTTCCTCCTTAAATGTTTATCTTAGTTTTTTATACCCGCCAAACGCAACATACGTGCCATGTGCGGGTCGCTTGTTGGAGAAGGCAAATCTTGTCTTCTCCTGGCAGAATGTAGCATAGAAGTCACAGGACGACTTACAGCTTCGCTAAGTGAGTTTGTTTGTCGTCCTTTGTGAACGCTCACCGCTCCCTGAAGCGTGTCATATAACGACGTTGCCTCTTCTACCGTTTTAGCATTGAAAACTGCTTCGACAATTTTTTCTTTTTGTCGCTCATTCAAGGAGTAATCGTTCAATGCTTTATTCTGGTAAACCAATTTCGCGTTTTCCAGAATCAAATAATTTAGATGTTCTTTTGCCTCATTAAGCAGGGATTTCAGTTCCTCTGCCTCAACGCTAAGGCTTTTAATTTTATTTTCGTATACTTTTTGATATTTTTCTCTCTTTTCGGAAGCTTCTTCTGATTCTTGTGCTTTTGCTCTTATCTCTGCCTCTACCTCTTCGGTATGCTCTTGCGTATCGGCGGAAGCAAGGGGGGCAAATCCAGTGGCAATATCAGCTTTTGGATCAATGTCAACCGTAAGCTCTTCAACAACCGATTTAAGGAGATCCTCAGAAATCGTTAATTCTTCTTCGGGAGGAGCTGCTTCTTCTGGTGCCGCTGGCATACCACCAAAAATTTCTTCGGCGGCCTCCTCAGAACCGATTAATTCTGATGCTTCAAGTTCGTCGGCTTCCTCTTCAGCATGAAGGCGCGCGCGGATATCATCAAAATCGATTTCAATTACTTCATCTTCTTTTGGTCCGTCAATTTCTGGATCTTCATGTGCTAGCGGGACTTCATCTATAAACGAAGAGTCTTCAAGAGGAGTTGTTTCTTCGGGCATGCCGAGAGGCTCTCCCATACCCACAGGGGGCTCCTCCTCTTGTTCTAAAAGGCTGTCTATAGCCTCCTTAACCTCTCCAGAATATTTCTCTAAAACGAGATTTTCGGCATTTTTCATAGCTGCGTCTTTTAAAGACTTAGCGTCTACAATAGCCTGTTCTAACAATGAAGACATTAAATCACTCCCATTCCTGATAATTTATCAACTTAATTAGTATTGAGAATACTAAAAAGACTGTAAAGACAATATTTTATACCTCACGAAGAGCTTCATAGATATCTTCAAACACCGAGGCTTGATAAAAAGCAGTCATATTCCCATCACGCACCTAAGCCGGCAGCCTCAAAGATGCCTTCAAATGTATCTTCGTCTACGTCATCACTAAATATCGCGTGGGCCGCCCATCTGATATCGGCGGGCGGTGTTCCGGTTGTATTATATCCAAAGCGCAAGCCGGTAAGGGGGGCGGGGCACGGGTCACAAGATGGTGCCATATCCCACGTGGATTGGTTGGTACCCCAGTTACTACCTATCTGTTGAACGAATGCTTCGAATCTATCAGCGCTACCGTTGGCATCGGAGTCATATAGTCTCCACGCAAAAAACCACCAATTGTTAGTTCTATCGTCGCTTGAATTACCGTGGGATAGCGCAAAGTTAGTCCCCGTTGCCCCGAATGTTACCCCGTTAATTTTGTTGTATGTGGCAAGCCCCAGCACATTAGCCGTGCCTTGTGGTGTGGTGGCGGTACCGAAATAAGACACTATCTCGATGCGGCTGTGAACGGACGGCTGGTAAAAGATGACGAACCCAGCGCAAGGCTCGACCGGATCGCAGCAACCGACAGGCGCTGTCCAGGAGTCTTGGGCTGCGCCATAGTTCGTAGTATTACAATCCCCAGCGTCAGTAGAAACATACTTTGTTAAGGCTGTTGAGTGGCCGCCAGGCGCGCTGCTGTCTTCAATCTGCCAGTTTCCTGTACTGGCCAGCTCGGCGATGAGGTTTGGTTTATCGTTACCGCCAATCTCTGTCATTATTGTAGCACCATCGGCCAAGTCTCCAGTGTTAACTTCTTGGCAAGTCCATAGTCCGAACAGATTCCCGGTGCTCTGACATGCGGCAACGAAGGCATCTCCTCCTCCTCCCCCCTCCTCGCCGGCGATTGTTTTAATTTTGTGAGTCTCTATGCCGGCGATTGTTTTGGCGTGTTCGATTTCAATCAAATTGATGGTATAGATTGACCCCATTATTATTCCTCGACACCTAGTTCAACATAAGTGGTGCTGGGATTAAAATAAATTACATTTGCCACATCGGTTGCATAACCAACGACCCTCACATAAGCGTTCCCGCCCCCGTTTTCGTGTTTGCCTGTATCGGGGAGACCGCTGGTCATAAAGGATTTGTGCGCAAAACTAGAACTACAAACATATACGGGGCCCCCTTTTACAAATGACTCAGAGAACCACGTATGAGCATCAAAATAGCCACGAACTAACATTCCATTCGAATTAGGGTTGCTACCAATAGAAATTGCAAGAAGTTGAGTATGACCGCTTCCTGTAGCAGTCGCGGACGCCGAGGTCCATGTGCCAGCGGTATTCAGATAATATAAGCCACCCGCTTCCAGAGTGGTGGTGGCTGTGCCTAAATATAAGACCTCTCCGCCGCCCGTATCATTAGAAAGGTTTATTGGATTTCCGGCGCCGGTATGATGTACACTGAATGAAACTTTAGGCGCCGTAGTGTTAACACCGACTTTAGCAGAACCAGCAGTCGTCGCTCCGCCGACGGCGGTGGGGCCCACCAGGGTGGTTGTATCGCCACTAAATACAGCATTCCCAGCGATAGTCAAACCAGCCGCGCCAGAAAAGGCGCCTGCTGCTGTAATGCTGCCATTTGCTGTCACCAAATTTTGACCGCTGACGGCGCCGGCACCAGAGACAGTGGTTCCAACAATTATAGAGCCCCCAATAATGCCGTTCCCAGAACCAGATATGGCGCCGGCAGCGCTAATGCTACCATTGCGTAACGTCAAACCAGCAGAAGCAGATATGGTGCCATCAGATTTAATCGTCCCGCCGCCATTTCCATCGCCATAGCCATTTGCAATATGCAAGTTTTGTCCAACTATATCACCAGATGCGCTTATGTCAAGTGAAGCGGTAATGGAACCAGAGGCCTTGATTGCAGAAGCGCGCGACGAGAACAAGGTTTCCCCACCAAAAGTGGATCCCAGACCGGCACCATAATCACCACTAGAGGAAAAATAGGCGCCGGCCACCCTATTAGCACCTGAAACGGCCGTGCCAGCAACCACGGTTGTGTTCACCGCCAAATTTTTCCCTTCGATAAGTTGGGAGGCAGAAACGTTATTACCTGCTATCACATTCGCCGCACCGGAAATAACTCCCGTATTGGTGATGGAACCGTGTGCCAATGTTATACTTTGGCCCAATATTGGGCCGGATGCACTTATAGCCACAGAAGCAGTGATTGACCCCGAGGCCTTGATTGCAGAAGCGGGCGCTGAAAACAAGGTTTCGCCGCCGAAAGTTGAGCCCAAACCAGCACCATAGTCGCCGCTAGAGGAGAAATAGGCGGCTGCCACCCTATTGGCACCTGAAATAGCTGTGCCGGCAACCACAGTTGTATTTACTGCCAAATTTTTCCCTTCGATAAGCTGGGAGGCAGAAACATTATTGCCTGCTATCACATTCGCCGCGCCAGAAACAACTCCTGTATTGCTGATCTTGCCGTGCGCCAATGTTATGTCTTGGCCTAATATTGGGCCAGAGCCAGTAATACTTCCATCTGCCTCTATGCTACCTGATGCCTCAAAAGATCCAGTTTGAAATTTATAAGCCATTTAGTTTTCTATCCTTTTCATTAGAATACCATCCAGCTCGTGCCACTAGTAATTAGTTGCACAGATGCTCCCGGTGTTGTTAAATATATCTCTCCGGCGCCATCAATATTATCGCCCGGATAGTACGGTGTAATAATTTTTACATTATGATTCATATGGTAAGGGGTGAATTTACCAACAGCGGCTCTCTTGATAAAGAAACAACTCCCCGACCTAATATCTTCTGCACCAGTTCCCAACCTTGGTAGTTCCAAGGTTATAACGCCGCCGCCAGAGCAATTAATGTACATATCGCCATGCTCAGGCTTCAAAAACCCAACTTGGGCGGCGTTTATTGTCCCAGTGGGCTTTACATTATATTGGAAAGTGGCGCCGAGGATCTGGCCGTACTCGTTGATAATTTCGTTATTGTTGATTGTCAGCGATTGTCCAACTAGGGAGCCGGCTCCTGAAACATTAACTAACGAAACTATATTACTTCCAGTGATTGACCCCGAAGCTTTGATTGCAGAGAATGGCGCTGAAAATAATGTTTCACCGCCGAAAGTGGAGCCCAAGCCAGCGCCATAATCACCACTAGAGGAGAAATAGGCGCCTGCCACCCTATTGGCACCCGAAATAGCAGTGCCAGCAACCACAGTTGTATTCACTGCCAAGTTTCTACCGAGTACACCAATAGAAGCAGAAACATCATTACCTGCTATTACATTAGCAGCGCCAGAAACAATTCCTGTCGCACTAATAGAGCCATGGCCAACTACTAGATTTTGACCGCTGATTGTGCCGGCACCAGAGAGCGTGCTTCCAGCTACAATACTGGCAGCGCCAGAAACAATTCCCGTATTGGTGATGGAACCGTGTGCCAATGTTATACTTTGGCCCAATATTGGACCGGATGCACTTATGGCCACAGAAGCGGTAATAGAGCCAGAGGCTTTGATTGCAGAAGCGGGCGCTGAAAATAATGTTTCGCCGCCGAAAGTGGATCCCAGGCCAGCACCATAATCACCACTAGAGGAGAAATAGGCGGCTGCCGCCCTATTAGCACCTGAAATAGCCGTGCCGGCAACCACAGTTGTACTTACTGCTAGATTTTGACCGCTGATTGCGCCAGCACCAGAGAGCGTGCTTCCAGCTACAATACTGGCAGCGCCAGAAACAATTCCTGTCGCACTAATAGAGCCGTGGCCAACTACTAGATTTTGACCGCTGATTGCGCCAGCACCAGAGAGCGTGCTTCCAGCTACAATACTGGCAGCACCAGAAATAATTCCCGTATTGTTGATGGAGCCATGTGCCAATGTTATACTTTGGCCCAATATTGGACCGGATGCACTTATGGCCACAGAAGCAGTAATGGAGCCAGAGGCCTTGATTGCAGAAGCGGGCGCTGAAAATAATGTTTCGCCGCCAATAGTAGAGCCCAGGCCGGCGCCATAGTCGCCACTAGAAGAGAAATAGCCGGCCCCAATTTTGGCAGCACCAGAAATAGACGGTGTCGTCCCCACCACGGGGCCAGCGCCTATTGATATTGTTCCAGTAAACTGATGGAGATCGTCCGCGGTATCCCCAAACTTTGAAGCGCCGCTTGAAGAAAATACAGTAACGTGTTTGTGAGATAAAGTGGTAACATACATCCCATGGGCAAATATTGACCCAGAAACATCTAGAGTGCCTGTAAGTTTTAGTGTATGGTGGTCGGTAACGGTCGCAGATCCGGTAGGATCCCCAGAAGACGTCAAAAAGACAAGACGGTTGCTACCGGTAAAATAATTATCGTCTTCTAGATACTGTAAAGATCCAGTTGGACCACTCCCTGTGGAAAGGTGAGCGCCTACGTATGCCCAGCCACCCATAGTTCGTTAAACCCCTACGCTGCCGGTCCAGTTCGTATAGCTAGCGCTTACAGGGTCTGGCGATATACTAGGATTGTTGATCGCCCCTTGATTAATAAATGTTAGGCCAGCCACAACAATAGCATGGTTAGAACCGCTTATCCACACCTCTGTTAATTTTAGATCAAGTGGGCCTACTTGGCCGGGGCCCGTGGTGGTACCAGAGGCGGGGCACAAAAAATACCCTGTATTATTATGAAGCTCGGCTTCGAGCGAAGCAGAAGAAAATCCCACACGCAGTTCCGAAGCGCCTTCGTTCTGAATCATAACCCACTTGGTTACATTAGGAAATTGTATTTTAACAGGGCCGCCTACATTTCCACAGTTTACAGCACCCGTAACGAACGGTTTTCCTGAAACTTGATAAGACCCTACATTTTGTAATCCAGCTCTGTATTGATAAGTTGGGTTCGATGGGTGTGTCATTAATATTTCTCCAGCTATACTTAAATAGTATTAAGTTTGTAACTAATTCCTTTTATTGCTTTTTCTTTCAAGGCGTTCGCGCTCTCGGATAGCCTTTCTTCGTTTTATTTTTCTTTTAACAGATGGCTTTATATAGTGTGAGCATCTTTCACGATAACTTTCTAAGACTCGCTCCTTTTTAACTTTTTTTATAAAGCGTCTGATCAGCCTATCTGAATTTTCACGTGGGCGCGCGCAAACACTAACATTAATAGCCACTGAATATTCCTATTTCCCAGATTCTACATGCGCTTTCCAGTGCTTGCCAACTGCACCGAATAAGCCGTCTATATTAACGCCCTGATCTGTAGCCTCAACATGTGCTAGGGGGCCTTCGTAAGGTATTGGCGCGCCAGGAGCAGGACCCCCAGATGACAAGGGACTTGTACCTTCAAAAAGGTTAATGCCGTTGTAAGAATCTTTTCCTATTGCATCCAAAAGTTTCTTTTTGTGTGCGTTGAATTTCTCTTTTTGCTCTCTGATTGACCGTTGACGAGCCTCGTCGGACTGAATATTTGATTTACTTTGTGGCTGAGATTCAACAATTTGAGCGGCGCGCAGACCGGTAGTCACCTCCGATATAATTCCTGATAATACGCCGTCTTCAAACATCACCTCCTTTATACATTCTTTTATTAAGGGCTTAAGAATTTCTTTTAATTGTTTTTTATTCATCTAGTCCTCTAAAATTTCATTTAATACGCGGTTAATTCTGTCTGCCTTTGTAAAGACCTCGTTGATTCTGTTTTTGTTTTCTCGCATCATAAACGCGCCAGGGGTGGAGGGCTCTGATACCATATCAAAACAGATTAATTGAAAATCGTCTTCGACCATGGTTTTTCCTGCACTTTCAGTAACAGAGCCCAAACCACGAGAAGAGATTCCAATAGATACTCCCGAATCCACCAAAGAACGGAGGATGCCGCCAGATGGGGTATCCAAAACCTTCATTTTACCCATAACTTTGTTGGTATCCATCCAGATATCTGTTATTTGATGAGAGACGTTTCTAAGATTGATAACCGAATCTTCCGGGTGATCAAGTTCACCCAGTGCTCGGTTATCTTTTACTAGTTTTTTATAGTTTTTAACCTCTCTTTCCAATATTGCTTGAGGATAAATGCGCCCGTTGCCATTTTGTGTTTCTGCCATTTGCATCATACCAGACAACATCATGCCACCTTCGGCAACAAATTTCTTTTCAGCTTCTGTAAGGAGATCCTGACAGGAGCCCCCATCGCAAAGCTCATAATATTCTCGGAGAAGTTGTTGGGTCATTCCGACGCCCATGGCGATATATTTTCAGGCTCGGGGAGCGCGCCGAGCGTCTGCGCTTGTCGATGCGCGGCTTGCTGGATGCGACCGGTGCCCCTACCGACACGGCGAGACCGCGGAGAACCGACATGCATAAGGAAAGCCCGTCGGGCGTTCCTTAGCTCCACTTTCATTCTGGTATTATTTTCTTTCTGCTCTCTTCTTACCAATAGTTTTTCAATGGCCTGCCCGGCCGGTGAACCTACGAGGCCCTCGGGATCTTCTTCATATGTTGGAGAGGTGTAGGCCGGCGGAAACGCGGCCTTTGGCTCGCCCGCGGCGGGATTGCTCCAGGGTCTGGTCCGTTTTTCAAGTTCTTTACGAGTCATGCCGGGCTTCTCCTTGCCCGGTAAACCGGAGCCAACGGGGACCGGTCCTCTATATGGTCTTGAAGGTACGTGTACTTCGCCCGACTGTCCAGTCTTCGGTGAGGCCTCTATTATCTGATATACAAATTCAACCAATTCTTGATTGGTAAAGCCATGCCTTAAAAGTGGAACTTCTAATCGTTTTGCTAATTCCTCAATAGCTGGATCTACCGCCTCTAGTAAAATTTCTCTATCGCGATCAGCCGTCTCATGCAAGAAATATCTTGGATCAATTCTTTTCTTATTTTTTTTATACCTCATGATCTATTCCTCTGAAATCTCTCCTTCGCTGGCTGCAGCGAGGAACTGCCCTAAAAGTTTGGAAATTGCTCTTTGGTCCGCGGCTAACGCTTCTCGATGTCCTCTAAGAATGCCTAAGATATCTGCGACAGCTTTAGAATCTGTCAAGCCGAGCTTTTTAGCATCATTTTCTAAATCTTTCAAAGCCTTCCCCATGGGCTTATCAAACTTCAAAAGAAGATTTTCAATCTTTTTCTTGTGAAGGTCAATGATCTTTATTTTCTTTCCATAGCCATAAGCCCCCGTGGTGGCTCCTGCTATCGGAGTTTCCTCGGGAACTTTTCCGCCGCCGACCGCGGTGCGGATTGCGGAGGCTCTTTTGCCAACTGCTTTGCCGGCAGCCCCTACGGCACCCTTGGCTCCTGCGAAGCGACTCCGGAGTCGGTCGAAGACCCCCTCTTCAATTGCTTCGAGTTCCTTCTGGGTGAGGCCCTGCTCTTCCAAGAAATACCTAGGATCAATTCTTTTTGTATTTTTTCTGCGTGCCATTGTATTATCCTCTTAAGCAGTCAACTACCCTTGCAACACCGTCGTACTGGTTGTAACATCCATTTAGTCATGTCGTTCTCCTTTTCCTATTTGTATCCCGTCGTCGCAGATAATCACATTTAAAGCATATGATGTACCAGAACTCAGGCATCCAAGCAAAAATCCAGTTAAAAGATTATTGCCATCAAAAATAAATAGTTCCGTATAGTTATTAACGCCCCATAGAAATACGCCAACCCAAAATCCTATGCACATGGGGCAAGAAAAAAAATAATGTTTAGGTCTAATGCGATCTAAAAGCTTTGAAAAACAAAGCATCTGTGTAAGTCCATAAGCACAAAGAATGAAAAAAACCAAACTTTCAAGAATGGGCCACATTATGACTTGCATTTTAATATCTGTATCTTAATGGAATATAATAGTAACCCGGTCGCATGGCGCCCTTTTCGGCCTCTTGTGGAACTTCCCCGAGTTCTGTGCTGTCTCGATCGGTTGGATTTATGTAATAATCCTCCAGCTCTTTTTCATACGAATCAACAACAAGCTTAAGCTCTTCTTCTTCTTTTAAAAATTCAGAAATAACATACACAGCGGACTGCAAAGAATTCGCTTGTTTTGCTTCTGGAATTGCAGCCTCCAAAGAATTAAATATATTGCCCCCTTGAACCGATTCCCTTTCAACAACCCCCTTGTCTGCCAAATACTCAAAAAATCTAGACTGAATTGAGTAAGTATCTTCCATCGCAATGTCTTTTGGGAAGGCAATAACCTTATTCCCTTCTGGCAAAACGACAATATCAATTTTATCGTGATCCATAATCAAAAGATTGCCATCAAGCGTTTTTCTGGCGTTTAGCTCAACTGATGCTTGCGGCCCGCCGATGTCAATTTTAATCATTTGATCCGATTTCCTTAACAAGGTTCTGAATTTTAAGTACCGATAGAATCAATTCTTTGCCTAAAACGCTTGTTCTAAATTCTTCTAGTTTGTTTATCACTCTTTTTGCTTTTAAAAGCATGTCTTCATCAGTGTATATTTCTTCCATTTTTAAGGCGCCTTTAATTTCTTTTTTAAGGCGACCAATCTCTTCATTTAAATAAGCTTTGAGCTCAATTCCGTTATCAGCAAAAGAAGAAATGTACTTACCCAAAAGAACTTTCTGTTCTTCCAAAAGAGAATTATATTCTTGATTATATTTTTCAACAAAAGATCGGTAAACCAAACTATCAACATGTTTCATTTCTTCAGCGCTTGTTTGAGTTCCTGACATTGTTTTTAATATTGCATCTTCGTACAACACACGCTGTTTTATAGGCGTTAGAGAATTAAAAATTGAGGAGACAGTCGCAAGAGATTTAAAATTTGGCACAAAATTGTTCCAAATGGCGCCGCCGAGTTCTTTATTAATTTTTTTAATTAGGCGTGTCTGTGTGTAAAACAACTTCTTCTTGTCTAGGGTTCGATGTGATTCTTTGACTTCGTTTAATAACTTTTCCGCGATAGTGGGCGCCACTTCGGTGGTCTCTAAAAGGGCTTTGTATAAATCGAACTCTTCGAACAGAATACTATTTTTATTAAAGTGCCCCCTTATGATTGATATAACAAGATCTCTTTTTTGAATATCTTTATGAATCAAAGATTTTGTTAATTCTCGTACGAGTACCTCATACAAAAATGCGGTATTACGCTTTTTATTGTGCTTTTTCCTCACCTGTATTGCTCTCCATTATTGTATTTTTTGCCTCTAACTCGTCAATCAACTTTCTGACAGCAGCAGAATTTTCTAAAAACTGTTGCTCGCCTTCGTCCCTATAACTAGGTTGCAAGTTTTCATAAAGAGAGTTTATGTTTAAAAGGTCACTCCCTTTAAATATGTCTCTACGCGCACTTGCTTTAACTGGACGTAGGTGGCTTTGTGATGTTCTCTTCGTAGGCCCAGACTTGTTTGTTTTTCTTTTATCTTTTATTTTCTTTACCGGATGGTACTCGCTCTTTGAGTATTTGTGGGGCGTGTCTTCTCTCCTTGCCGGCGCCGCCAGAAGGGAGCTCTCTTCTCCCTCGCCTTCTGGTTCTGTGCCCGGCGCTTCGGCGCCTAGAGCACCCGCTTCAGTGCCTGGAATTTCGGCGCCGAGTTCGTCGAGTTCCGGCTCCAAACCTAAATCTCCTCCAGGGGCCCCGAGACCCCCCATACCCATGCCGGCCTCTTCGGCTGCCATTTCTGCGACGGCCTCAAGAGAAGCTTGATATTTACGATCATAATAAGCCTCACGCTGATTGCGTAAAAATTCTTCATCCGATTGCGCAAAAACGTTCTTAGAAATCCATCTCTTACTAAACATTCCTTCTGTTACGCTGTTAGCAATTTCAAACTTTGTACGCATGTGCTCTAATTGTTGCATTTCAGCTAATTTGGAGGGGTTATTTAAAACGAGTTTAAATGAAATTAAATCTTGCCCTCGATAGCCAAGCGTAAAAAGATGGACAACGGCAATTTTTTCTAATTCCGAGACTAGCGTACGTTGCAGTCGTTGTATTGTTCTGGAGAACCGGATATCTTTTTGTGCTAATGTTGTCTTATCTTCTTCAGCGCCTTCCCCCGAAGACAAATATGATTGAGGAATCTTAATTGCTGAAAAGAGTTTATCTCTAACATATTTAACGTCTTCAATATCGTTGAGACTTGCGGCGCCCGGAAGCGTTGTTATATCTGATCCTACACCGCCCCTCATAGGAATAAAATAATCTTCTTCAACTGAAAGGGGGTTATATCGTAAATCCACTTTCCCAGTCGTTGCGTTTACAAGAGCATTTCTTTTTAAGGAAGTCTTTACCTTTTCCATATATTGCTCAACATCGTGAGGTGGTATATTGCCAACATCGATCTTAAAGACACGTCGTTCTGGCGCGCGAACAACCCTGTAGGCCAACATTGCATCTTCAATTAAAACTAATTGTCTCCAGATTCTACGGGCCGGCTCCAAAATTGAAGTACCGTACGGTGCATTCTTATCATTGCCAAGAATTCTAAAATGCCCAACTTGCCAATTTTCGAATGTCATCTGTGCACTATTCCACTGATACTGAACATAATTTGGATTTGTTGAATCTTGTCCTTCTAGCCTCTCTACTTCGTTTGGTGGCAAGCCAATAACATTTTTGACGCCGATTGCTTCATCGATGTCTAAATACAAAAAGAAATCGCCATATTTGCACATCGTGCGGGCCCAGCCAAATGCATTAAATTCAATATTTAAAGCATCATAAAAAAGACTATGTAAAATTGTTTTAATTTCATCATTTCGGCACTCTATTTCCATAAGCTGATTATATTCATTAGAGGTTGTCATTTCATCGGCGTAGATATCCAACGCAGAGGCAATCTCGGGCATATATTCCATCTGATCAAAATCAATATACCTTTCATTGCGGTTTTGATTCCGCATTGCCATAGAGGTTAATAGGTTGTAGTTTCTAGATAAATTATCCTGAGCTGCCTTAAATTGTTGGCCACTAAGGCTCTTAAATCGGTGTTTATATTTATCAAGTGCAACACGGCGGTCTTGTCGCGTAAATTGAGCGCGATAGTTTATTAACGGACCAGAAAATAGTCGGGTTAATCTTTTAAAAAGAGGAGAGCCCGGGTTTCTTGGATTGTTGGTGTGTTTAATGTTGTTGTCGGATGCCATTTATTAACCCTTTATAATAGTCATATATTGATCATTGAATTCCTGCGCATTTGCTGATTGTTCAACAAGTTTGGTTGCTTTGTGTCCGAGTTGGCCCGGAATAGTAGTAGAGAACTTAGTCTCTTTGGAAGAGATAGAAGAGATAAATTGTTTACTATATTCAACTCCTCGCTGGTTTTCCACCAAAACTGTATCCCTCACCCAACAACCAATTGCTAAAGACATTATCAAATCATCATTATAACCCCTCATAGCCTGCGGTCGCCCATTATGCCAAATAAATGTTTTCATTTCTGAAATCAAGCGGTTAGAGTACAACTTAATTAGTTTGTTTCTCATAAACTCTTCCATTTTGGCAATAATGAGGGGTCTTGTTTTTGTCGAGGTGGTAAATCCCGGTATCGCATTCGTTTGCCATTGTGCTGTGATGGGATCAACGTAATCATGGGAACCTTTTGCAGAGTGATAAATATTATTATAGCCTTTATCTAATAGTTTTTTAAGAACAGCAAAGCCTATGTTATTGTTTTCAGCGACAATCATACAGTCGCCATATTCCTTGCCAACATTATAGAGCATATCAGCATAATCATCAGGAGTGGGTTTCCCTATATATTCTGCCGCAATAGACAAATCGGTTAAATCAAAAACGTGAAATGCAGAATTATCAGCCCCATCGCCACGAGCTATGTCAGCTGCGATCATATATGATTTTTCAGGATTATATTCTTCCCAAATCCAATAGTTCCTATCAAAACCGGTGCGGTATTTTGGTTCACAAGCTTTTTCTATATACCACATCAAATCATCCGAATGAACAACTGTTTCGCCTGAAACATTAAAATTGCATTCAAGCTCTTGTGCAATTTGTCGTCGCGACATATTTTTGGTTTCTTTTTCAAACCATAGGCGGTCTCGATCTGGATGTACGTCCCACATCAAAGTGGTCATAAAAAAGTTGTTGGTACCACTTTCTGCCTCTACGCATGTTTTATGAAACCAATTGCCTACCCCATTGGGAGTAGACAGAGCGATACAACGACCTCCAGTTGATAAAGTGGGGTATAATGCTGTCCACAGCTCCTCTAATTTCTCAACATGGGCAGCCTCATCGATAACCAACAAAGACAGAGCCTCTGAGCGGCCGACATCCCCCGATGTTGAGGCGGCTTTAATTTGTGATCCGTTATATAATTCAAAAGAGGTTCTATTATCAATTGAAATCTCGGAGATGCGCATCCACTTTGGGAGGCTTTTCATAATTTTTTTAACTTTTCGTACAAGATTGGTGGATGTTTGTAATTTAGTGGCCACGACAAGAATATTTTTATCGCGATGAAACAACATCAACCATACAACATATGCCGCCGTAATGGTCGATATTCCAAGCTGTCTTGCTTTCAATACAACATTAAAACGATAATCATTAAAATCTTTTAAAAGATCTTTTTGGTATTCATAGGCATTAAAAGGAATAATGCCCCTTTGGGGGTGAGAAATCTTACAGTAATTTGTAGTAAAATAAGCCGGATCTTTACCGGCTTTAACGACTTCTTTAACTATTTCCTGTTTAGAGAGACTGTACCCCATGCCACAAGTTATTTACCTCGTGTATCGTTTGAAGGGCGCTTTTTGCCCGGGCCGAGAGCTAAAAACTTTTTGTAAGTGTCTTGCAGTTTATCTTCAGAAGGGCCCTTAACTTCATCAACATCTCCAATGCCGCCAATTTTATAATCACACGTGGCACACACGTCTGTTCTATAGTTTGAAAGCTTTTGTACAATAATTGATGGAGATCCTACCTTGGTCAATGTTAAGCCGTTCCCAGTAACTGCTTTATATTCTTTTTTAAGGAAGGAGGCAACTTTACCTATCATTCCGGTGATTTCATTTTCAAAACCATTCTGTGCCACCTCTTTAAGGCGAACCTCTGATTGGTAGAGGATCGTTAAATGAGGACCGCGGAAACGAACCTTAAATCCGTCGGATATGCGCTTATCATTAATAAGGTGTCCCTCTTCACGTTTTAGGCCCACTTTACGAGCCCTTCCGTCCGCATTCAAAGACTTTTCATGAGAGCCATCGTAAGCATTTGCAGCTGCTTGTGATATCCCCTGAATTATTTCTAATGTTGTGGCCATCTATATATCCTCTTTCTCGGGGCGCCAACTGCTGCTCCATCTTTCTTCTCTTCCTTCAATCCATTTTATATAACATGAAAAACATGTTTCAAATTTGTTTATATACAAATCGTCTTGGAAGCTAAAAGAATATTTCTTGCAAACAGAACACGTCCTTTTTATATTTTCTCTACTAAGTAGTTTTTTGTTTATTAAAAATCCGCCATGATCAACTTTCTCGGTTTGATTAACTATCTTTTCAAGCTTTTGATTTAATTCATGTGACTCTTGGATGTATTTTTTTTCTTTTTCCTCGTCCCAAAGCTGCCTGGGGTTGTCTACCGCTTCTTTGCCATATTTTTGGGCGATAGCTTTTTCTAACTTGGGGATATAGTTGGGGTCTTTGTCGGTCATGTTTTAAGGATAGGCGCCGATAGTAGCCGGGAGGGCGGTGGCCTTCATTATAAGATCACTGGTGACCCCTCCCCAATACACGTTAACCGTTTGGCCAGCACCGCCGGCCGCAAAACCTAAATAAAAAGTGTACTCCTCGTCGGGCGTGAGACCCGTGAGCGTCCAGTATATGGTTAGAAGGGAGTAGTCGTTGAGTGTAGTGGTAAATAAAACAACAATCTGAGTATCCGATAAGGCTCCAATAGGCGTATAAGTGGCCCAAGTAGAGCCGTCATCTGACAATGCGAACTGGGCCGAGTCGTTCGAGCCGGGGAGGCAGGTGAGGGTTGCAGCTATCTCCACGTTTCCCGAGGGAGATGCTCTAAAAGTTACCGAGTGTTTGTTTGACTTTCCGTCTTCAACATAGGCTACCGTCGCCGTTGTGGTGGTGTCGGTGATAAGGGTAGCAGCGCCATAGCGACTATATCCTACAATTGCGCCGGCGCCGTTGAAATATTTTCGAAGAAAACTCAGTAAGCGATTTCTAGATTTTAGCTCGGGGAAACTCACTTCACTATTTCCGTCGATAGGGCAAAAATTCCCAAAGACGTCAAGGTCCCAATTCCAAATCCCAGAGCAACCATAAAAGGCTCCGAGCCGGGCTTTTGCTTAAGTACAAGTTCTTGCAACCTTTCGTTTTCAGCAACTTTAAGAATCATCATGGATTCATACTTGTCTTTCCAAGAATGAATTTCAACATCTTTGAAGTCCAACTGTAATTGAAATCGTTCTTGTTGTAAATTAAGTTCATAGTCAATGCGCAAATCACATTCCGCATCCTCAAATTTCTTCTCCACTGCGATCTTAGCTGCGGCGTCTAAAGATAACAATACACCATCAAATGGCGCAGGCTCTCCCGCCTTTAATGAAGCTATGTCATACTCTGCTTTTTCTTCTTCGTCGTCGGCTACGGCAACCGTTGGAAAAATTAAAAACGAAACCAAACAAAGCGATAATATCTTTTTAACCATACCTCAATCCAAACGCTTCCGCTATTTCTCTCGACAGCTTCTCAGGATCATTATAATCCTCGTCCACTAGTTTTTTAAGCTCAGCTCTTTTCTTTTTGTCCAGCGTCTCATTTCTAGTTTTGAATTCCTTTTCTAGCTCCAGCATTCTTTTTTGATGTTCGGCCAATCTTTTATTCTTTTCTTCAACCTCTGTGCTATGAATGCGATCCAACGTTTCCATTTCATCATTGTGGGACGCGTCTTTAGACTCCATCAAGTCTAAAAGGGCAGCCAAATATGCTCCGTTGCGAGTAAGTGCTCCGATGAGAGCTACCGTTAAGAATCCCAATCCTAAAACAATTGCCCACCAGTACTTCTTAGCTTTAAGCCAAGCCTTTTTTAAAAAAGTTTTAACAGCCAGCCACTTCATCACTCAACCCCTTTTAATCTTGCTACCATGTCAACAACGCCCTGAGTTCCGATATAAACCACAGTGATCATAGTCCAGTCCGCTGATGCCAGATCGGCAAACCCCAATAGGAAACAGGCGGTTATCCAAGCCAGGAGCTTGCGAGATACAAATTTCTCAAAACCCTTGTCTAATAAATGTTTCATAATCTTAGACTCCTCTCGTTATAATTAGTCTAAAGAATTAATTTATTACACCTGGACGTTTGCATAGTTCCCTCGTTTCTCGATTATAATTTGGGTATCAACACAATCTTTCAAACTCTCAAGATGAGAAATTAAAACAACTGTCTTGAAATACGATTTAATTATTTCAAGTATCCGGATAAATCCTTCCATATTTTCTGCATCGAGAGCCGTCCCGGGCTCATCAAGAATAAATATGTCTCCCTTTGGCAAGCTAGAAACCGACAATAGCGCTAGACGAATAGCCATTGCGGCGATTGTTTTTTCTGCGCCAGATCCCAACTCTAGGGGCCGAGGTTCATGTTTGGGGTGCTTAATGAATATATTCAATCGCTTTCCATCGTCCTCAAAAAACACCTCAAATGAAACAATATTTGCCAATACCTTTGCCACCTCTTCATTAATAACAGGAAGCTGTTTCTTAATAATGTCATAGGCAATCCCATTAGAGTGCATACAACGAAGATACAAATCATAAGCTGCATATTCTTGCTGAATATTTTGATGGTCTCGTTTTTGAGTTTTAATATTTTCTAGTTTTTGTTCCATCGATCCGTTAGCTTTGTAAAGCTCTAAGATTTCATTATTACACCGTTCCCACTGTTTTTGCATTGAGTCTGTTTCTTTTTGAGCAGCTGTCTTTCGTTTTACTAAGTGCTCAAAATTTTCGATGGATTCTTCGTTTTCTTCATATATGACAATATCGCTTTCCAGAGTATATAATTCATTTTGCAATGATAATATGGACGTCTTAGACCTTTCATGTTGCAGTTGCGTATCTTTTAACAGAGACACCATATTAGAGTATTCATTCATCGCGTCGTTGTACTTTGCTATATGGAGCGTAGTTCTTTTTGGATCAAGTGTTATAATATATTCTTTTGTGCTCTTCGCAATTTCTAATTTGGATAATACTTTTGTTCGAAGAGGGGTTACTTCGTCTTTAACTGCATGTGCATCTTTGATAAACTTACATTTGGGAAACTTATCCCCACACGGAACCTCATCCAAGAGCCGTAGTTTTTTACTTTTACTATTATAATCTTTTTGCAGAAGTTTCGCCGCAGTGGTCAAATCAGAAAGCTCTCTGCTTTTTATATCGATTTCGTTCTGTTTTTCGTTAAGCTCATCAATATCAAATTTTTCAATTACAGAAGAAAGGCGCTTCACGTTTTTATTAATTTCTTTTATTTTCTTAGCGTGCGCTACATTATTGTTCTTTTCAGTCTCGATCTTTTCTAATAATTGTTCTTTCTTTTGACGTATGCCCAAAATATCAATAATTTCACTTGGAATCGATTCTATCGACTCATTAATCTCGACCAATTGGGCCTCTTTGGCGGCCAGTTCTTCTTTTATCTCTTCGCACAATATCTTCTGGTCTCCTAAAGAAGCTCGATTAAGGCCGATATCTCTCTTTGCGTCGACTATTTCTTCATCAAAATTTCGATCTCCGACGCGTCGTATAAGGGCCTTAAGATCTGAGCTATCTTCCTTTGCATACTTAAATTTCCTTTCGAACACCTCTAGATCTAAAAACTTAGCCAGAATCTCTTTACGACGAGTAGAGCCTTCTTTAATAAACTGCAGCGAATCTAGCTGCGAAGCCATCGATGTTAGCAAAAAGTCCTCAACGGTGCCAAACTTTTTTCTAATGTTGGCGTCGGTTTGTAATCTGCTCGTGCCATTAAAACTTGTAGTTTCATCTATAACAGGGTCATATACACTAAATTCTAAATCTGTTTTCGCCTCTAGGGTTTCTTCTCCCTTAAGGCGCTTTGTGTACTTCTGAGATGTCCTTTCAATAGAATAAACTTTAGAACCAATACGCAATTCAGCGGCGCCTCTGCATTCTTCTTTGTTCTGATTTATTATATTAAGATTTTTTCGTTCGTTCTTGGATGTGGTATTAAATATTGTATACAGCAGCCCATCAATAATGCTAGACTTTCCAGAATAGTTTTTACCAAAAATGCCAACAATGCCATTAACATTTTCAAAATTAATTTTATTATTAGAGCCGTAATTAAACAAATTATCCCACTCAAATGATTTAAGCTTCCAATTAATATTCCTAGCTACGTCTTCGCTATCTTCGGCCGCTTTATTATACTTTTGATTTAAATCAAAAACCCTCTGTAGCATATCTTCAGAGGCCTCAAAACCTTCCAAATATTCTTTTATAAGTCTTTCTTGTACTGAAATGTCACGCAAATTTTCTTTCAGAAATTTGTTGCCATTTAAATCAACACTGCCGCGCTCGCCTGCAGCGCGATTCAAAAATGTAATTGATTCAGGGTGAAATCTATGGCGCGCGATATCGACGGCGCGCTTCATAACATTTAAAGGAAGATTATTATTACTTACTAGTCGTAAACGCGCGTTTTTGGGCACTGCGGCGCCCTTGGGCATTCGCCCCTTTGTGGTCAATTCAATGGTAATAAAGGGCTTCGGATTAGAAAGTAAAACATGTCGAACATTAAAAACGTCCTTGTTCTCAATTTCCCAAATTAAAAAACCTTTATCATTGGTCTCGCCGTGATTCTGCTGCACGATTGAGCCGCTATAGCGAACGCGGCCGGCCGGGTCCAAAATTTGATTAGTCTTGTGAATATCCCCCAACATAGCATAATCAAAACCTTCAAAAATAGAGACATCGTGATCTCCATGATCCATTACCCAGCCAACATCCGTTTGCACTCCCACGACCGATCCATGATAAAACGCAATATTTATTTTATCTAAATCGGTTGGCTTTACCCAATTATCTTCATCGAAGACGCTCAATACATTAAAGCAGAGATCGGCATTAACGTGAACCTCTCCGGCATCCTTTAATAGGTGCAAATTATTGTGATTTAATGCTTCAACAATAGGAGTAATGGCATCTTGCCTCGATGAATTACGTAAATTTCCATCATGGTTGCCCAAAATAACATAGGTTGGAGCTATCTCCGCCAAACTATTAAGGAAATTAGAACACATATCTACAAATTCTGGCGATATTTGTGTCTTTGTATGGGCGATATCTCCGCCAATATAGATGTAATCGACTTTTTCAGAACGCAAAGCCTCATACATCTGTTCGAAGACCTTCTTATATTCCCAGTGATATTTTAAATTTTTAATGTGCACATCGGCACAATGCGCGATTTTATACATATTTTATCGAATTGTGTTGGTTTTGGATATCATATATTCATCGAAATCCATTCTTTTTGCTTTCTTTTTTCGATCGATGAACCGTTCCGCTGTCATTTCACCCACGTCTGCATAGGGGCTTACTTCTATCATATAGAGTTCAACGTCGTATGTCAAGAGTTTTTTAATTATTTCTAATGATTTATTTTCTGCATCCGGATCGAGGGCGATATATACAGGCGTGTCATTCTTTACTATTTTCTGAAAAAGCTTTGACTCTTCTCTTAGGGTAGAGCCCAGCATCGGTACTGCATTGCGGCCGGCTTTTATTGCATCAAAAACGCCTTCAACCAAAATTACATCTGATGTCCAATCAATAAATAAATCATTAAACACAATGTCCCGGCCAACAGGGGGGTTTTTATATTTTGAATAATCTCCCGTATATGATCGAGCAATAAAATAATCAACATCGCCATCCTCATTAAATGAAGGTACAATAACCCTATTCTCATATTCTCCAGAAGAGCAGTACCCCATCTTCCACCAAATTATATCCTTTTTGGCTAGGCCTCTTTCTTTTAAATATTTTCGAGCTTGAAAGCCTGTTGGTGGGATTTCCTTATTTGCTAATGAAATAAACTCTTTTGGCAGTTCTGCCACCTGTTTGTCTTCTTTTGGGAAATCAAAAAGAGTTTCTAAAATAGAATAATCGACGCGGGCTTCTAATTGTTCCCATTGCTGTCGATGTTTATAGGTTCCAAATTTACGAACTATTCTTTGTATATTGATACCACGCGAATCGCATATCCAGCATTTATAGGCATTTTTTTCAATATTAATTGAAAATTTCCTTTTGTGGTGGTCGCAATAGGGACAATAAAACAAATATTCGCTTCTTGATTTGCTATACGCACCAAGAATGTCTTTTAAGATTTTAAGCTTTTTTTCTTCCATAATTCACATGCGGCGCGCGCCACTATAAGGCTGTCCGCACGATCATAATAGCCGGGTCGAGGATTCCCACTTCTTGTATATTCTACCTTAAAATTGGGTTCCGTGTCAAGTAAAAACTGAAATACTTTCTGTTTTGCTTTTTCGCCGCGGCGTACGCTTATGCCGCATGTTTTTCTTGCAGATGGCGCAGCAATGTAGTTTGGCTCCATCCCATAAAAACTATACATCAACCATGAGACTACGCCATTAAAGCGCGCCAATGTGGAGAGAGTATGAGCAGAAGAAAATCCAGAACGAAACGATTGTAACGATTGTTCAATCCAAATTTCCTGCACCACGGTCTGCGTAAATCTTCTATCTTCGAAGTATTTTTTTACAACTTCTATCTTTTTGAAAAAACTTTTATGTTTACGCGTATCTATATGATCGCATACTAAAATTTCACCATGTTTATTAACTATACTTACACCAGTAATACTTGTACTTACATCTAATCCTAAAAACATTAAATATCCAATTTAAGTTTAAAGACAAAATCCCTATTCTCCGTTTTCTTAATTGGTGTAGCGGTTTTTGCTATAGCAATTAAGTTTTTATTTGAATCATATATACCCACTTTAGAAACATATGTTGTCTTTTGAAAACTTGCTGTAGGATCATTATACGACGAACTGACAATATTTTTAACCGATGCGTTAACATTTTCTCTATAACTATACAGGCCGGTTGTCGGTGACATTGGGGGCGTTAACAAATTGTTTGAATCAAAACTGTGTGATACAAATGTAGGATTATTTGAATAGTTTAGTTCTCCTTTGTTGGCTTTAGCAAACATAGTAATGGTTTGTAGTCTCGTTGTGCCAGAAAATTCCAACGAAAAAGATGAGCTTACACACGCCTGGGCCAAAGTTACAGGAGAACCGGATATTGGCTGCGCAAAATATGGCCATCTTGGACTGTCCACAGAACCCTCAACATATTCCTCTGCGTGAGACGCATTTATAGTATCACCAAGAGCATAAGACGAAGTTAATATAATAAACCCTTCGTTATATAGAACAATTCCGGCGACACTCCCTGTTCCGATGCCGCCCGGTGGGTTGACCTGTACTAATTCACCATTTCGATTGATATCCTGCAGTTCTCCAGCAACGGCACCAGAAATATAAAATTTAAGATTTACACTTCCTCTTTTAATCGCGTCGCCATAAAATATAGAAGGAATAGAAAGAAGCCCAACATTAATAGCGCCAACGCCGCCCAGGAGCGGCAAACCGGTTCGATCATCGTATACGTATGATGGGGTGCTTTGCGCCATTCCGCCCGGGCCACTTTGTGCGTCCTCGGGGTTGCTAGTAACGGTTGAAGAAGACGCCAACAAATCGCGATCATACAACTCTTTAGAAGATGATACTTCATAATGCCGACTCAAATAGGTATAGCTATTGAGAACACTTTTAAGCGCGAATAGGTTTGTTACGGTACCGGGTACGATATCAGTTGGGGGTGCCGTTTGGGTGCGCGTCGTTGGCACCTGCCGAGCCAACGTAGAGGGATAATATTCTTTTGTAATAGAAGCAGAATATGGATAACTAGCAGATATTATAGCCCCATAATCCATTGTATTATATGCCAAATTGCTGACAGTATTAAAAGCAATTCTGCTACCATCCTTAACCATAAACGGATAAATAAGACCAGAGTTAACTACATTCTGTTCCGGATTAGGTGAATTGCCTCCGAATGGTTGCATGTGAATCGCATCCGTTGGAAGGCCCTTGGGCCCTTGCTGGCCGGCGTCTCCTTGCTCGATTGGAGCGCTGCCGGAACGATCAATATTATACTCATAAAGACTTACCGAGCCGGGAGGCACCATTTTTGCTTCTTTGTTATATGCAGAAGCGCTGATGGTGGTTTCGTTGTTATACCAAACACTTCCACTGTAAATAAAAAATTTTACAGATGGGTAGGTTTTTAAAGTATTGACAAGCTTATCAGTCGGTGCAAACTTATAATAAGGCATCTCATTCCTTAATAATCCAACCTAACCCTCAAAGTAAATTCAGTGCTCGGGGTCTTCTTGAGGACCTCTCCGTTCTTGAATTCAACAACCATCTGATTATATTCATTAAAAAGGCCTCCGCCACAAATATAAGAAATCGGCTCATCTTCTGGGTTTTGTTTAACTCTAATGTGACTTCCACCGCCGGCCGATGTGCTCACATATGTTGGATTAGAAGAATAATTAAATTCTCCATTGTGAACTCGTAAGAAATAAATTGTGGAATTTAATTCCGTTGTATTGTTAAATTGAACATTAGCAATTCTATTTCTCAATGAGTCTGCATTCCCTGATATAGAGGCGCTAATAAAAGATGCGCTCACTGATGAAGTCGTATATGTGGTTGTGCTATTCGGTCCAATATAGTTGTCGAGATCGACCTCATATCTGCCGGTGGGCCCGGCGCCAGAAGGAAAAGGAAGGTGGAATATGGATGCGCTAATAACGGCAATTCCTGCTTGATAATATAAAAGCCCATATGGGATCCCGGTACCAGCAGAACTACTATGTAAAAGGGTATACTCCCCGGCTGGCGAGTTCGTCAAATAAGTAGTTGAGCTGCCATCATAAAGAGTCAAGAAACCATTTCTGCCGCCGCCGGATTCGCCGAGGCCGGATGAAAGTTGTAGACAGGTGCCACCAGTAATAAAAGTAATTTGGAAGGTGCCTTTCTTAATCTCATCCTTTGTTAGCAGGCGCGCAAAATTGATGAAATAAACCTCATTTAATTTCCTCCCGCCGGATGCGAGATCCCCATCTTCATCAAAGCGTCGTATGGCGCCATTTTCATCATGACCAACCAATATCTGTGCCATCTCGTTATATGTATTAATTTTCTTGGCCTGAACGTTTCTGTATATTCCCGAGGCGCCGACGGTGCCAGAAAGGCCAGATCCGGTCGAATACCCCATTGTGATATCAAGAATATGATTCGCCGAAGAACTTAAATAAGGATAGTCGTAAACAGATTGAAAAATACCGTGTGAAAAATTCTTAATATTAAAGGAGGTGCCATCTTGGCGATCATACGTTCCAGATAAAATTGTACCGGTAAGTGGAATCGCTTCATGTAACATAGACCTTGTGCTTACTATGTCGTCGGGATTAACTGTTTTAAATGTTGAAATTGGCATTATTTTTTTCTCTTTCTATATTGATCTAACTAGCCTAACTGGAATATCTAAACGATATCCGGTATATACCCCAGTTACGCGTACGACAGTGTCGATATATTTATACTTACTAGCCTCAAGTTCGGCGCCATCCGAATTCGCAAGAGCTGCGGTGCCGGTATTACCGATTTGATTGAATAAAGTCACAGAAGTGTTTATTTCACTAGAGGCAAGAATCTTAAAAGCACCTCTAATGCCGCGCGCGCCTTCAATACTTGAGGCGACTTGAATTCCGGGCGCTATAGATCTTAGCCATGGAATTCCTGATAAGGTATAGGTTGCAATATTATCATCATCTCTAAAAGACCAATTCGCCTGATTACCCTTTTCATCAGTTATTTTTATCAATCTATCATCCACCTCAATCATAATAGCACTTTCGCGTAGATCTTGATGAAGCCTATTCGCCGCAGTCTCATTAATGGTATCTTGGCCTTGATCAAATGCAATTGCATTATCGGTGGCCGAAGGCTGATCACCATTTAGTATTCCGCTCTGTAAGGAGCCTGCGCCATCCTTATTAAGAGTAAGAACCGTTGTACTATTAACCGGCACTACATATGTATTAAGCGCTTCATAATTCTGATATATTCCTTCTTTAAATAATTTCAGTATGGGCAAATATAATAGATCATCGCGATTCATGGTAACCAATCTAGATTTATTGGCAGCACTTTGAGTAAAGGGCTCTAATATGGGAGTCTGCAAAATTTGTAAATCATAATAGGGAGATCCATTTATATTTAGTCCATCATAGAGTTCATAATTTACTTCACCATCAAACAAAGCGAATTTTTTAACACCAAGGCCCTGGCCGGAAGCTAACAGCTCTTTCCCTGTCCTCGTTAACGTCGCATACATAATTATGTCGCCTGAATTGTCTATATAAGCCATATTTTTTTCCTCTATATATAAATAGTAATTAATTCAATAACTTCCTTAAGGATTGTCTAATCCTCTATTTTTGAATATAATGTTTAAATCCAATTTTTTACCAGTTTTTTTGCTAGTTACCCTTAATTTAAATATCTTTTCCCAAATTTGATCTACTCCATGAGCGCCTAAAATATTATCACCGGGTGAAACCCCAGTTGCTAATTGCGTAGGCAATGCAGTGTTTGCCGTGGGCCCCTCGCTAACCATATTTAAATAGGTCTGTTTATAAGATGGTTCTATAAAAATAAATCGTCTTCCGCTTTTAGATAACAGTATAGCATCTTCTACAACAAAATTATATGTCTCTATAACAGGATATATTTGTCCATTGTTGTCTACCATCTCGATTTGATAAACTGTGGTTGGGTTAGAAACATTACCATGAGCATCAATGGCCCTAAAACAATAATAATATTTTCTGTTTGGCGTGATGGCATCTAGATAAGCAGCCAATACGGCCGGGTGTTCAGGATCACCGGAAATAAATTCTATCGGTTCCGCTATCAAAGAGCCCTCAAAATCCGCATAAGAGTTTGGAGGCCTCGTTGTTCTAAATACTTGATAAATATAGGTTGGGTCATCATTTTTAAATCTAATAGGGTTCATAGTTACAAGTTCATCTATTTCTTCCATCGTTACGTTGGGGGGCGCGCCTGGCATTCCTTGTGAAATATATATCTCTCTAAACTTTTCTATATCTGATGGTTCTATTTGAATTGGTATTGCGTCAATATTTCCTATTTCTCCGCTAATCAAAAACAATATTTTATTATTAATATTGCGAAGTGGATAAATGTCGACATTTGGAGGAATAGGGGGATGGTCGGTTACGGTTATTGTATTCCCAATAGAAAATGGCATATCGCCAATCTGAATGCTCGACATATTCTTAATAACAGCTGTAGTATATAAATCTGGTGTCGGCTCATCGACATTCAAGGCTTGTGCAAGTTGTTGAAAATCAAATGCGTTGGTTCCATGGGGCCCTGTAATAAAATTTATCTTGAAGGCATAAGGGTGTGGATCCGCGGGGCCTCCACTGGGTGGGGCAGGGGGGTAGGCGCCCGAGTGATTATTAAGGCTAATTTCTCTAATTCCCCAAATTACAACCAACTCAGTATCGGTATTTCCGTTGGGGTTCGGTTGTTTAGTCGCTGAAATTTCATAGCGGCTATTGGTAATGCTAGGATCGGCATCAAAAAAAGCGCCGATATCTGAATTGATCATAGATTCAAGGGTCCGAATATCTAATATCATATCTTTTCTTAAGCTTGATAAGGGAATAGAGTACTGTGTACCATTGCCCTCTTCAATATCTAGATACCAATTAATTGGCTCATCGCCCAGATCCAGAGGGTTCTCGCCCAACGTTGGGGGCTCGAGCATTGGATCGCAGGGGTCATCAATCGGCACACCGCCAGTCCCGCCGCCGCCGGGGGGAACCTCGCCCGGCCCGGGGCCAGGTTCACCCTCACCTCCGGGCGTGCCGGTTTCGCCAGGATCTTCTGCTTCTTGTACTTGTTCTGGGACGTCTACTTGTGTCATATTTTACTCTATTTTTCCAAAAATCGTGAGTCCTTATACCAAAATTTCGAACATCGTGTGGGGAGCCTCCGACATATCAATCCCCAAATTATCCAAGAAGTTTATTAAGTTTTCTCTATATACGTCTCCTACAAGCGGCGGCGGGGAAGGCCTATTATCAAAGATGTATATAGCCTCCTCTATTGAGGTGATACGATTTACCCTTTGGGAATATGCTAGTCCAGTGTACTGCGCTGAGCCCGTCCAGAAGGTGAACGCGTTCTCGGTAGCCGTATTAAAAATCTCGCTGATCCGGTCCCGGACAGCCCATTGTCGTTCGAGGAGAGCATACAACTCAGCCTGGGTCCCCTCCGGGCCATATGGCTCATCCTTGACGTCTCCGCCCGGCAAAGTTACCAACGTTGGCAGAGGAACATTCCATGAATCTGGCATAGCGCCGCCATTAATATTGTTGTTTACACCAACGCCGTCCTGAAGCCTTACGAAGACTTGATCGAGACCGACGGACGCGACGCGGCCGACCGAGTGGCTCGTGTCGCCCTTGAAAACAAATTTTCCACTTTGGTCCGGATAACCCCATCCAGTATCTTCGGCCTCATTTATATAAATATTGGCATTCAGATCTGGTAGAACAAGATCTTGCTCTGTTTCCTTATAGAAGCCTAAAGCGTTTCCAACTGCTTTCCCCTTTCCAAGTTCTTCTGGTGCACGCGGATCCTCATAAGAAATCCTATTTCCAACTATCAATTTAATCGTTTTAATATCATATTGATATTTGACGCCATATAATATTTGTGAATCGATATATTCTATAAGATTGGCATTGTCATCATTTGGTATATAAAACGTTTGAACCGGAGTGTGTCGATGTATGTCGCTTAACGGAATAGACAGAAGGTCGGTCGGGACTCTGCGCTTTTCAATTTTAAACATAAGTGTTTCTGAATAGCAGTCGTCGCCGTTCCAATATTCCTCTATGGTCCTCATCATCTCTTTCCGCAATTGGTTTCCCAAGGTGATCTCAGACCAGTCCAGATCCGATAAATTAGTATGAATATCCGAGGGGTCCGACTCGTCGATAGCTTGAAATTCGAATATGCCATCGTTGTTGGTGTCTTGGTAATATGAAGAATCAACCAAGTATGTGCCACGGGCTCCTTCGTCGTTGAGGCTGTACGATGGCGCCACAAACTCTACACGTTCGGTATTGTACTGGTTATTAAAGGTACCAAAATTACTGCCACTGGTAAGGTCTAGCCACTTCTTTACCCAATTGTGATAGAAGTCCATCGTCCATAAACTAATTGGCGCTGATCCAAGAGTTTCCTTTAAAAAGCCTGTACCATCAAGTGAACGAGTTTTGTTAACGGTGCCATCCGGCATATTATTATCAATAGACGCCTCACATGCGATTTGTTGCTCGGGCGACTCAATCTGATCATTGATGCCCATAAGCCCATCGATATCGACTCGAATTAAATTTGTTATAAAGTGATCCCACAAATTATAATCTTTTAATTTTTCTCGAAAAATATTATCCCTAGGGGGCGCGCTGTTCGCGAGGCGCTGGGGCATATAGTTAGAAGGAGTATCTGTGCCGCCTAGGCCTATTTGAATTTTTATATACATGGGCAAACGATTATAATAAGGCCTTCCGCTATTATCCAAATAGCTCTGGGGTCCTAAAATCGATAAACTACGGGGCCGAATACAAATATTACTATATCTTGCGTCAAATATCGCCTGGACGTGGTCAATGGTGGACCCGGGAGCGCCAACGCCCGCCGCCGGAGATGGCGAAGTCGCGGGCGATTCCGAGAGAGTATTCAAATATACACTAAGTTCATTATAATAGCTCATGCCGGTACCAGAGCCGCCGAGGACATTTCCAGACCAATTAACGCCCCCGTTTAAAGTAATTTGATCACGATATGCTTCAGGCAGGTCGATATTACCATTGGTGGCCGCTGTTGGATAATACATCATATAATAGTTTGGTAACGCAGTCTCATTTAAACCGCCGGTGGCGCCGAAGGTCGCGAAGGAAACTTCTTCAAAGTCTTCTTCAAGTGCTGCAATATGATGATTATAAACCATAGAAATATTTTTTATATAATTGAACGCCGCATCTTCTGTAAGAGACGGAACAGCAAAGCGCGTAGAAAAATCTTCAAATGTGGCGGTTTGATTAAACAAGGGTGGTATCTCTTCACCTGAATTAAAGGGTCCCAATATTTGATCATCAGATGTAAACCCAGATACAAAATATTTTTTAATATACGGCCAGCCGCTGCCATCAAGCTGTTTAAGAAGCTCCTCGGCGGCCAGATTGCTTCCAAAAAGTGGACTATTGATAAGCAACTCTTTCCAGGCATCTTCACGTATGTCAAATTTATATCTTATCTTTTCACTTGCCGATGATGACAAAGACAAATCTTCTATGAATGAGATATCTATAATGGGTCCCGTTAATATCGACTGATTAGCGCCCCCACCGACTATATCGATAAAATCGAGATTTTCAAACATTTTTTCGTATGTTTCGGTTTCGGTATTCCAATAAAAATACCTACCCATCAGGGCTAAAAACTTATCTCTTGTGATGAGGCCGATTCCCGTTCGCGGTATGCCGATTATACCCTCGGCAAGGCGCGCGGGAGTAGTGCCGGTAGTATCTTCAACAACTCTGCCATCGGGGTACCATAATTTTTTTACACTGGGGTGGGCGATGCCCGTATTGGTAAGAAAATTTAAATTTCCTCCGACGCGGTGTCTATCCATAAAAAAGATTGTATCGTACATATTAGTAGCCCCCCATGCCTCCACCGCCACCAGTGCCGCCACCACCAGTGCCACCGCCACCAGTGCGACCTCCACCAGCGGCGCCGGCTCTTCTTGTGGTTATTCTACTCGATGGTCTTGCGCCCGCGCCGCGGCGGCCCCCGTTGGCAAATGAGCCGCCCGTGCCGGCGCCGGAGTCGGTGCCGAAGCGAGAAGTCCCCGTACGCCTCGGGCGTCTAAATGTGCTCATTTTCCGATTCAAAAGTGTTTCGTCCGAGGATAAATATTCAATTGGCACGCCAATGTTTGCTTTATTGACAGTATTCTTTTTCATATTCTTTTGCAGCGCATTCAAGATATTTTTCAAACTATTGCCCGGCTCAGCCTGCAAGGAAGGATAATATTTAGGCTTTCCGATTACGAATAGCCTATTAAAAGAAGGAAGTTCATAAACATTTTTACCTTTTATAACTTTATTAGTATCGCGCAATCGACAAATTAAAGCCTGTCTACCCTGACGGGCTCTGTTTAAGTCTCCTTCATCTAGCTGTTTCCACATTGGCGCGTTAACAACTGGGCCGTCCATGCCCGTCTCATACCCAATAAGATATTCTACTATCATACAAGAATTATATTTTGAATCAAAGTCGAAACTTCCTTTTTCTACTAAGTCGTTCAGATTTAAGTTTAGAGCTGCCGCGGCTGGGGAGGCGCCTATGCTGGATGGATCAACCACAAGATTATTATTAAAATCATTTGGTATGCTGTTTATTATCGAATCAACCATGTCTGTATTTAATATTTTATCATCATCGGTCGAAGCGCCTTCAATTTTCACCTCGTCGTCGCCGGGAATTGAATCTCCCGATGGACCCGAACATGCGGCGGTGCTTGTTTTATCTTCTAAAACAAAATTAGAATCAGCGCCAAAAACGTCTTTACTATCAATATACGAAAGACACCCTTGATCTGATTCCAAAACATCTTTTATGTCTACACGAAGAGGTCGTATCGAAATACCATTAAGAGTTAATATATCACTTTTAATAGATAAGTCCGATGCATCGTTGAATATATTTTCGCCAACTGGATCAAGTTTATTTTTCAGCAACGGCAACCCATTTTCAAAAGTCATTTCTTGCCGAGAAATTGTTTTTTGCGGAGTTACAATTGATTCAAGAGAAAGATACCCATTCACATTAATAGACGCCTCGTTAAAGCTTACCCCAGCATAATATTTTTTTTCCCGAGATATCCTTGCTCTCCATTTTGTATATCCAATAGAAGAAAGGACGCCCGGGCGTTGCTCGAGATCGTTTATATAATTTCGTCCCAAATTTAACTGATTTGCATCGTATGCAGAAGAGAATTTATGACTCAGCACAACCGGCACCGGCGTGAAATTTCTTTGCGCACCGTGTATCTTCGAAGAAAAATTTAGAGTTTCTCCATTGGTCAATGAACAGGTGATTGGCGAAGTGCTTGATATTTGCCTTGTCAGCGTGCTTAATAGTTCCTGCACAATTTTTTCCATTATAAGCAAACTACTTGGCGTAGCGGATCTAGGATCTGTTAAAATAAGTAAATTTCTTTGCCACTCGTCGATCGATGTTCCTTGGAGTGCTTCACTTCCAAACAAATCCAGCGTAACCCCTAAATATGAATTTACAACATCGCTCCAGCTTGTTGTTGTAGTATACAAATAATCTATAATTTTTTTATCAAAAGAATTAGTAGAAGTATTAAATCCGGGAGAATATGTAGCCAAACGAACGTAAGAAGTATACTGAGCAAAATCAGAAGAAAGTCTATCGACGGCATCAGTTAGCTTTTTCGAAGATTCGTCCGTGTATGTAACATATGCACGATATTGATATAGACCTGTTTTAAACCGGCCGGCCGACAAATCGGACCCAACAAATTGAAAGATTCCGGCCGGAGTGTTTGTAGATTGTAATTGTTTTAGAGAGCCATCTGTTAATTTGCAAACTAACTCCTCTTTTTGATTCCTATCATAATTGCTTGTTGCCCTTGGAGCGCCAGCAAGTTCGCTAATTCCCGGCTGCCATCGAACTCTTTTGCGGTATACGTCTATCTCGTGTATTTGTATGGCTTCAGCTAAAGTGGAATTATTATTATACAGATAGCTGAATCTTGCGCCATCCCTAGCCACACTTGCCGCGTTAAAAGCAAAGAAGAATTTAACAGCTCCGCCAGCAATTGGACGAGCTCCTTCCTGATCGCCGAAGAGGCGAGGCTCTGTACTAAATAAAATAGGAGAAAAATAACTCCTCTGTTTTGTGATGCCGTTTTTAAAAATATTAGATTTTGTTTGGAATCGATTTTGTAGTCTCTCATTAATAGATTTATATTTTTTAAATTGAGTAGCCCCATTTTTTTTAAATCTAAGATCTAATATTTTTTTATTTGCAACTTGTTTCATATTTAACTTAGAATGGGGACGAGTATGATCATGAGAGGCGCCCGCCATAAAAGAACCGGGGGGCCTCACCCTGGTGCCGGGCAGCAAAGGCGGAGGGCGATAATAGTGTACCGGGCCGGCCCAAACTTGTCCCGGTGTGCCAGAAATTGAATCTTCCAAAGTAAACAATAACGACGTGCTCGGGGGTTTGCCGCCTCTAAGTAGGCTTTCGATGCGGGTCTCTCCCATTACAAATCCTAATTTACCCTTTTCATTTGAAAGGCCGGTTGTAAACGATCCATCGTAACAGAAAGAATGTTTTTGTTGTGGCGCCAAATAGGGAGTTATTAAACATGCCAAATAGCCCTCTTTTGCAATTGATTTTGTCGGAACGCTGGTTTTTACAGACATTTTAACACTCTCAATTGCTTCGCCGAGGTCCATGTTTATAATTTCAACATTATTATCTGTTGAGGATTTATCTATCGCATCAAAATCTAGATATATTTTTTTTACATTTAGGGAGGGCCCCGACTTGCGCATGACCGATCTCATATAAGACGTGTTGTTTAATAATCTTTCAAGTGTACGCCGAGTTGATACCAAACAAATACACACCATTAGCCTATTCCTAATAGCTTTGCTATCATGCCATTTTTTTCTTTTTCTACTGTTTTTGAGAGATTTTAATAATATCTCCATGCTTAAGCCAACAGTGTTATTGTCAATGGTATTTAAAACGGCCGATTGCAAAAAAGGAACCGGCAATATATTATTAAAGGAATTGCTGCTTATATTCGGCATTACAATCGCTGTATTGGCTGCCATTAGCAGGGATCCTCCTCTTCTGTTTGATAAAGGTCTCTTTGAAGTGGTAGTCGCTCAGAAGTTCTTGTTACAAAATGTTCATCGGCGCCAGATTCCAAAATATAGTTCTGTGGTATTTCATTATCAACCAACACGGTCATATAATAGTCTACGGTTGGTGTCAAATTATCACTATTCCCAATTGAGACTGGCACTTCTACGGAACCTGGCTCAGTCAAATTAATAAACGACATGCTTTTTAGCGGCTCTCGGGGGCTATTAGGATCTGCAGATCCAGAATAAAACACCTCTATATCAAAGTTTTCTTTCATATAATCAGTATTCTCTTCTAAAACTTCAAGGAATAGATAATTTCTCTTAATAGCGAGATAAAGATCAGAATTGATATAAGAGCCAACCCCTACTGAAGAATTAAACTCACCAGATTTTGCGTATAGCTGATAATCCACCTCAATATTTATTTGTGGTATCTGCTCCACGGGGCCTCCGACTTCTGTGGCGCTGAGGCCAGAAATAGATTCATTTCTACTTGTGTATGTATCCGAAGGGGGCGACGCAGCAGACAATTCATTGTGCAAAGCAAATATCGACCACGCTGGCACTTTGTCTGTTGATAAGCTGCTATTGCCCAATGGGGCGCCCAAAAGATCAACCTTTTCTTCAAAAGTTTGCTGATTAAAATATTGGGCTATATCTGAACTAAGCGGATCTACATTGTTGTTTGTGTACGCGCTCATAAGATTGTCTGTAAATTGATTAACTCTTGTTTCCGCGCTTGTGATTGTTGGAACTATTTTAAGTGACGGAGTTTCGTTTTTAATTCTTTGTTCGGCTTCATTTTGATGTTCAAAAAATCCACCATATCTTGAATCATATAATATTTCATCGTCAAAAAAAGCATAATACTCGGGGCTGAACCGACCCATAGAGAGCAAATATTTACCATATTCAGTAAGTTGAAGATCTATTACCTCTTCTTTTTTATTAAAAAATGTTACCATCTTGGTTTATCCCTAGTAGTCCCTCTTTTTAGAGATTTTTTTTATACGAGCACTTTCTCCTGTTATAAAAGGTTGGCTAATGCTGACCACCGGCAAGGAAGAATCCCCACTGGTCTGAGAAGGCTTACTAATGGCGGGCCCCGCCGGATCATGCATGCTCTGGGCCGGGGGGGGCGCCGGATCATGCATGCTCTGGGCGGGGATGGCCATCTCTGGTAGTGTCTGTGTTTCTAACATTTCTCTCTCTCCCGCCGCAACATTCTTATACTGCGCAGTTGCATCTATCTTAATTAGCTCTACTAAAGAGAAATAATCGTATGGCCAATTATAACTATATTTAGAATCATTGTTTGAAGGAACCGCGAATAGATTAGATGTAAGGTCTTTCTTGATAAGTCTAGTATAATCTTTTGCGCAACGTTTTTTAGCTTTAAATACTAACCACTCAAGGGTGTCGGAACAATTATATATATCATGTATAAGTTCGTCATCCTCAATCGTACATCCTGATATTTGTTGTGCGGGGTCGATTGCACACTCCATATCATGATTATTGACCCTACTGGGCAAGAAGTTTTGCCACAATTGTGCCACTTCTTCTTTGGTAAAGTCCATAGTAAATTCAAAATCATAAAACAATATTGGATCAACATCATTTAACAAATAATCAAATTTTGGTGGCAAAATATATTTGTTTAGTATATAAGAAGCTCTTCTTTCTTCCGGTGTGCTCGTCTTTAGTCTATAGAATTGTCGGCGCCCCTTCACCACTGTGAATGGTACTACTATTACTGCCTCGCTAAGAGTCAATTTATCTTTTATTTTACCAATCGCCTTTGGCTTGCCCTCTTCAAACCCGACTAATTTTGCCAAAGACTTGGGATTTCTGACGCTCAGTGCGAGAACGTTTGCTGGGGTGGAAATTTCAGCAAAAATTCCTGCCTTAGAGTCGGTTATTAATGCGCCCTCTTGATGCCACATGCCTTTAGAAATAATTCCACTATCACTAGTTAAATTAGTTGGGTCTGCGGGGGCTACCGTGGCAGCATTCGCAAAATTAAGTACCGGTGTTTCAAATTTGCTTTGAATAAGCCATGCGGGTTGCTCTTCGCCAGTTTCCGAATTAAATACGGGTACCCTCTGCTTAAGATTAAAACTCTCGGATACTTGCTGTGCAAAATAATACCCAATAGCGTCGGTGTAGTAGCCCGCTTCCATGCTTCTATCATACACTTGTTCTAGATTTGTAAATATATCTTCTAGATCTGCCTTCCCTGTAAACGATGGAGTATAAACAAAATTTACTGTACCAGTGCCATTAAAATATGCCGGCGTGTGGGGAGCAAAGCTACACGAATGTCCGGTTTCCGAGTCACCGATCGGGATCTCGGCGAGCTGGTCGCCGCGATCTAGAACAAAGGGCGGCCCAAAGGCGCTTCCCCGCTCATACATTTCGAAACTGCTTCTATCGACATAATCATAGCTGGTCGCGTGCACATCGCTCTGCGTACCTACTGGATCTAAGGTTCTATACAAAGTGAGAGTCATCGCATATTTATCGCCTTGAGTAACCCCCTCACCACTGGGATCAAAATCATTTTCTCCTACCGATTGAAAAGTGGTTAAATTTTGATTTTGCATGAAGAACTCAGTGACGCCGCATAACCAATTATCAATAGCAAGTTCATAAATCTTGCTTCCAAGGCCGTTCCATATGGTTCCATTGTGAAGATAAGATCCGGCCGCGGCACGAACATTAATACTGTTGCCAGATAAACTAGCCGATCTTAATCCACAATCATAAATTTTTCCTAATTCGGAACCACTAATTGCCTCGGCTTTTAGATGTTCTCTAGGTCTGTATAATGCTTCAAATGAAATTCTTTGAAAATCGTATGCGTTTTGCGACGCATTTTTATTGCTGTTGCCGCTTAAAACTGAATTGTTGCCATATTGAAATTTGCCCTCTGGTAAATCTAATCCAACGGCCGAATCGACCGCCTGGCCGCAGTTCGCTATATCCGGCTGTGTACTGGGCTCAGAGGCGGTGCAATACGTTACAAAACTGCCAACTGCAATGCCAGATTTAATGGTATTGTATAAGATTCCTGGTCCAAAAAGAGGATTCAACATTGCTCTAAATGCGGCCGGGTAATTGCCTGAAACATTATCGCCGTATGATTTTGAAAACAGAGTCGCTAATTCTAAAGTTCTTTCAACTGGGTAAAATCCCTTATATGGCAAAAATTGCTTGATCGCAGATGCTTCCAAGCGCAATTTGTGTCGTTTAATTGCAGTATTTTCTGTTGAATTTTTTTCAGCGCCGGGGCCCCGCCATTGCCGTCCATTTACATCTCCATCAATAACACTAAAATATTTAAAGAACTCGGCAGTCCCATAATGTTTATAAAAATTCTTCTCCGAACTGCTCGACAGAGCCGAGCCAGTCAAGTCAAATACATCATCATAATCGGTAAGCCAGTTTTCTTGGGCTGTGTCAACATAGTCCTCAATGTGTTCACTAATTCTAAATTCAGGAACTATTGTGTGGTCCTTACCAATAAGGCGCAAATATTGACAATAATCTTCATATGTTCTATAAGGCGCTCTACCACTTGAAGTAAGATTCCAAGCAGAATCTCCCCCTACAACAGTATTTTCGCCGCGGCTGCCGTTATAACCAACTGGTATTCGACTAGCATATACCGCACTAGCGGTTATATCAAGATTGCCAGATAACCCGTACCAAGCGCTATTAGATTGTAATTCGCCGGCCCCATCTTTTATTCCTAATGAAGGAGGGGTGGTTCTAAAATTGGCATGGCCATCTAGAGGCCAAATACTAGCGCTATCAAGCGAATCCTTAATCGTTGGATGACCCATGGCGGTAGTTAGAGTGGTGGTAGTTCTGTTTATTCTAAGATCATCCCAAATATTGTCGATAAGATATTGTGTTCTCGCTCGTGTTGTATTTTGATATACATTAACCTCGCGAGGATAAATTCTTTCTTTATATTCTATTGCCGAATTGTTTGAAATCAAAGTTTTGTTTTTAAACCACTGATATGCAGGACTCAGTTTAATGTCTTTATGTAGATTTAGCCTATTGTTCAAACTTTCATTAGAAAAATAATCTAAGTTGTTCGCCCATGAGACACGCACATCGACGCCATTATATAAAAATAACACAGGATGATATCTTGACATGATTGGCTGCTCGGTGTATCGATAGGCCGCATTGCCCTGTAGAGAGCGTACTGGAACCACTGTTGTTCCATGTTGATGGCTAAATATTCTAGGGTTGGATCTCACCGATAAAATGTTTCTTTCTCTTTGATATCGCGCGATAGGATGCTCCCCTGTTCTAATTCGTTTCCACATGGGATATTGATATGGTCCATTGCGATGAAGCATTAGTGCATTAAAATTACTTGCAATGTTGTCAAATCTCACGAAAGCGGTTGCACCAGCATGGGTTGTCGGCCTCAGCGCGACCATGACATTGTTATTGGCAACCTCGGCCGCGTTATATCCCAACATATTGCCAGATGGATCTGCAGAACAGCTTATGGGCTCGTATACAATCAGGTTTAAGCCGACAAAATCGCGCGCGATACCCGGCATCGACTCGTCGGAGATCTCATGCGGCGCAATACCAGACGCACTCATAAGTGGCATGCTCGTAGGAAGACCAGCGCTTAATTCGGTGTATCCGAATAAAACAGCGCTAGCGGTCAAAGAAGAGGTAACCCAATGATATTGCCTTGCCGATTGTGGTATCGGATGTTGAATCCAACCGTTATCTTGAACTGAGGCGGTTATAACATCGTTTGTGAGTGCGTCATAATATGTTAGTGGATCATTAGTAAACTCTAATCGAAGTTTTGTGTTACGTTGAATCTTGTGGTATGAAGGATTAGATGATACATCCGGATGGGGATGGGCTTTAGTGCCGCGGCCATATAAATCATCCGGAGTGGGCGTAAATACCGGATCGCCGCCAAAGCGCGTTGAATGAAGACTAAGTAGCGTTCTAAGCCCTCTCCAGTGGTTCCCTTGATCTTGTGCCTCCATGGCGGTCCATGTTTCCTCTGAACCGCTAGTCATACTAAATCCAATTAATCCTCTAACAGATAGATTTCTATAATTCAAGTTGTTATAGACGCTAAATTCTTCATGAGGCGGATCCAAATATCCCCTTGATTGTACTTCAGGCGCCGCGGGCGATATAAATCTATTAACTATGATCGTTTTATTAGAATCGCTTCCCGTTCTTTCCGGTAGTTCATAATTTAAAGCACCACTGACATTCGATGCAGCAACCCTGCCGCTGGTGCCCGCTTCAATAAGATTATTTCCTGTAAGAGGGAATCTGCCCCTTGTGGCCGTTGTTTCAGGGTTGATGGCAAAATCAAATGATTGATCCTGCCAAAATGGATCGTTTGAAGTTCTTCCGCAAGATTGTATAATTTCATAATTATGTGTATAGTTGCCTAAAACACTAGAACCGGTAGTGGATTGAATATTTTTAATATTAACCGGCCTCTTTGCCATCACTTCTCGATATCTATTTCCTTTCGGGCGGTCATACCTATATGGCGGCCTGTTTGGCTGAAGATCGCCACGTCGGGTGGTTGTGTCAATATCATCGACTTCAGGATATCGAGGGCCCACAATGCCCAAAGCGCCAGTCGTCGTCCAATCCGGTCTGGGACGCAGATCGAAATCAATGCCACAGAGAATTTTAAACCCTTCTGGCCTATCATCAGGAGAATCTAAATTATTGGGCCCACTTTTATCTGAATCATATTTGTTTAATTCAACGTGCCTGTATTCCCTACCGCCTACCCAATGAGAAGTGAAGGGACTTTGTATCGGGGCTTCATAAAATTCTCCATATGTATCGCTATGTAAATTGGTGACCATAACGCCTGAAGCAAAATTGTGAGCAATCTCGTGGTTATAACCGGTTTCCACAGACGAGCTATATAAACTAAATGGAGCAATATTATTACCATCTGCGGTCAAATAATCATCATCTCCGGGTCGATTAATTTTTGCGTTCAGCTTAAACCCTAGACGCTGTTTCCTGTCCGGGTATACTACGTCAAGGGTCGGACGGAGTTGCTCGACTTCATCACCAAACGCCAACGCTATATTAGCAGGAATGTTGAAGCTCGGGTCAAGATCCATCAACGGGCCATCCGGGTGAGTTACAGAAAAAATAATATCTTTTCTTTTGCTCGTGTGATAATTCACTCCATGAATAACTGGCATTTCAGAAATAGAAAGCCTAAAAATGCTAGTTTGTTCTCGCCTGAAGCCGCCGGAAACTGCCGGGTACACGCCTTCGTCTGTACTGTTTCGCAGGATCTCTCGATATTTGTTAATTGTTGTTACGCCACCAAAACATGTATCAGTCCTTATTGCACTGTCTTTCCACCAATCGTAGTTTGCTTTTTGCAAATCGGTGCAATCAACACTACTTACAGATTTGCCTAATTCGTCAGCTATTTCTTCCGCGACAGGCGCATGTTTAAAAAGCCACCCGCCCATGCGATCCTGGTCTGTCGGTATTATTCTGCCGGTTGGGGCCGCGGCATCGGCCATCGCGGCACCCCCAGCGGCGGGCGCTAGCGTCAATGGCAACCATGCCTGAGCCATGCCTGCCGCAAGAGGATCTGGATCTTTAAAATCAGACATGGGGGCTTTGAATTGATATTTGTTTCTTTCTAAAACATGGCTTTCAATCATTGTATGAACTGATTCCGCCACATCTGCAGACGCCGGAACTAGTTGCTGCAGCATAATTGATAAAGAACTATCGAACCATTTATAAAACTCATAGAACTTATCAAAATCGATTGTGTCGTTCTGGACACGTTCAAAAAACTTTTGGCGTGCGTGCGCCATCAATTTATAATCTTGTCGACGTTTATTGACCGGCTGACCAATTAAATTATGAATATCATGAATTGTGGCAAAATAATTCATTATTTCTTCTGAGATACTTTGATACAAGCTTTTTTCAAACGCGAAAGAATAATTTACTGGTCGAGTGCCCCTTATAAAAATATCTCTTTCGGTCCCGTCATAAACCGTAATCATATCTTCTGATTGTAGGCTCTCCGGTAAATTTTGTCTAGAAATGCTAATGAATTCTTTATCTATGGCTTTTGTATCATCGGCAGCAAAACCATATCCTAGGCCCGGGTGCTTCCTGTTCAATATTGGGCCAAGCCAACCAAATTTGCTTGAACCAGGGCTCAGATCTGTACCCAGATTTGGGGCTCCATACATGTCGGTGGCCAGTGAGGGCTCGCCACCAACATAAGAACCAGAAGAAGCATCAACTACGGTAAATTCGCCATCGGCGTTGGAGCCGGTATTTTGATTAAAATCCCAATTTAATATTAAAGTATCTTGGGATAGAACCTCGCCAAAAGATGCAGACGGCAAGAATGGAAAAGCATTTTCATTTGTTCTATAGGTTCCGAAATCAAGAATATTTTTAGCATGCGCTCTTTGGGCCTTTTCATTTATATCATCGAGCCATACTCTTAGCGATCCCACCTTTACATCAGAATTGTGTATCAGACTGCCAGTAAAATTATTTCTATGAGCTCCAACAAAAAATCTTCGGGAGCCGGTTAAAAAGAGGGCGCCCGATAGGGGTGCTTGGGGTATCACCGCCGCGAGGCGGCTTGCGGCGGCCATATCATAAGCGTTCCCGCTAACAGAAAACTCATTTACAATGACGCCGCCTTCCATATTAATGCCGCGGAATTCTACAATGTAGTCATTTCCTTTGGTTCCGTTGGTAAAGCCGAGGGCGCCAGTTACAAGACCAACATAAGGATATTTTTCAGGCCGAACTCTTACAACGAAATTCCAATTACTATTATCGTATACATCTGTAAACAATGAACTTGTTAATTCATTAACTTCCGTGGTCTCGTTTAGAGGAAGAAATGAAAGGCCATCGGCGGCGGTTCCAGATCTGATTAATTTAAATTTGGCGTCAGCGCTCCCTAACTCGTCTCGACATGCCACTACTTGGAAATTTCCCGCATCCTGTATAGCGAATGTTGAATCCCAATGTTGATGTGAGGAACTGTGCACCCCAAAGATAGAAGCTGTTAAAAATTCTTTGTTTATAAAATGTTTTGAAATCCTATCTAACTTTGGTGGAAAAACAACATTAGCCTCAACAGTAAAGGCAAACCCGCTGGTTAAATTTGTGCTCCCGCTTATATAACTTGAAGATTGAAATACAGTCGCCTCAACAGAGCTTGATCTATTAAAATCAACAAACCTTTTTGGTATAACTCGACTTGTCGCATTGTTTTGGAGTTCATATTCAATATTGTTAGCATACATATTAAACTTGATGAGCTCCTCATCAACACCAAAACAACGAATTAGATTTCTAAAAGACTTTTCAGTGCCTTTAGATTTATAAATAAATGATAAATTATTATAGATGTTTTGATAAATTGTATTTTTAACATCAACCAACGATTTTTCGTATAGTCTCTCCTCCGAGCGATCCGCCAATTTTTCTATTATATCCGCATCAAGAAATATTTCCGGCGAGATTAAACCCGCAGATTCTAAAAGCCTATTTGCAAAAGTTAAAGGTTTATTGGTGCCGCTGGGGTATTGCACATCTTTTAGTTTATTTAGGGCCTCAATTTGAAGATGCAGGGAATCTAAATAGCTGCCCATTATCTGCGTTAATTTATGCAAATTTTTGGAACCCTCTTGGTCCTCTTCGGTAACCCAAGTCGGCATCGTATTATAAAGAGCCGCATTGTTGTTGACATCGTGATATGACCCAGAACCTTGTAGTTCGTTAGCCAGAGTTATAACGTCTGGATGAAACGAATAGATGATTGGATCTAAAAACTCTTTTATAGCAGCAGAGGCTGAAACTATTGCCGACCCTGTGTTTCTAGAGTTGGAAGTGTATCCGGTCCAGGAGCCGTTTGTTACTCTTCCAGAAAAGTCTAGCACCGTATTATCAACAGAGCTTGTCCCAGTAATTCCTTCGTTGAATTTATAATAGACACCCAGCGTAGTATTGGCCAAGTTTAATGAAGAGCTATTTCCAGGAATGGGGTCTGAATTTGTGCCCCCTCCGACTTGATCGATCCAATGGCGCCCAATGTCTTTAGAACTTCTTTGGGTTTTCCAGTACCTGAATTCATCCAAAGAAGCAGACAGTTTGCCAGAGCCGGCTTCGCCCCAAGAAGCCAAACGAGCCCCTCCAGAGGGAGCCGTCACCAGGGCCCCAATTCTTGCTTGCATGGAACCAGTAATATTTTCAACTGGCGCTGAAGAACTAAATACCGCTTCGTTGTTTAATACACCATCAACATAAAATCTGCTTATCGTGCCCTGGACGAGAGCGGTCGTAGAGGCTGATAGAAAAGAGAATGCATAGTGGTGCCAATTACCATCGGCTATGGAGGCGCTCGTGAACGCTTGTCTTGCGCCGCCGCTCACCGGTACAGTACCAGTAAGCGGATTGGCCCATTGAAATCCACTAGTGCCCGATACAAGAGTTACTGTAAACCCTCCGTCAGTATTCCCCAACACATCTGGTGCATGCGATGCGGTTAATTCAATTCTAAACCTTCCATAGCCTGTGCTGCCGGAGTGTTCGCCGTTCCAAAGATCAAAAATTACTTCTTTTTTAGTTACTTGCGCGTCACCTAGAGTATTAAAATCTAGAAATCGATCTTTTTTCAACCAAAATTCTACCGTTACGCCTTTGTCTGCAATGTCCAAAGCAAGATTGTCAGTACGATTGCTTGCGGTATGATAGTAATTTGAGCCCGTAAACTGTATGGAATAATCTCCCATCCCATTTGGATTGGTGTGGGGTCCTCCATAAAAAGAAATATATTCTTCGGTAGTTGGTAGGCCATATCCTTCAGAGGTCATCGAGCCGTTTAAGACGCCCCACCCATCCGCAGAAAGAGTTGCATATCCGTTCGTGCGAGGATATCTATTTTCATATAAGTAAAGATCAACATAAGAGGAACTATTTTCCCACTCTAAACGTTCTTTTAACGAGCCGTCATATGGATAAGTTTTATATATTCTTTTTATTGCTTGATCATAGTATTCTTCTGCAGATCCATATTTTGCAAAATTAGCAGGGTCTGAAAAGTCTATGGTGGGAATAAATCGATTGTCTTTGATGACGTCTTGTTCGTGATAACCAACAGATTCTACTTCTTCGGCTATTTGGTCGGCGCTAACATCGGCTAGCACCTTTGCTTTTTGCATTTGGTCAAAAAGTTCACGTAATGACATTTTTTATTCTACTACTCTAAATTTAAACTCTTCTGGTTGTTCAACCCAAGAACCGATTGACGGATTGTAATAGCTAACCCTTATGCCATAGCTATAATCAGATTCTAGAAGATTAATATCTAGATCGAAATAATTGCCAGAAAGATCATGTGATAAATAAGTAGAATATTTACTACCGGTTCCATATGGCACCACAAACAAGTCATCAGTGGTCCTCATTATTTTATAAGACGCACTTATTATTGTTTTACTAGGCGTCGTAGCAGTTGCAACATTATAAATGGTAGGATTCCAATTTTTCTCTCTAACAAAAAATCGAAACCGAGCTGTATCTTTTCTAGAATACTCAGCCCTAAGATTGGTAATATTGGTTACGTATTCAAATGTAGGGGCGATGGTGTGCGCAATTCTCTCTTTTGGTTCAAACGAGCTTGTGAGATAGCGTATGGCCTGTGAAGTGCCAGTATGCCATACATCAAAAACAGTTGTTAATGTTTCGCCGACCGTTAATGAATGCCCCCCCGTCAGAGCAAAACTGGCTGAATATACACCTGTCGACATGCGATTGCCTGTAATATTAGTGTCGCCGGCAGCGACGACGCCGCCGCCTATGGGCAAATTCAAAGCATCACCGGCGGGAGTAGAAGAGCCAGAATACAAGCTTACAAATATTTTATTTGTGGATCCGAGCGTTGGAATATCCACTAAGCGGCCATTTACATAATTATACAAATATATTGAATTTAAATTATCAACGGCGGGTACTAATGCACTACTAAGAAATGTATTGCCGCGATCATCTTCTGTTCTGCTATCCCACCTAGCTTCAATTACCGGCCTTTTAAAGAAAAATTCCGTCGACCTGGAGAAGAACTTTTTGGTATAATATGAAACGCTTCCTGATTCCAGCGACTCTATAAGCTTTATTCCTAAACCATAATTAGCATATCCCTCGCCCGGCGCCCCGCCCCACGCTCCAGAAAACCAATGTTCCATAAGCCCGGTTATATCAATCTCTAAATCTTCATATCCTTTTGAAAAGCTAGCAGTGTAACTAAAATCAGTGGAAGATGTGTGGTATGAGCCGCCCGCTTGCCATGTGCCCCTATCGCCCGAAGACGAAAGTCCCGCGACAGTAAGATACTGTATTTGATTATAAGGCTGGCCTTCCGAGTCGGCCGAAATGCCATGGCCGCCTGACTTTTGAATAAGATTGTTTGGGTCTTCACTAACCCAGCCAGAAAATACAGAAGAAGTGATCGCAACCCTGGGGCCATCAAGTGATTGACTAGTAACAGTAAAATGGCCATCGGCGTGAGTATCACTAAACGCTTGAGGATAAGTACTAGCAGCATAATCTACCATACTCGCGGAAAACATTGCTCCGGAGAGAGCGTGGAAAAATTGGTCCGCAGTCCCCCCGGCAGCACCTGAAACAAAAATCGCATCCGTATCGCATCGTCCATCGTTTGAGGCGGTACCGATTTGAAATTTGAAAACATGGCCATCGGCGCCGGTAACAAATATTTTTGATAATTCGCCAAAATTATTGGTAGCGTGCCCCTGTAAGGAACCAGAGGAAGTATTACCCTTTTGGGGATCTGCCACGAACGATGCTTTGCGGCCTCTTCTCATCCAGTTGGAACCCGATTCGTTGTAAGTTAAATCGGTATAGTTATCCATATCAAGTCCGGGGCCCTCTTGCCAGGAGGCAGAAACCGGCAAAAAAACTAATTGAAAATCTTGAGGTAGCGTAAATGGATGTTCGGCATTAAACATTTTAAGATGGAAAGTAACGCTACCACTTGGAGGGATGCTTCCGGACGTACGACTAGCAGATATTTCTGTTGTCGGAAATTTAATAAGAATCCGGGACAATTCTCGACTATTTCCAGCGCCGAGGCCTAGGCTATCATTAGTCGAAGAAGCAGACGCCTGTGCGTAAAGCATAAACACTTCTAAAGAATCGGCGGCGCCCATATTCGAGCCAGTGCCTCTGGTAACCAAATTTGGCTCAAACGCGTTGGTTACAGTATTATCGGCATCAGCAACCCATCTTTTAATACCCATTATTGCACCGATCCTTTAATGTCTGTATCTGCATATTTAAGTTCAAAAATTACATCGCGCTCTGCTTCAATAAATCGGCCGTCCGGCGATAAGGCCGCCAGCATATCATAGCTCGTCTCAGAATAATTACCACCAGATTTTTCAACTATATTAACACTCAAGACATCAATAATCCCGGGAACATCTTGTAGTGCCTTATAAATATCGGTTATATATATTGGTTCGCCTATATCTCCCGTCTTGGAAAAGTGATCGCGGAGTGCGGCGTTGGCATTGTTTAATGTTGTATATCTGTTAACTTCGCGATCTGACATTATCATATACTCTATTCCAAAATTCACTATTTTTGCATCTAGGATATCGATTGTATCGTTGACCATCTTGTATTGTGAAAGCCATGTTTTTAAATTTATCTTTAAAGTACCGTTAGAGGTAATAAGCTTCCCAGTAGATACATCTTCAGAAACAATATACAAATTCAAATTTCTCTTAAATTCACTAAAATCTCTTGCCGGCTGACATCGTTTAATTGAACCAAAACTTGCAGGCATCGAATATGTAAGCACTTTATAATCTTCGATTGTTACTGCTCGATTTTGTGCCGCAAAGTGAGATATAACCCTTTGTCTAACTTCTTCTGAAGATGGCAGACTTATATCACCAATCATCGGAGTCTCGTTTGTCAATTCTAAAGAGTTTTCTACGGTTGATCTATTTGCGTTGCTAAGTGCGCCAGCATTAGTAAATTTAAAATTCGCATTTGAAACTTCAGTAACGGCATTAACGGCAGCATTAACGTCTTGAACCGTATTAATTCTATATACAATCGTTAATGTAGTATTGGCCGGAGCTATACCAAATTTATCTGAGTTGATTAATTTAGTTGGATCGAACTCTTTGTCCGTAATATAATCGCGACCATGTAGCTGCAATATCACCTCGGACGGATCTGCAATCGATTTAGACAACAGCTCAGAATCAGACCCATACCCAAACTGTAAAAAGGTTCTGTCGCCTTCATATTCAACCGTATATCTTCGAGCAACTGGAACAGCCTTTAATATAGAAGGACTATTTCCTCTATCATTGTTATTGTTCTGTATGGCCTTATATACTATATTTTGAGAAAGATTGTTTACTTCAAAATATTCATGGCCCTCGGAATCCTCTACAGAAATAATCTCCGCTACTTTATCGGTAGGAAGTTGAAGTTTAAAAAATCTCTGGAAGTCGGCAACATCAACCTCTGTGGTGCTTAGTCGTCCAGATACAACGGTGCCTTGAGCTCTAATAACCCATGTTTTAGGCTGATTCGTACTGCTGTTAATGGCGCCGGCGACGACTAAATTATTAATATTAGAAAAATTAACATCCTCTAAAAGCGTGTAGGTGCCGCCGCCAATAGAAGAAAAAGTAGATCCCGCTTTTAAAGTCGGAGCATAATTTAAATCTGGTGTGCCTCCTACGGCCAATGTGGTGGGCACTTCAATATAAAAAGTTAAGATTCCATACGAAGATGGGCTTGGACTAATTTTAAATCCAAATTGCTTTGCCAATCTTATAACATTATTATATTCAATCGCACTGTCTAAAAAGCTTTCATTTGCTTGATAGTCTAAATAAAAAGATAGAACGTCTCCAACATAAGAAACCGCATCCAGCATTAACGAGCCAAAACTGGCCTCATTAAAGTCTTTGTAAGTGTTCGGATAATATCTTTTTGCATAATTTTCTAGATCGCGACGAATTGAATCAAATTCGCGACTTGTGTAATTTATTGGTTGTAGTTTTTTTGGCATTTGAATAAACTCTAAATATTCTGATTAATTAGGTTCCCGATTCACTTATTTGTAAAAATGTTGCTATCTGTAAAGGCAAAATAGTAAAGAATATTGTCATAGATATAAATGATGGATCAAAGCCTTCGCCGACAGAGGCAGGGTTAAATTCTATATCATCTACGGCTATATAGGGTAAGTATTCTCCCACTTGACTGTGTATTCTCTCTGTTATATCGGAGTATGTCATGACGGTATTTGGCTGAAATAAATACCCTCTTAGGCCCACCCCAAAGCGCGGCCTCATAATGCGTTCCCCGGGATTAGTCAGCAGAAGCATCTTAAGATTTTGTTTTGCTAAATCTTCAAAGGTTGTGTTTAAATTATAAGCTCCAAAGGTAGGATCAACCGTTAATGGCAGCGCTACTGATAATCCTTCATTATTTGTTGGCATGTGTCTTTTCCTTGTTTAAAATAAATAGGTATTAAAATACGTTTTATTCGGTACTAATTTCCCGTACCTAATCCCCCACCGCTCAGGTACACTGGCTCTTCCTCTTCGGCGGCAGGTTCGTCTTCTGTGTGCGTTGGCCCCTCGTCTATACAACTGGCATCTTCTTCGGTCGGCTCATTATCGACTATACCGCCTTCCATATTGTACTCTGGTATCAAATTCAGCAATAAATAAATAATACCGAAGGGCCCTGGTGGCGGGAAGAACAGGGCGGGTAATGTGCCGGTAAAATCAATCCCATTAATCCCAAAGTGGGGAAACAATCCAGGCGGCGCGGGGGGCTTCAAGCCACCCGGCTCAGCACAATTTTCCAGTCTATCCTCTGGAGATTCTCCATTCCACGGCGCCTTATCGAGGTCGACACCAATGCCGCGCAGCTTTCTATTTAATTGACAGAATAGTAGAAGAATAAGAGATCTAGCATCTATGGTTACTGCGGAGAGGGGTGGAGGAAGCGTCGCCATCGCAGTATCAATAGCATCTATGAGTTGCATCAAAACTTGACCTGTGATATCTCTGACTATTTTCCAAATAGCCACATGAGGATCCAGGATCTCTGCCAAGCCCTTAACGATACGAATTGGTGTCATACGTAGCGCATTGAGTATAAAGCCCTGTGCGTTAAACCCACGGGCCTTCGATCCAGCCATGGCACCCTGTAAGTAATCAATGGTTATTGGCCCTTCGCTTGGTCGCAATCCGGCGTCTGGTGAACAAACTGCAGTAGCAAATATATTGGCAGCCGTATCCATTGGATCACTAAAGGCTCTAGAGATCTGATTAGAAAATTTCTGTTCTGTTAACAAAAAGGAATTCATCAACACTGATGTAAGTACTTGTTGTCTATCGAACACTTTAGTAAAAAACGTTTGAAATATTGGGGAATCTTTAACATTTTGTACATGGTTTACCCCTTGCAATTGCATTATATACCCCACGTTTCCTTGGATAGCGGTGTAGCCCGGGGGGGGCCCACTACCGCCCGGGCCGCCGGGAATAGACATAGGGTCGCCGCAAGGATCAAGCATCGTGCCGCCGCTGGAGGAGCCCTTAGATAAGAGATCGGCCATCGCCTGATCCAGAATCTCGAGATCGCCCAACATCGCGTCTCCTAAGCATTGGGTACCACACTCAAATAAAGGAATCCCAACTGTTTTAAAATTATCCAGGGGGGCGACATCCTGTTCATTGCCTCGGCCGGTGGTATCGCTCAGTGCTAAATATGCCTCTTCAAAATTCAAAATAGAATTAAGTCTATTTACATTTATGTCATCGAACTCTGTCATCGACTCCATTCGTTGCAAATGAAACACAGTATCATATAGTGGCCATAACAGGTTATTTTTCGGATCCCCCCAGCCCCCTATTCCAAAGCCTTCGTGCGATGTGGAATCCTCAAAAGGCGGATAATAAACAAGTTTATAAGTTAGTCGTAAATTTATTAATTGAATTGTGGAGTTCCACACACCGAGGAAGTTGGAATCCCCATCTAGCCATCTAATCATTTTTTCTAAAGACATACTTGTCTGATATTTTGGACCAGAATTGGTTTGATAGGCTGCATCCGGATGAGGATTATTTGTAGCGGTTAGTCGCACTTCGCTTTGAATGTTCTGATAATCGTCGCTGCCGGCATGTGATGAGCCAGGGTAGGGCGAGTCGACCGCAGCGATCGCGATTTGGTCGACCCAATGATATAAATATGGAACCGGATCCTCTTCTCCGGTGGTCTTATCGATAAATCTAACTTGATCCCATCTCATAATCTTTTCAAGCTTAAACCCGCCATACCCCATTAAATCAATATTTTTTTCTAGCTCTGGATGTATTGCAAGGTGAAGATCCTGGGGCAATCTGGATATATTGTCAACGCCAGCAATAAAAGGTTCAGAAAAGCCTATAACATCCTCAATGAAAACCTCTTCTACTGACTTAGTGGCATTTTTGGAAATTATATTTTGCATAGCCATGGCAGAATCTAATATTCTCTGTATCAAAATATATCTAACGGAATTACCCTCCTCCAAGAGTTCGGCTTCATGGCCCGGACCTATTCCCAAAACCTCTAATATGCGGGGATCAAAATTCCGATCCGGGCGATTATATTTTCTTGCTATATAGTTATTGGCAACGTTTGTAAAAACAGTTTCAAATGGGCTGTATTCTGGTCCGAATTGTCCTTCAAGCGCTCTGGGTATATTAATACGAAGTGAAGGATCCTGTATATATGTTTTAAAATTTCTATATATGGAGTTCAACACCTGATCTACAACCGCCGGATTTTGCCACAAATCCTCAAGTTTAAACGCAGACAATATAAAAACATTTTTAAGAAAGAACTGAGCAATAAATAATTGCATAAGGATCAGAACGGAAGCATACTGAACACAATTTAATACAACTTTACGCTGCGGAGTACTGTCAGAACAGCTCCCCTCATCATATTCTTGTTGTACTCTCTTTATTATTCCATTAAGGTCCATAAGATCGCCAATTTTTTGAGGATCATTTTGGCACTCTGAATTATCTTTTACAAAAACAGCCTTCAACAATTTTGCAGCGGTAAATGTTCCATTTTCTAAACAATAGTTAGTCAATTGTTTTACTAGGCCGGCCTGGGCTGAATAGTAATATTGATTTTGAAGAGCATTATAGTATTTATTCGAAGCCGCATTCGCATCTACGGTATCGACTGCGAGGCCGGCCGTTGAGTCCTGGGATCCGCCCGTCTGGCTCCAGCCAGCAGTCTCAAGTACAGAATAGTCTTTCAAAAACGAATTGAGAGAATTATAGGCCAAACTAGCAAACGCCCCGGCGCCCGGGTTCGCATTAATATTCTCCCAGCTGCGTCCGAGCCCCGTATCAAAGGCGGCGGGGCCAAAAACGTCAAGAAACTCTGTTTTGCTGTATAGTTGTCCATTGCTGGTTACAGCCGGATCGAAATGTCTACCGCCGGTAAAAGAAGTGGTGGTAATGTATTTCTCAGCCGGAAGAGCATTATTAATTGTATCATTAGAAAGGTGCTGAATAGTTTGATAGGCGGTGCTCGCGGGAGTGCTGGGCGCTCCTAAAGTATATTGCGTAATGCTGCTTGTTGGCGCGCCGGCCGGGGTGACCGCGGACCCGGCGCCCATGGATGTGCCTGGTGGCGCTGAAGAACCTTGAAGAGGTACCTCGTCGGCAAGAGTCATTACCGTGCTCATGTTTTTGGACGACGGAAGCGCGGGCGGCGGCGGATTATCGATCAAGTCGAATTTAGTAGAGTATACATCCCACGATTCGGGACCAGTGGCTTGCGAGAAAGCGACGGTTTTAGAGAATGTCGGAAACCATTGGAAAGTTTTCTTCGAGTCGAGTTCGAAGAACGGTCTGAGAGTAGCCATGGACGGCATGAATTCATCCACTCCCGTGCGGACAGACCGCGGAAACCTATAAGAAACGCTTGGAAGAGGTTTTGTATGATCAAGGTTGGTGAGATCTTCTCCCAGTTGTGTTAATGCCGAAGCATCAAAATTTTCAAATACCGCGGCCAGTGCATCAAGAACTGCTCGCAAGTTTTCAACACCTCCAAAAACATCCTGAATGTCGGGACATGGGAATTGGGCTTGGGCCGACTCGGGGTTTTGAAAAAACTCGTTTATATTGTCTTCTAAATTCCCTGCCTGGTCGCTGACCGAGTTGATGCCATTCATCATATCTTCGAAGGCCTCACTAATATCGTCCATAAGAGGCCCAGGATCCGGTGGGTCGGCCTCCTCGAACTGCCCCTGGCCCTCCAGGCCGGCGGCGCACATGGCTATGTTCTTATTTTGACCCATCACCGGCTCTAATAAAATTGATTTTGTTGCTTCGGCTGCAAAATAAAGCGGGCCGGCTACAGCCTCCACCAAAGTACTAATAAGTTGTGGAATTGAATGATCTACTAGTGGGTTGGGAATATAATTCGGCTTTATGGGGCAAGTCAAATTAATATCGGGTATCGGTATTTCAAGCCCATTTTCTAACATATCCAGAAGATTATCAATATTTTCTCTGTCAACGCTGTTTAGTACCTGTTCCTCTGTCAAACAAAGATCATCTAACCTTGGAGCTATACCATCTAAAACCTCTTCACACATGGAGGACGTATCTATAAGATTGCCCAAGCAACTGAAGAAAGTGCCAACTAGTGAAGTGGAATTTAAGCTGTACCTGATTTGGTTCTCTGCATACAAGGCACTAAAATTTGTCACCTCGTTTAATACTAGGGAAGTGGCGGTACCCTTTAGAAGCTGACACAACTCAGAGGGCCTTAATATTCCTGAAACATCAGAAAGATATTTCATGCCCACATCTTGCGAAATTAAAAAGTCTGAAAAACAAGCAGCCGACCCTACGGGTTGTCCCAGTAGACTTGGTTCATTGAGTCTAGGATCTTTCGCTTTAAACATATTGGCTAAATTTAATTGCCCATAGTCGCCCGAGCCGGCCAGATCTTTTTCGGCGCATGCTTCTCTTATAAGTTCAACTATGCCCATCACCAAGCCTTTAACTATGCCCAATAACACGTCAATTAGCATTTTTCGTATCATTTCATGTATGTTTCCGTCAATAGAAAAAAAGCTTAAATCAATTTCTAATGTGGGCATTTTAGGCACTTTTGGTTTTCTTGGTTTTTCAAAAAAGTTTTCTGCATTTGATATAAAATCTTTTATATCCGATCTTATATCATTAAATTGAAAAGTAGAATTAAATATTAAACATCGAAGAGCCTCTTTTATGAGCATGTCGAGACCCGTCTTATTGAGCACCTCTTTAAAAATTTGCATACCCTCGGAATTTTGAAATTCCCTCATCTTATTCATTACTTTTTTAACAGCATCTTCAACATCTTTTTCCGTACGTTCCAACTCGGTACTTAAAATAAATTCTTGATTTGTGGGGTCATGGAGAACGGCCGTCCGGGCTCGCAGTTGGGGGAAAGTTAGATGTAAGGTTTTAGTTCCCGCGGGGATTTTTGCAATAGTGCCGTCACCTAAAACGGCGCTCATGCCCTCCTCTGGGATATCAACCGCCTGGGCAAGTCCGTAGCTGGCCAAAGTTTCTAACACCTCTCCGGCTGGGGCGGTATGCGATGGGCCACAATATAATATGTGATATGTTCGCATTACAGAGTTGGCAATTCTGTTTATAAAAAATTGAAATTTTCTAGAGGGAGACTCCGAGTTTAAACCTCTTGATATAGACAACATGTCTCCCCACCTGTTTAAATAAACCATAGTCTGGAAATTTGTAAACGGTTCCGAATCCAGCGCTGATAAATAACCAACTACTACTTGCCTGTGGATACCGGTTCTAGACATAAGCATGCTTATAATTTGATACCGATCATTAAATATTATCTGGATGTCGTCTTCGGGTGTTGGGTTTTCAAGCCCATTCAAAGACAATAGATTTCCTAACGACGAAATCGTTTCAGAAAGTCTCAGCGACTCCTGTTCAAGATTCATTCCGGGTGTTATTTGACCATCAAATTCTTTAATTTGAGTGTCGTACATGCCCATAAGTTGGTTTATTGTTTGCAACTCTGAATCAACAGCCGACCAGTTTAAAATCAGTGCGGAGGGGGTGTTGCCGGGGGCGCTCAAGACAATTTGGCGAGATTCATTCCAATAATCCAGCGCATACGAAAAATTAGGAAAGTAGGGGAAAGAAGTAAATTCAAGAGTAGTCACCTTTTCGCCCAAATGTCTTTCCCGCAGAGTCAAAGTATCGTCGGGGCAAATTTTTGTAAGAGGAAGAGACTCTAAGAAGTTGGGGTCTAAAAATTGTGCAAGCTCGTCTCTTCTTATCCAAGACGGATTCTGGAAAATGGGATTATCAATAGATCGATTGGCGAGAGCCATTGTTTCGCTCATTCCAACATATACTTTATAGGTACTTCCGGGGCGCCCCCCTTTTCTATATTCTTTAACATGGAGCGCGCTTCTAATAATACTGAATATTGTGGCGGCATTACTGATAGATGCAGAAATCAACTCAGAAGGTAGCCCGGATGCTGCTTGAGAAAAGGCGCTAGGATCGATATATGGAAACCACAACTCAGGAAAATAAAATTTAAGGAATTCAACGGTAGCCAGATCAGTTAAAACATCAGTACGGCCGGTAACTTCAATTTCTTCTGCATAATCAGTTAATAGAACAATATTGTTTATACCATTGTTTACTAACGGCAAATTTATCTCTTTATAAAACCAATCTGTTGTAATGTTTGTGTTTGGCATGATATATTAATTGGTGTTATTCCACTTGCTGTTTATATATTTTGGTCCCGAGGGCTCCAGCCGATCTGCTCGCGTCATTTCAAGAGTAACTTTGTTTTGAGTAACTCCAACTGTTACATTGGTTAAAACATCAATCATATTTTTAACTCCCATAGCTGTTAAAGGAGGAGAAGGGCTTGAAATCAATCCCGGCCAATTGCTGTGGTGTTGGTGGTTCATTACAACTGAATTAAAATTTTGTTGATATGTGGAAAAAGTGTCGATAAACTTTCTCAAATTGATAAGTTCCTCAAAAATACGCTTTAAAGTGTCTACCAGATTATCTCCCTTTACAAGCGGCTGTAGGGAGTTTGTATTATCAAATTTAGGTTCTGAGCAAATGTTGCCGGCAATTAAATCAATTCCGGCATAATGACCCTCTATCTTGCCCCCTTGAGAGTTGTGCGTGTCCCCGCCGCTAATCAATTTAATGCCCTGGCGACCTATAACACGAATGGCGTCGGCTTTTATCGCCACACAGGACTGCGCCTCGTCGAATTTAGTATTGCCCACTTTACCGGCCGCGAGGCCAAAATATGTGTCGACATCAGATTTTTGTGAGATATAGATTCGGGCGGCGTCTCTTTTAAAGTCTGGATCAATATAAATATTTTCTGTCGTTTCGTCATCAGGTTTGCCGGGGGCGGCCCAATTTGCCGTTACTGACTTTGCGGCATTAATGCCCATACGCCCAGCAACAATATCTATAGATCCACAATGAGTGTGGCCTTTGCCCCCATAACCGTGAAGAGGAGTACCATTTCTATCGACACCTAAAATAACAAACGCATTTCCCTTTTGCAAAGAGCCCTTAGTTATGGGCCCTTCCGCTTCGGTCAAAATAAACCCCGGTACATCGTCATCAAGGCGCTGCTGTCCGGCAATCCCATACCATCGAGAGCGCTCGCCTTCAGGAAGATTCGCTAGCCAATCTCTCATTCCCGGGGAATATTTAACTGCTTTTTTGGTGCCCATGCTTGTGTTTTATTGTGATTTTCCTAATTCTTCACACCCGGCGACGGATTTGGAGTCACCAGCTGCCGACGGCACCACATCGGCCTTGTTGTCCTTTAACCACTTAAGTGGTTCCACGCGTACACTGCCGTAGCCCTCGCCCGAGTACTTAATGTTCTCCTTGTTCACTGCTTTGCCATTCCCGACGAGGGCTTCGACATCATAGACTTCAAAATGTAGGTGCGGGCCGGTGCTTCCGCCACTAGTGCCCATAAATCCTATGGGGGTCGCCGCCTTCACGATGGCGTTTTGCTGGGGGAACGCCTTCCTCCACTGGTCTATATTGCTTCCGCGGACGGAGTATCGGCCGGGGCCGAGGAGATGAGAATAGCGCGTAACTGATTTGCTTTCCTCGTGGTATATGAGAACCGTGTACCCATAACCCCTTTCCCATCCTTTAAAAATCACAAGGCCGTCCGAAGCGGCAAGAGCTTCTATGGCGTTACAGGTGCCGGCCTCGGTCTGTTCGCTCAGGAAGCGATTGTCGGACGTCCAGCATTTGGCCTTGCCCATCGCATCCTTAGTTGGCGCAATATCAATTCCATGGTGTGGTTTTATCTTTCCAGAGCCTTTTGGATCCAGACGCCTTGGGTTCTTGCAGCTCGTAATTACCCATCTACTATTGGGAAGATTTAAAGGAAATACCCAGTCCTCAGTGGATACTTTCTGCACCACGTCAATTCGTTGGACATGGTTTCTAGTCCAGTAGTCGCCTAACTTTTCCGACCCAGCAATTAATAATTTGCGTTTTGTGGTGCGGATCACTACCGGTCTTTTTGTAATATCATTTTGTGCAAATCGTACTTTTACAATAGTTCCGGGGGCCAAATTTCCAAAATTTTCGCCAATAATAGTGGCAGCGTCTGGATATGTATTAATAATTGCTTGATGAATTCCGGTTACGGTAATCGATGTAAGTTTATTAGGGGCTGGTAAATATCCATGAAGCTCGGGTATCATTATTTTATAAGCCCAATAGTCGGTATCCTGCTGCTGGCTCTGGTCGGCGGTGGCGCGAACTGTTCTTTGTATTTCGTCTGCAACAATAGGATAAGGGCTCTGCGATGATCTTAAAATAATACCATTCCACACTGTTTTACCTCTTGTAATATTTGGTATATAATAATGTGAAAAAGCTTTTGCTTGAGAAGTTAAGGCAGTCGAGTACTTATTTTGGCCCAAACGCGGCTGGTCGGCCTGCAATTCGATCGTGTTGGTCGATCCAAATGTGAGCTGTTCCCACTTTGTTATGGTCGAGGTCATTATTCCTCTTCCTTGTTTAACATATCATAGAGCTCTTCTTTGTCAGAATCGCTCAAGGAGGTACTGCCGATTTGCTGTTTTTGAAGCAAGGAAGTTATTTTAACCATTTGTTCATTTGATCTTTGCAGATTTTCTATGTACTTGGCCGCAACAGAACCCAACTCCCTGCGCGCAGAGTCAGTTTGTTTCATGTCGTTCATAGCGTCCATAAGAAGTGTTTTTGCAAGAGCCCGATCTTCTCTTATGTTACGGGTTGCCTCTTCTATATAGCTGTCTAAATTTCGCCCTTTTCCCATCTTTCTTTAAAAGCCTTATATTTTTTACGAAGTTTGTTCAAATTATTAACTACCTGTTTAGTGTTAAGCCCGGTGAGTTCTCGTAAGTATAAATAAATAGCTTTCTTGTTAAAAATTTCTATATCCTCGGAACTTTCGAACAATATTTTAACTGCTTCTAAAACTTTTCGTTCGTTCTCTTTTATCATATCGTCGGACCAAGTTTTTACTTCTTCATAAAAATTATCCCAAAATTCTTTTTCTTCGCGGAGACGGTCATATTGTTTTTCTTGGGAGATTAGCCTCTCCTCCAAAGGATTGAGCATGTCCTCAAAATATATTTCTTTTTGGTTTCGCCGGGCATTTCTTTTAACTTTATGAATAAACCAATTTTTTGTTACAACAGAAAAATATGAAAATGCCTTAGACCCCTTGCTTGGATCATATTTATTTAAAATAGTGGTTAGCCATATCTTGCAATCATCACGCAAAGAATCTATATTTGGCAAAGAGGTAAATCGATAAGTGAAAATTATCTTATTCACCATTTCATCAAGAGCCGGCTGAATGAGATCTTTATACAGTACGCCGCGGCGGTCTCGGTCTGCTGTGTTGGAATATTCTATGATCGCTTCTTCATGAACCTTCGTAAAATAATAATTCTTATTCCGCTTCTTCTTTTTGGTACTCCGTGGCATCTTCCTCCTCTGCTAGCATTACTTCGGTTGTGAGACTATATATTTCTTCAAATTTTTCCAACTCTTCTCTCACGATTTTTGTTCTTTCAATGAGTCCTTCAATTACCGGCTCACCATGATACATTTCCATTTGAAACAAATTATCAACATACTCTTCAAAGGAGCTAAAAATGATATATAAATCGCCTAAATTATCGGATGTATAAAGCAGCTTTGATAAAATCTTTAAGATATACCATACAAAAACTATATTGAGTGCCACCGAGATTGCTAAAATTATTGGGATGTATAAGCCGCTCATTGTCTTTTTTTCTCAAGCACTTCTTTTTGTTTTTGAAGATCTTTTCGAGCCTCTTTTATAAATTCTTCAGTCGCTTGGCCTATCTTCCCGTATTTTTTTTCTTTTTTTAGATTCAAATTGATTTTAGGTATTAACTTAATTAATGATTTTTTAGCACCACACTCCGTGCAATCTTCCCACGTTTCAATATGCGGGTGCACGACTGTGCACTCATTTTTACATGAGTCACATCTATAAGAATACCTAGGCATTATTAGTTCATGTCTTTATCCGACAAGGTCGCGGTGGCGAACTCTTCAACATTCTTCACCTCAACGCCCTCTAAACTAACCACCGGAGGATTGGTTACCACCAGCGTACTGTGGCTAGAATCTGCCGGATCGAATTGGAAATTCATTTCCCCCAAAAGGGGCACAATGTCTGTTTCTTCCATTAAACACTTTTGTAACGCCATCATTAAGGCTCCCATGGCTTGATTTCCTAATTTCATTTACTTACTTCTCCTTTCGAGTTCTCGTAGCCGCCGATCAATGTCTTTTAAGTGCTTTTCCAATTCGCGAGCTTGAGTACGAATGGCCGTCTCGACCATGGTCTCTGCGAGATCTTTTACGCGCTGTTCCGACAGCGTTACTGCCTTTTTAGCTGTTTTCATTTGATATTTTCCTTCCTTTCTTTAAAATATTCTATAGAATTTATTGATTTATCATCAATATATAGATCATAGTGAGGTTTCCCAAGTTTTAAATCGTGATGTTTGGCTCCCCACTCTTCTAGCTGATTTTTTGTTAATTCTGTCCAATCAATTTTAGTTTTACTTCCGCGCGCCGTCCAATATACAATTGTATTGCCCTCATCATAAAGTTTATTTACTTTTACTATATTTTCTTGAATAGGAACGGCCTTTGGATATTCGCGTTCGTTTTCATAAAAACATATTGTTTCGTCTATATCAACATAAATTATCACTTATAATTCTCCAAAATATTAGTAGTTGAGTAATTTTTCATTCTATCAAAAAATAATATTTTTTTTGCATATTCCGCGCCAACTATTTTTTTTTCTTCCCAATCTGATCCGACTACCATTATATCAGGATTAATTTCTTTTATACAGTCCTCTAATTCCACCGGTGAGTCGAATATTCTTACCTCATCAATATGTTGTAGACACTCTAATAAAAATTTTCGATCCTCTTGGGTGTTAACTGGTCGCTTGGAGCCCTTATCTTTTTTAACTTTTTTATCAGAATCGATCCCCACTATTAATTTATCACCCATAGACCTTGCAAATTTAAACAATTCGGCGTGACCTCGATGAAGCACATCAAAACATCCGTTAGTCCAGACTACTTTCATTTTAAAATGCTAACGCCCCTTCTTTGGACTACCAACGTGGCCGATTCATTGGCGAATTTGATTGATTCCTGCATGGAGCCGGTTTCAATATATTTAACCACCAAAGAGGCAACAAACGTATCGCCGGCGCCAGATAAATCTTTTATTTGAACTTCGGGGACCGCGTAAATAACATTATTGTGGCGAGCGCCGCGAGGGCCCAGCGTAACGATTAATTTTTCCTCAAGGACGTCGGTTAAGCGATCTTCAGAACGCCTATATTCTGCTTGATTGATTTTAATATAAGAGGTTTTCTCAGCCCAGGCGCCCAAAGTTTTTTTTGTGTCCAGAAAAACCACATTATGGTTGGAAGAAATATATTCTATGTGTTCTTCCAATAAAAATCCTTTATTGTAGTCTGATATAACCACGCCATCGTAATTTGTAAATCTAATTTTTTTAAGTTTTTCAAATGCGATGGGCTCATACAAATCATCATTCTTATCCAGACGCATTAACATATGATTGGTTTTATAATCTATAAATCTAGTTTTTGTTATGTCTTTCCAATTTTTGTTTGTACAAAGATCCGCTTCTGCCCCAAAACTTGCAATGTTTTTTTGAACATTCAGCGCCATGCCGCCATTTTCAACCGTCTTAAAGGGATTAAAAATTGGGGCCGGCGCAGTTGGTTCTAGACGATCACAATTACCATAGACAAAAATGTCTCTGCAACTGTCGCCTATCACCAAGATTTTCATGTCAGCCTCTCACAACGTCACAGATGAAGCTTATCTCATGTGGGAGTAGTTCGGGGTAGTTTGGCAAAAAGAACCCCGTAGAATGGATCCTGTCGCTCATAGGGGCCTCAAATTCACCATATAGGTCAGCCCAGAACGGATGGCGGCCGAGATTCCCAGCGCTAAAGATTCTCGTCTCAATCCCATTCTCAATCAATCTTTTAACAATTTCTTTTCTGTGTTCTGTGCTTTTAGCTAGCGCGCCAAACGAAATGGAAACTGGATTATTGTCGCCCCAATCCTGAAATTCTACACACCCCTCTAGTTCCGCTGCATATTGTAGATGATTTCGATTCCTTTTTTTGGCAACCCATTCGGCACGTTCAATTTGCTTTATGCCCAAAAACGCTTGTAAATCGGTTGATCTTAAATTAAATCCGGGCACAAAAAAGGTAAAGGGCTTATGAAAATCGTCTACTTGATATTCCTCGATCATTGCTTCATAAACGCCAGAATCAAGGTCTTTACCCCATCCATGGCTCCGCAACATTAATAAAATCTGTTGAAGTTCCATATCATTTGTATTAACCATTCCCCCTTCAATCGTAGATAATTGATGTCCAAAATAAAAAGAAAACGAAGACATGTCGCCAACTGTTCCAACTTTGGCTCCGTCAGCATAAGATGCGCCCAATGCTGCGCAAGCATCTTCCATTAAAAAGAAGCCATATTTTTCTTTAAGCTGTAGAATCCTCTCTCTATGGTGCGGAACACCAAGAACCTGAACAAAAATAACTGCGTCGGGATTCTCCTTTTTACAAATCTTCTCCAGCTCGTCTAGGTCAATTCCATAGGTTTTTTTGTCTGCTTCAACCATTATCGGTTCTAAACCAAATTGAATAGCGGGAGCAATGGTGGTCACCCAGCCCACAGATGGAACGACTATTTTTTTGTTTTCTATTTTACCGGCCATCATCGCGGCATAGATCATCAACAGATTGGCGGAAGAACCAGAATTATTAAAAACAGCAAATCTAGTTCCAATAAACTCGGCCCACTTTTTTTCTATCCCTGGCGTTAAATTGCCCTTTGTAAGCCTAGGATACGACTTAAGCCAATTACAAAGATCATCAATATCCTTTTCGTTGATGGTTTCTTTGGCTAATGGATATTTAATTTCAGGCGCCTTGTTTGGATCGGCCGCAGGATCATACTCTTTAACACCATGTTTGCCCAATTCAATATATTTAACACTCATTCTTTTCTCCCAAATTGGCATTGACACCATGGTGCACGGGCCGCACCATCTATTGCGCCCGCAATCGCGTCGACCTGTTCGAAGGCAAATGTTTCATTTCCATATAGATCTCCCCAGTCTCCGACATATTCATCTGCATCCTCTATTATTTCTTCATAATTTAGATCATCCACCCAATCGCCTACCTGTAATTTGTAGGAACCGCCGCGAACGCGCTTGTTGGGGAAGTATTCAACCCACTTCATAATAGTGTCTATAAATTCGGGAGGAGCTTTGAATTGCAATTCATATAATTCTTGCTTTACCACGTGAACATCAGAAAAAGAATACTTCTTACTAAAAAATGATATCATTTTTTTACCGACCAGATCTTTTAAAAATTTTTCGGGGTCGGCGGAGATCTTTTCTTTTATCATATCGTTGTGGTAGACGCGCTGTTCTAAAAACTCTTTTAAAATTTCTGGTTTCTTTTCAACATACTTTATGATAAATTCAAGAACGGCGCTATAAACACCGGGCCAATGACCCCCGTGTAAATTAAATTCATCTCCGGTGATATATCCTCCCTTTTTCACTTTCGGAAGCCAATGCGCCAAATCGGCTTTTGCATCTTTATATTCGTATGAAGCGTCGAAATGGATCCAATCAAAATAATGATTTTCAAACTTTTTTGACGCTTCTACGGAATAATCTTGAATCAACGTAACGCCACCCTTATCAGAAAAATAATCAAACGTCACTTCTTTATGTTTCTTGGTGTCCCATCTTTTGTTACTCCATTCACACATATCCCATGGGTCAATCAAATAAAGTTCTTTAGGAGCGCATAACTCATAGATAGCGGCTGCATTATCACCTCTATCTACTCCTATTTCTGCTACTATAGCATTTGAAGGCAAAGTTTCATATAGAGCCTCCCTTGAAGAGGATGCCTCTTTATATGGAACTCCTCCATCTGTCAACATTTTTATATATTCTGCTTTGGTTGGGCCTATACTCATAATTTATTTTCTCCTATAGACAAATCCCCGAAAAAAACACGCCATTCTTGTCTCTTTCAGAAAGAATTGGGTTTGTAATTGCCCAATCAATATTCAATGTTGGATCGTCCCAAGCTATTGTAACCTGTTCTTCTGGCCCCTTATAGTGTTCAGACCATTTATAATAAAAAACACATTTATCAGATAAACACAAATGTGCATTAACACAACCGGCTGGCACTATTACCACCATCGGTTCATTATCAGAAATTAAATATGTTTCTACATTCCCATAGGTTCTTGAATCCTTACGGGTATCAACTATTGCCAATTGAAATTGGCCACTTAGGCACGTTATAAGCTTTGCTGTATGGGGGTCGCCATGAAAACCCCTAAGTACTCCAAATCTAGAAATAGTTATTTTATCGGCGACAAAATTTAAATCTGTATAATCGTCGGTATACACAGTCCAAATTTCTCCTCGATAATCTTTAAATGTATCGAGAGTAATGCTCTTCAGGCCATCAATTTTTGTTGATTCAGTTACTGTCTTTATTATCTTCATATAACACTTGTATCTTGTCGTATATGTCTTCGACGCTCAGCCCGTTGGTGTCAAGCAGGTGATCACGAGTGCCGTTTTCAAAAATATATCTTTCCGGCAGGCCAATTCTCAATACGCGTTTTTGTGAATTTAGGTCTGCCATAGTTTCACAAATCGCTGAGCCAAACCCACCAAACAAATTCTGTTCCTCGATGGTTACAACAGTGTCTTTATCACTCAACGCCGCTTCAAGTGCTTCGGTGTTAATGGGCTTAATCTTAAACAGATCGACCACAGAAACATGTTTCCCTTCTGCAGTTAGTCGATTCGCAACATCTAGAGCGCGCCCCAGCATGTAGCCACTAGAAAGAATGCAAATTTTTGGGCCAGTGCCGGATCCATGTTTTATGGTCGTTAGGCCGCGGCTAAGAATATCTTCATTTACATCGAGCATGTGAAGCATTTGCGGATATGATCTTTCTAGCCTGATATATCTAAACCTTATAGGGTGTCGGCATGTTATTTCCACCAGCGCCTCCGCGGTAGCAGAGTTACACGGAGAATATATCTCAATATCACAGAGCGATCTCATGTAGGCTATATCTTCTGTGGGGCAGTGTGCTGGGCCGGCCGGAGTGTACCCCAGCGCTATGCCGTTTCCGAGTACCGTAATGGGATTGTTTGCCATCGCGCAGGAGTATCGAAGCTGCTCGAAACACCGAGCGGACCACGCCGCCATGTAATAAATGTAAACTTTTTTCCCAGTTGCTGACAAACCGGCGGCAAAATTTATCGCGTTCTGCTCTGATATGCCAGCTGCAAAGAACTGCTGTGGAAGTTCTTGGCGCCATCGATCCAATGAAGGGGCGCCCATATCAACAGATATTAAAATTATACTTTTATCTTTTTTCGCCTTTTCAAACAGAGCAGAAATAAAGGCGTCTCTCTGAGCTTTCAACTTAATTCCTCCAGACCTATTCTTATTAACTCTTCTTCTTTGGGAATAATTGTATGATATTGCCAAACGTCTTCCATATAACTAACCCCTTTGCCTTTGATAGTGTTGGCTATAACCACCTGGGGGGTTGTGGCCTCTTTTGAAAAAACACTTCTTAGGTCGTCAAAGTTATGGCCATCGATTGTTACCGCGTCGAATCCAAAACTCTTAAACTTCTCTTCCAGCGGCTCTAATTTTAATAACTCTTCCGTCTTTCCTAAAATTCCCATCTTATTTCGATCAACAATTACGCGCAAATTGTTTATATTGTGATGAGCGATAAACATCAGGCTCTCCCAGATCGATCCTTCGTATAGTTCAGCATCTCCAACAACCACATAAACGTTTTTGCCGCTGCCATATGCCACGCCGGTTCCATAACCAAGACCATTCCCTAGCGAGCCGCCAACAAAATGACACCCTGGAATGGTGGAATCGGAATGCAAACGCAGTATTCCTTCGGGTGTGCAATATTTTTCTAGTTCTTCGGCACTATAATACCCCAAGTCGGCTAAAATAGGGTATAAAGTGGGAGACCCGTGTCCCTTGCTGAACAACAAAATGTCCTTTTTGTGGTCAAACAAGGTATTTTCATCAAAATATAACGAAATTAATATGTCCACACTGGACAAACAGCTCGCCAAATGGCCCGCTTTTGCCCTTGTTTTGAACTCAAAAATCCTTTTTCTAACCGATTTTGCGGCTTTTTCCAAATCCATCGTTGTTTAATCCCCCAAAATTTGCCTTTTAAGGCGTATTTTTGTCATTTCTTCAATATTGCTACGAGCAACAGTACCATACTTATTTTCAATTTTTTCCAAAAAGGGTGGATAAGAATGATACGTTATAAATGCCTCATCTCTAAACTTTAAAATTTCTTCTGGAGAAAGACTAAATGTTGGAAGCGGCTTTGTGTTGTAAGAATGAAAAGAGTAACCGGCATAATCATCTGGTAGCTCCACTCCGGACGTCCTGGCATCTTTGTATAATTGACTTCCCGGAAGTGCCATGGCGGCATACATATTCCATGCCAACGTGTTCAATTCCAGGCTTAAGTCTAGTGTCTTCTGCATTGTTTCGGGGGTGTCGCCCGGTAGGCCAACCAAATAATTAGCAATAATTTCAATATCGGAATCGTGAACCTTTTTAACCACATCTTGGATGTCTACATCTTGGAATTTGCCCTTGGTGACCTCTAGACGAACTTTGCGGTCTGCGGATTCAATACCCAAACAAAGCCACTTAATTCCCGCTTCTCTAACTAGCTTTAGGTTCTCGGGATCACGGATGGTGTCAATTCGAGAATACGCCCACATGCTTAATTTCTCACCATAGCCGCGCTCCTTCAAAAGTTTACAGAGCGGAATATAATATCTCTTATTTAACAGGAACATTTCATCGCTAATTCTTAATGTTTCAACCCCCATATCGACAAGCTTATCAAATTCTTTGATTATAAACTCCGGAGACCAAAATCTCATTTTAGAATAATTTGACGCAACCCCAATAGGATCATTATCGCTTCTATTAATAATGTTAATCATACAAAAACTACAATTGAACTGACAGCCCAGAGAGGTATAAATGGCAGCAAATGGAGTTCTTCTTTCGTGTTGATACTCCGCATGCCAAAAATGAGCACGATACAAATCCAAGGGCTCTTTATCATACGGTAAAAGATCCCAAGCATAGCCGGGAAGGTCTTCGTCCATCCTGTCTTGTGGAACAATCACTTCTGGGTCTGTCAAAAACGCTTTCCCGTTTTTTCTAAAGCCAATACCCTTAATGTGCGCAAGCTGGTCAAGGTTGCTTAAATCAAAATTTTGCGATAACAGGTTTCGAAGCGCATAAACACCCTCATTTGTAAAAGCAATGTCTATGGAATCCTCTGTATCGAGCACCTCATAGGGGAGTGCTTGAACGTGCGAACCTAGCAGCCCAATAGGAACGTCAACACCCGACTCTTTAAGAGCCGTCGCAGCTTTAATTGTACCACTCATATTAACAGTCCCAGAATTAGGATTCTGCCCATAAACCACAAAACAAACCAATCGAGGGTTAAGTTCTCTTATCCGATTGACAACTTGTTGGCTTGTTATCCTTTCTGCCAGCATGTCTAATATAGCCACGCTATATCCAACCGACCGGCACGATTCTGCCAACAGCAGCGACCACGTTGGCGTTTCAACCGCCGAATAATCATCTGCCAACCCCTGGTATATTTCTTTAGAATTACCAGGATTGACAAACACAACATCTAATTTCTTCATTTTCACCTCTCAATAATTAGCATACCACGGAGCTTTAATTATATCATATGCCTTAACCAATTGTTGAATTCCCAAATCTAAATCGTTTTCACACTTAAACCCCATAGAATAGAATTTTTCACTACTCACAATGTAATCGCGTTTATCTAAGTCCTCTGTGAACTCTGCCCTTATAATCTCCAAAGGAATATGTTTTTGGATTGTCTCCGCTAGCTGCAGCTTGTTCATATTCAATGAATCGTTACCTACATTATAAGTTTCATTCTTACACTTCTCCCAGTTGTCAATCACAAATCTGAACGATCGACATATATCATGTAGGTGTACATAGTTTCTCATAAATTCACATTCGTAAAGCACCAGCACCTTTTCATCAAGTGCCTTCAAAACAAAGTTGTTCACCAACAAATCGGTTCTCATCCTAGAAGAGGGCCCAAACACCGTGGCCAACCTAAACGTAATATGGTTTTCAACATTTCTATACTCTTGCTCTCCCGCAACTTTAGTTTTACCATAAAGAGAGATAGGATTTAAGGGGGACTCTTCCGTGCAAAAACTGCCCCTTTCCCCGACACCGTAGCCGGAATTTGTACAGGGGTAGATAACCATTTGATCTTTTGATTTATTTTTCGCTATCCGTGCATTAACTTCATGATTGATCTCTTTTGCCTCTTCCGGATTATCACGGCAAAGCGGAAAGCCGACCAGCGCCGCTAGCGGTATTATAATATCAGCATCGGCGAGACAAGAATTTAATAGTTTGCGATTCCTTACGTCCCCTTTTATAAATTTAAATTTTGGGTGCGAAATGTATCTCAACAAAGACGTCGTATCATACATTAATGTATCTAAACAACTGACCTCATGACCATCCCTAAGTAGATAATCCGTTAATTCGCTCCCAATGTAGCCGGCGCCACCTGTAATCAAAACCCTCATTTTACCACTCTATCTTCCCCGTTAATATGTCTTTTAACATAACCCAGTCACAAACCTTGGCCCACAACGGCTTTGACCAAGCCGCGGGCGTACTCTTCTCAAAAAACAAGTGGCCAGCCCAAGCAAAAGGATAAACCACAAACGGTGCCGCTAAAAGCAGAAGCCATTTTTGTGCTACAATTGCATATACTAGTGTGAGCACAGTTGCCAGTTGCCCCAACACGTGTAATCTACGATTATTCCTATTCGTATGCAAAAGAAGATAATATTCGTAATATCTCCAAAATTCTAATTTATCCATCCCAGCTTATCTCCCAGTCTTTAAACTCCGCTGCCAAACAATCAATTTTATAATCTTTTCTACCGCCGGCAACTTCTTGAATTTTGTTTTTTGCTGTGTTTCTAATTCCATTAAGGCCGTGAGTAAGTTCAAGATTATTACCATCCTTAATGCCTTTTCGATAGTTTGATTCGTTATGCCAAATATGCAAATTCATTTGTGACAATACAACAACCGATCTAATCAATTTGGCATCAACCGAACCACAGTCCGGGAGCAATAAGTCTATATCATGACAAATATCATTTATTTCCTGCGCATACTGCTCCTTGTTCTCGGACAAAAACACTTCCTTAAGCTGCACAATAGACAATCTATCTATCAACTCAGACAACGTGGGCAAATATTTCCTACTCATTCTTTTCCACCGCTATCGCCTGCACAATACCATCAGCCAAACGATCATCAACATTGGTATACTTTTTGGCAATTTCATAATTCTCTTCCACATATTCTAACATCTCACGATATTTTTTTTCAGTTAAGCTGTCGAGAATCTCAAACAGCTCGGGGCCGGTCTTAAAACTTAAAATTCCACGAGCATTAAAGTAATCTCCTATATTTTCACATCCCCAAAATATAGGAATTGTCCCGCATCGAAACGTATCAACAAGCGTCTCAGTAAAATAATTATCATGCTTTGCGTTCATAACGGTAATACTAAAACAATAATCACTTAATGGAGTTCTCTTATCATCAAACGGCTTGTAGGCCGAACCCCATAAATCTACTTCAATCTTGCCCTGAATCGACTCAGCAATAATATGCCTGAGCTTGTGGCCGCGGCACCAACTTTTATCTGATATAATGTGAGACACTAGCTTCGTTTTGTCGTATACTTTTGCGTTCTCGTCTTCAATCCAGGTGGTGCCGACTCCTTCAATCTTTATATACTTATCGCCGCGGTTCAACAATTCCTTGTCGTGGGTAAATATAAAGTCAAACTTGTTTTCAACCTGTCCGATCCACTCATATGCAAACGGGTGAACAGTTCGGCATTCGTTCACAAAAGCAATTTTATATTTGCTTTTTACACTATCAACGTATGGAGAAAAAAAGTCCTTGTCTGTAAAGACCGTTGCCAAGGTTTCCTCCTCTGGGGGTTGCGCGGGTGAGACCGCACAATCTTGAATGCCCCCTAAATACTGCCACTGAACCTTTTTCGGCGTACAGGCGGCGCCAGTTAGGCTCCAAAGATCGTTCTTATAGCATTTGGTGGTCATCAAGCTATCGTATAAATTAATTTTCATTTTATCTTCTTGCGTCATTATCCGCTCGTCTCCTCATAATCGAGTAAGTATTTGTTGAAAAGATCAGAATTTTTATTTTTCAACACGCCGTCCACTTGCATTAAAAACTCTTTAGTGCACTCTTCTGAGTGTTTAACCTTGCGGCCATAGCTGCATGCTATGTGGCCCTGTGCTTTATACCTGTTTATAGACGCGTCCTTGTGATATTCTATATCATCAACAATTTTATCCAAATTATCTCTAAAGCGGCTTGTTTGTACAGAAGATGCCAACGCGTTCTCCCCCATAAAATTAATCACCCTATTTAATTCAGGAAAAGGATCCCGAATAAAATCTTCATATTTGATCAATAGGGCCTTGTTTGAATTTGTTTTAGAAACTTTATCGTGATATTCCAAAAGTTCATAATATCGTTTCAATTGATAACTAAAATGAAAATGATGAAGAAAAGTGCCAGAAAGAATCGCTTCTAGGCCGGGCCCTTTTTTCTCTGTGGGGTTCTCTTCTATGGTTGGATAGCCAGTTAATAAAAAATCTTTTAAGCGCTGTTCTGCTTTCAGTTCAGTATACAATTTCTGAAATTGGGGATTCGATACCCAAGCCGGCCCTTTCGTCAATGACGCCGAATTACTGAGCCGTTCGCCAGATTCTGTCACCAACGCGGGCCTCTCGTCAGCGGGGAAAAATTTTTCCAGATATTCCCAAAGGCGCCAAACTATCGCCGATGGCTCTTTTATATAAGTATTCTTTAGCTCGCTAAAGATAGCTTCTTTATAATTTCTTAACAATAAAATACTCTTCACATCAAAATTGTTTTCAAGGGTCCAAAGGTCGTTATCATAATTGTGAGAGTGGTACAAAGGATATTCCGCTTCTATGTCTGTTTCAGCAATAAACGCAAAACAATAACGAAACCAGTTAGACCCAGAACGAGGATAAGATAAACAATACATCACATCTTGACTCGGGTGGTCAATTACTTTTACTTTTTTATTCATTAGTCGCCCTTTTTAATACGATAGCTGTCTTCATCAAAATGCTGTGTTGAAAATTCAAATAACTCTGTGTCCTGTAGGGCATACATCTGATGTCTAAGACCTCGATAAACATGGAAAGTGTCACCAGGATCTAATATTTTTTCCTTGGCGCCATTAAGATCGTCTCGATCCGAATATTTGACTAATAATTTGCCAGATTGTACATAAAACACCTCGTCCTTGAGCTTATGATAGTGCCACGAACATCGTTTACCTTTCACAAAATATAGCAATTTACCACAATATTCTTCGCAGTTAACAATCCATTTTTCAAATCCCCACCCCTTGGAGACAAAATTTACCATACTGACTTTCCTCCGTCGATAACGAGGTTTTCTCCAGTCATGTACGTGCTGGCATCAGAGCATAAAAATACAATCGCTCCCTTATATTCATCAATATCTGCCATTCTACCCATTGGGATTATGTTAGAAAGCTTTTTAACAAACTCTTCAGGATGATTATTATATACTCCCGTGGGGCTTAGACTGTTTACTCGAATATTTTTCTGAGCGAAATATACAGCAAGATATTTTGTCATTCCAATAATTGCCCATTTGGCTGCGGAATATGTAATAGGCTTTACATTCTGTTCTTCCTCGGATAGTCCCTCTTTCCTGTAAAGTCTTTGATCGGGAGCAATAACCCCCAAATCTGATGATATGTTTAATATGACACCTCCTCCGTTTTCTAGCATTTTGTTAGAAACTGCTTGAGAGCAAAAAAATGTACCATTCATAGCAGCGTCGACACCCTGAAACCAGTACGCTGGGGTCATAGTCTCAAACCGACTGTCGGGAGTTAGGCCTGCTTCTTTCTTTACTTTTGGATCCTTTGCGGCATTGTTAATTAATATATCAATTTTATCACAAAGTTCCACCACTGCTTTAACCGATCGAGGATCTGTTACGTCCATATGATAAGCAGCTGCTGATCCTTCGCCATATTTATCATTCAATTGTCGAGCCTTTTCTTCAGCCCGATCTAGATGATGATCTGTTAAGATTACGGTTCCCCCGTACTCGACAATTGCCTCTGCATGTTTAGGGCCGAGCAAACCGCCAGCACCAGTAATTAATGCCACTTTGCCGGTTAAATCAAATAGGTTTTTCATTGTATAAAGCCTCCATAATTCGTTTATGTTCCTTAATTGTTGTTGTCTCATTACCGAACTCGCCCCTGGCAGTTTGTAATGTGTATAGCCCATTATACCTGTTTTTTTTCAAAAAGTGAAATATTTGTTTGAAGTTTGTGTCGCCCGTTGGTGGAGAGACTGTTTGTGCGTCATGTGTGCGATCTTTTAGATGCACATTTTTTATACGATCAAAAATTTGTTCTAGGTACTCTATATGATCAAACCCACAAGATGTTATATTCCCCGTATCATAAGTAACATAGCAACGATCTGATAAAGATAAAATTTCTTTTAATTTCTCAACCCTTAATTCCGCTTCAAATAAAAAATTTAATGAGCCGTAACGATCAATAATCTCGGCCATCAGTTCACAAAAATCTTGTCTAATTTGGTTATCTTCTACGCTACTGTCCTCTAGTAAAGGAATTGTAATGTTATCAATATTGTTTTTTATAGCTGCGTCGCATAGAGGAATTAAATTACTATGAAGATAACTCTTGTTTACAAATCGACTATCTACCAAGTTGTCAGCGCAAATAGAACTGATAGAATAATCAGATACGTTAGCAGTAAAAATTGGATTAGTATCAAACGATTTTTTTGTAACTATCCACTCTATGTGGTTTAAACCAATTTTCGGTAACAGATCGAACTCTCTCTGCCAATTGGATGGACATTCTTGAAATCCTTCGACCGGTCGAGAAAGGCGCCCTTGAATTATTCCCATTTTCATGAAAGCTCCTCGACTAGTTCTATAAATGTGCCGTCAGGATCTTTGCAAAATGCCACTTTTGCTTTCCCGTCACGAGATTTTGTTGGAGGATTGTTAAATTCAATCCCCTCGCCAGCTAAATCATCATATAGTTTTTGCAGGTTGTCTACTGTTAAAGCTATATGTGTACAGCCAATATTATTAATATTAATTGCTTGGCCGGCCTTTTTGTGCGGATTGTGAAAATAAAGTAACTCTATCATATCTTGATTTTCAAGAATCAATTTAACGGTGCGCACTCTAACATTTTCTAAGCCCAAAAATAAATCAATATATTTTCCACTTTCGAGTTGGTTTTTTTTTACCTCAAAGCCTAATATGTCACAATAAAACTCTAATGACTTATCAAGATTGTTAACGACGATCCCGGCATGTCTAATATTTTTTATCATTTTTTTGCGATCGCTAGCAGCATTACTTCTTTAGAGAATCTGACATATTTGTTAAATTTATTAGACACTCGCCATGGCACATTGTTTAAAGGACTATAAGGGATTGGCAAAAAGGATAAAATCTTTGAGAAAATTTTTAGCCATGGATATTTCCATAGAACCGGTAATTGATAGAAATAATGCACTTCAACATTTTGAAAGCCCGCCATTTTTAATGCATCCTCTAGAGAGGTGCGCGTAAAAGGTGTCACATGTGTGTGATCGATATAAAACGCCCCTTTGTAATTGTGCTCCCAACTTGGTGTCAGAATTACTGCGGTACCTCCTGGCTTCAATTGCTGATGAGAATATTCAAGCAACTTCATCGGATCTCTCATGTGTTCGATAACTGACTTGCTAAAAACAAAATCAAATTTAATCTCCGGGAACGGCAAGTCGTCATTTTCTAAATCTGCCACCACAACTGGGATATTCTCTACAAATTTTGGAGCCTCTGATGATATGTCGGTTCCATAGCTTTCTAATCCGAGGTCTCTGAATACTTTTAGATAATCACCTCGGCCACAACCTAGGTCTAATATTTTTCCTGGTCCTTTGTAGTGTTCAGCAATGAGGTGCTTTGCAAACAAAAGAGGATACTCCCCATAAGGCGCGCGTTCTTCTGAGTATGTTACCTTTAAGTAATCGTTAGACTTAAGTGAAGTTTTACTCATGCTCGTCTCTTGCTATACAGCTTTCTATAACATCAAAAGCTTCTTCAATCGCATCTGATGTTTTGGTTGGACATTCTTGAAAAAGAACAATACTTGGTATCCTGCCCACCACAATAAACTCATCTTTTGATATATCTTGTTGAGTTTTCCAGTATTCAAATATTTCAATGTCACTAAAATTACAGCTGCGCAACAGTTCACTAGCTTCGTGCCTTGTGTAGTTTCTTAAGACAACACTGCTTTTTGATATCTTAGTTGTTGTTCGGTGAGTAAAGACTTTAGTCAAAGCAAGGTGTGAATTTTTAAGTTCACAATCCCACAGCAAATATTGCCAGGGATCTGGTTCATCAAACTCTTGCCAAATTTTAGCTCTGTTGTTGTCCATGCACTTTAAAATTTTATTATGATCATCGAGTTCTAGAACGATTACTCCCCCATTGTTTATCCTTCCATGGATCTTCTTAAGAAACGCTACGCCGGCCCCCCTTTTGACCGGCTCAAAAAATTGGAATGCTAAGTCGGCGCAAAATATTAAGTCAAACTTTGGGAATGATGCCAAATCGCAACAAAAAATGTCCTTGTTTATATTTATGACATTATCTGCGCCCAAATCATCTTTCCATCTATTGGCGAATTCGTATCTTGATTTGCTTAACTCGACACCATACCCTTTGTTTAGAATGCCCTCTTCTCTCAATGCGTATAGAAATTTTGAATTACCCGAACCGACATCTAGCACATTGATTTTTCTACTGAACAAGGTTTTGATCCGACTAACTTTATTTTTAACATCATCTAACTTAGCTTTCCTATATTTCTCTTCTTCGGGCTTAGAAGAAAACACCTCGTATCCCTCGTAAGCTGAATCATTTACGTGTTCATCCCTGTTCTTAAGTGAAGTTTTACTCACTTCTTGCTATACAGCTTTCTATAACATCAAAAGCTTCTTCAATCGCATCTGATGTTATGGTTAAAGGGGGGCCAAGTTTAATCGATTCCCGAGAAGTATATACCGGCAAAACCCCATTGACAATGCAATCTTTGACAATAGAGGTGGCTATCTCACCACTTTCAAAAAGCAGCCCCGTAACCATTCCTCGCGTATTGACCGCAGTTACGGGCAGATATTTAAGAAGGTCTTTGCTTCTTTTTTCAAACACTTTACATCTCTCTTGAAAATCTCTTTGGAATCCTTCATCTGTCAGGAATTGTAGATTGGCTAATGCTGCTGCGCAGCATAAAGCATTTCCGCCATGGGTGCTGCTCAAATTGGCATCAAGATCCACATCTATCAGACCTTTAGAGCCCAGCACCGCACCTACCGGCAATGATGAAGAAATTCCCTTACCCAGACAAATCAAGTCTGGTTTTATGTTTTCTCCATATGTCATATATCCATAAAGAGCGCCCATACGATAGAAGCCGGCTTGAATCTCATCAAAACACACAAGTGCGCCGGCGCCTCTAGCGAATTTATATAGCTCCTGTATATATTCTTGAGGATACATACACGCACCCCATCCTTGATATGTCTCCAAAAAGAAAGCGGCTATTTGATCGGCCGGCGGGAGGCTAGCAGGATTAAATTTTGTCGACGCTAAATATGGAAATTTAATAAATACGACATCCTCGTCATTTACTGAGGACCAACCACTGGACTCTGCCGATCCACAAATAAGGTCTGAGCTTAATACCCTTCCGTGATAGCTGCCCTCAAAAACTATAATATATTTTTTGTCGTTCCTCCTAGCCCACAACTTTATTAGTTTATATGCTATATCAGTGGCCTCAGAACCAGTATTAACCAAAACAGCTTTCTCTAAATTGGAAGGAGATATGTCGATTAGCTTTTCAACAAATTTATGGCGGATCTCGGTAATATATTGATATGCAAATACTAAATTACTATCTAATTGTTTCTTTATTGCATCTTTAATGGCTGGATTGGAGTGTCCCGCATTCGCCGTGAATATACCAGCTGTCATATCAATCCACTTATTTCCGGCTTTATCGAATACAGATGCCCCTTCTGCATGATCCCACACCACCGGTAATTGGTGTTTATTGGCTTTAGTTTCCAATTCGTATCTTTTTTTATTGAGAGCGCCCTTTTTTAGTTCATAACTGTCAGCTATTTTTCTATATTTGGTGTTGATCATAACCATCTATCAAGCTCTTCCAATAAAATATGACTATTAGAATCTAATTTATATTGTAACAGATCAAATTGAACCTGTGTATCTACTTCTAGCACAAAATCAGTTACAATTGGCAAAATTTTGTTTCCAAATGTGGTGCCCTTTAAGACTGTCGTTTTTTTTACTATATCTATATAGCCATTCGGCTGGTAAGCGGGAGGAAACACTTGGCGCGGTAAATTACTATAATTTTTATTACCCTTAAAGCTTCTAAAAAAGCCTCCACATTTACCAGACTTGTTTATTTTCAATACTTTATAGGGAGACTCTGGCAACTCGTGCATCGATCGCACTCCTGTCGCTTTATGTTCTTGTTTCTTATAATAGGTATCGATATGCTTATCCAAGCTGTTCGGGTCTCTCAGGGGCGTTGTGGGCCTGATATAGGCCACTTCAGAACCCTCAATTTCGCTAAAATAGTGCCCTATAACATCAATATCGGTAGCATCATCAGATGCATACTTTGAAGGACGCAAAAAGGGCACTTCGGCGCCATATTTAAAAGCTATGCCGGCTACCTCCTTGTCATCTGTGGATACTATAATACGATCGATATTTTTAGATATTCTGCAGGCAATTATTGAGTAAGCTAGCAATGGGTGGCCGCAAAGCGTTTTTATGTTTTTCTTTGGCACCCCCTTACTACCACCGCGTGCCGGTATCAGAGCGTGCATCACTTTACTCACAATGTATTATATTTACGGAGTTTTTTAGCTATGGGAACTTCGGTTTTCATAACTCTCTTAACAGGGCTTCCGAGAGCCTGTTCGATATCTCTTACATATTCCACAAGGCGCCTCAAACCTGTAATCTCCAGCGATGCGGCCTGATCTGACCCATACATTGCACGATCTAGAGTAATGTGGCGCTCCAAGGATGTTGCACCGCGAGAAACGGCGGCGCAGCTAACTATAATCCCCGATTCATGACCACTATAGCCCACATCGCACTGATATCTATCTTTAAGTGTGTCCATCACCAATAAATTAGCGTCCTGTATTTGCATTGGATACGTGCTATTGGTGTGCATAAGTTCAAATGGACAATTTGCATCTTTAAAAACTTGGACCGCTGTGTCTATTTGCTCAAGAGTGCTCATCCCTGTAGATATAAATGTGTGTTTTTGCTCTGCTGCAATGTCCTCTAGAAGCTCACGATAAGTTAGCATCGCAGAAGCCACTTTGTTATATTTTAAGTCATATTGTCTCAAAAATCTTTGACTCTCTGGGTCCCATGCGGAAGCGAACCATTCAATGCCTTTTTCTCGGCAATAATTATCAATTTTATCATAATCCTCTTTTGATAATTCTAGCCCAAGTTTTTGATCTCTATTGGTCTTTCCCCATGGGCTTTCACGAGGTTTATCTAATTCTTCTTTAGAATACACTAAATTTATGGTTCTTTTTTGAAATTTAACCGCATCGCAGCCGGCATCTGCCGCGGCATCAATTAATTTTTTAACGACGTTCATATCTCCATTGTGGTTAATGCCGATCTCTGCGGCTATAAAAGTATGGGTCATGGTTCTAGTTCTCCCTTTTCAAACTCATTATACCACGCATCTTTATTCAAATTAATAATTTTTGTCCCTAATAATTCAGCACTTTCATTCAATATCCTCATGTCGTTTTGTAAAAATTTACGATATGTTGTTTTCCAATGGCCTAAATTTCCGGGATTTACAACATACGACACGATGTTGTTCAATGGCAATCCGTATCCTAGAGAATAGTCTAAGTCAAGTCCCGAAACATACACTTTAGAAAACCCCATCAAGAGTGCAAAATTAATTGCTAGGATTCCAACTGTATGTCCCGGCCCCATGTGCTGGTCGTGTCCTGAGATCTTTTGTAAGGTTTCTTGGATTGTGGTATCTAGTCGACCAGCACAACATTTATTATGAATATCAAAACCACCACCAATTCGGCCATGGATGTTTTTATACCAGTCTAAAAAATTCTCTACGTCGGGTTTTTGCCAAATTTGTGAATTGTTGCCGTAATCAAGAAAATTTAAATTTTTGTTTTCAATATAGTGATTCTTAAAATTACTAAGTATTTCTCTGCACGTGTGGCCCTTAAAATGTCTAGTATCATAGGGCAGATAATCATACTTTAAATTTTTTTCTACAAATTCTAGCTCTGTTAAATCGGCAGTGCGATTATATAACAAAGGAATATTGTATTTATTGAATATATCATGGGGATACCCACGTTGAGTCCATAGCGGATCATTCGATATAGAGGCTTTAATAGTAAATTCTCCATTTGAAACTACCCAATAATTTGGTTTTTCGTGGAACCAGTCAAACCATTCGTTAACTGAAATTCTCTTTGCCTTGTTCTCCTTTTGCAACTGTTCAATTTTTTCCCTATGATCGTTCAGGCTTGGGCCATGAAGAGCTACAATACAAATCTCCCCTTTGTGCTTACCGATTATATCTTCTAAATTAATTTTCATCTTATTACCATTTGAAATTATTCTTATAGTGCTCTACTATGGATTTAAGCTCTTTGTCAAATGCTTTATTTGGGCGCCAGTCCAATAGTCTTAATTTACTATCATCCAGGGCATACCGCACGTCCTGGCCTTCTCGTCCCCAAGATAGATCAACATACTGTTCCCAATTATCGCCAACCCCATAATATTCCTTAATAATTTTTTTCACCGTATCAATGTTTTTTTGTTCAAAGCCGCCGGCAACATTATAAATTTCATTTGTTTTCCCAGAGTCTATGATTTTAAGTACCGCTTCTGCGGTATCGTCAGCATGAAGCCAATTTCTAATTGGAGTGCCATTGTTGTGTAAACGAATTTTTATTCCTCGATTAAAATTTTTAACCGCCAAGGGAATCAGCTTTTCTGGGTATTGGCCAATTCCGTAATTGTTGGTTGGACGTAAAATAATATATTCTAGATTATATGTCCGCGCCCACGCTAACACCAGCATGTCGCCAGCTGCCTTGGTGGCCGAGTAGGGATTACTAGGCTTAAGGCGATCGGTTTCAAAATGTTTGCCAGTCTCTATATCTCCATAAACTTCGTCTGTGCTAAAATGAAATAGAACCGGCCTCTTAGAAACATTATCTGGTTTATGGCGAATCAAATCTAATAGGTTTTTCACACCAGCTACATTGCTATTAATAAAGTCATCGCTCTCAACAATACTATTTCCAACATGCGACTCGGCTGCAACATTAATAACGTAATCGCAATCATACAAGTGTTCTAAATCTTTAATATCAATCTTTTGAAATGCAAAATTTTTATACTCTAAAAATTCTTTTAGTAGCGACATGTCGGCCACATAGGTTCCTTTATCAATCCCGTAAACTTGCCAGCCATGTTCCAGACATTTCCGAGTAACATAGGATCCTATGAATCCCAAACATCCGGTTACGTAAACTATTTTCATACCGGGCCCCTCGCCATGAATTTATCAACCACTGACTCAATATAATTAATTTTTTCCGTAGTAATCACGGGGCTGCAGCCCAAAAAAAAGGTATCTGTTGTTACTTTTCTTGCTACCGGATAATTTGAAATTATTTCGTTTGTTGGCATATATTCAGAATAAGCCGGCTGCAGCATTACATTACCAGCAAAATAAGGCCGTGTTTGTATCTTGTGGTTCTCTAAAAACATACAAAAGTCAGATCGACTAAATAGAGAATTGTCTTTTATAGTTAATGCATATGCAAACCAATCTGGATCTGCTTTTGGGGTTGTTTTTGGTAAATGAAAATACTCTTCGTATTTCTGAAATATGCGATTTAGTGCTGCGTGGTTTTTCCTACGCAAAGTGCCTATCTCTTTTAATTTCTTCATTTGTGCTAAACCAATCGCTGCCTGCAATTCAATTGGTTTCAAATTATATCCTATTTCTGAATATACATACTTATGATCAAAAGTGTGGTCGGGGAGTGCCGGGAGCCACGAAGAAAATCTCTTCCCGCATGTTCCCTTCGCAGCAAGGTTGGCCTTTCCAACACAATAGCATGCGCGACCCCACTCTCTAAAGCTTCTTACAACGCGCTCTTGTTCTGGTGTATTGGTCGCCACAAAGCCCCCCTCGCCTATCGTAATATGGTGAGCGGGATAAAAAGAGCAACTGGCCATGGCGCCAAAAGAACCCAAAGGAAGACCATCATAATAAGATCCCAGAGCATCACAACAATCCTCAAGCAAAATTAAATTATACTTTCGAACCAAATCCATAAGTTTGTACATATTTGGAGGATTTCCTAGAACATGCGCGAAGGTAATAACTTTGATATCATGTTCTTGAAGCGCCGCCTCCGCCAGTTCGAGGTCTATATTCATTGTATCTAATTCAATATCAACAAAAACTGGCTCAAACCCTACCTGAAATATCGGATTTATAGTTGTTGGAAATCCCGCTACGGGCGTTAATACTTTCGTTCCAGCAGGCAGGTTGTAAAGATTTTTAGACTTTAGAGCGCTCATCATTAACAGGTTTGCACTAGATCCACTATTTGTTAGCAGCCCGAAGCTTTTACCGAGCTTCTTCGGAAATGATTTTTCAAACTCAATGGCCCGGGCGCCCAGAACAAGCCAGCCATCTAAAAGCGACTTTATTGCGTTTTTATATTCTGCAGAGTCAAAATAAGGGCCCGCATATTTAATCCATCTGCCGGGCGCCCACTCTTCTTCCATATGATCATTAACATAATCCTCAACCAAATTGAGAATATTTTGAAGATCTTCTTTTTTCTTAGACACTTTTTTCTCTTTTTACTAAATTGTAAACCAATTCAGCAGGAATTCTATCGCCATCTATCGTAAAGCTTCTTCGAATCCCGTCATAAAAACAGGATTCAATAACCGCTCTTGCCGCTGTGTCAACCGTTATAAGCTCCATTTCTCCATATGGTGTTGCCTCGCCCTTTTGAAATTTCTCGATTATTCCATTGCCGACAAATGTAGGAAATCTTATAACTAATGAATCTTTACAGTGCAAAAGAACGTATGCTTCGGCTAATTGTTTGTAACGAGTATACCATGTTTCTCTTTGAGATTTTGTAGAGACAAAAATTATTTTTTGTGCGCTATGCTCATCGACAAAACTTTGAAGCTTTTTATATTCTTTTTTTTGTTCTTCTTCGGTTTTATTTTGGACACTCCAGGTATGATAAACATATACCTCTTCATTTGTTTGTCGGCCCCCCACATATTTTTTTAATTGTTGGCCCAGTTGCCCCCTGCCGTTAACTAGGTGTATCATTTTTAAAGCTTTTCGAGAGGGTTGTAGGTGGGCATATTGCGTATCGTTATTTCAGTTTGAAGCTGCAAGTGCCTTTCTACTTTATCTACATTTAATGGGTTGGCTCTATTATAAACATACAATATATCCGAAATGAAGTGGCTTTTTTTACCGGCTAATTCAATTAATGGGAACATCCAAGCCAAATCCCAAGCAAAAGGAAGGTGATGATCTTTGTCAGACTTGTTTGGCTCTTTAAACGATTTTTCTTGATCAATGTGTTTCCATAGTCCATATTTAAACGTTTGCAGATGGCTAGTCATCCATTGTGCGGTTCTTATTGAATTATTGTCAATTATATGATCGGGTAGCTTAATGGAAAATTTACCACGCACATTGTGAGGATATTCAATATAGCTCCCATAGGTTACCCAACAGTCGGTTTCATTATAGTTTTTATTTAAAATTGTAAAAACATCTGGTCTGGCTAACCAATCATCTCCATGTAATATAAGAATAACGTCTGAATCTTCGGGATCAAATTCTTTAATCGTATCGCACAAATTTCTTAATGCATATTTTTTTTCTGTATTTTTGATTAGCCTAAATCTTGGATCACCAGAAATTTCTTGTTCCACGAGTTGTGTTGACGTATCCGTTGATATGTCGTCTATTAAGATACACTCATAATGTTCATAATCCTGCCTTTTTACACTCCTGATGGTTCGTAAAATCCACTCTTCTGCATTATAAAACGGGATAAAAACCTTGAAATTGTTATCCATTTAATAGTTCCATAACGGTTGATGGAATTTCTTTTCTTTTCATTCTCATGATATCGATGAGTGCGCTGCCCTTAAATTTAAACCAATCCTCTTGAGAGGCGCCCAGTCTTTTATTGGTAATGGTCTTCATACCCATCATTCTTGCTTCACATACGATTCGAGACAGGGTTTCGGGGGTTTTGGGAAAAAATACCAAACCGTAATTAGTTCCAAGGCGCCTCAAAAAATCTAAATATGGCAAAGTAGGAATAAGTTCATAATCTAGCTTTTTAACTTCACAAAATCTTATTGCATCTGTTGTATTTTTATGGTAAATATGAGAATGCATAATTGAAAATTTTAATAATTTCTCTTTTGTGCTCATCTCTTTTAAAAACTCTAGTACTTCTTCTGACCACAAATTACCACCAACGCTTATAATATTGTCTAAATTAAGATTTTTTTCTACTATTTCTTTATGAAAAGTAGATTGGCATATTACCGCTACTGCGTTTTTATAAAAATCAAAATTAACTATTTGATCTTTGGGTGCCATATAGTCATCATATTCACCAGGATTTCTATTCAATAAATATTTATGATCATGCTCATATACTATATACTTATAATTTTCTTGTATTCTCTGTTTTGAGCCCTCACTTAAATTAATATAATTGCCAATTATGAAATGCTTATAGCCAACTTTATCAAAATGATCAAACGCCTCATCATTACAATCAACACTTTTAATTTTTAATATGTTGTGTTCTTCGGACAATATCTGAATAAGCTCTTCGTTATTCAGTTCTCCGCCGCCGCCGACCTCGTTAGAAAAAAAATCAGCAATAAATCCAATATTCATTATTCATGTTCCTCGGCATTTAAATCTTCTAGCCACCCCTCTAAATCCAACACTTCGTTAATTTGATCTATGGGGCCCCACGAATCTTCAGGCCAAAAAGCCTCTAAAAATTCTTGATATTGGTCTTCTTTATCAAAATTCTTTAATATATGTTTTTGCAATCTTTTTGCACTTGAGCGATATCTATCTGTATTAATATACACATCACGTAGCTGTTTTTTATAGCTTTTTTCATCGGCATATGCCCACATAGACTCTTTTTGTATCACCCCTTCCCACACGGCTTCAGGAGGGACGGGTTGTAGTTGATAGTCAACCTTCGAAATCATCGGGCGCATTTTACCTTTCTTATTTGGAGCATAAATAAAATCAGCCTGTCCAGACCAAGAAATGGTTATTAGTGGTAATCCGTTACATGCCCCCTCGAACAAAGGAAGCCCAAACCCCTCCCCATGGCCAATGTTGATCAGCGCACATATTTGTGGGTGATTATATAGCCATGCTAAATTGCCTTCACTCACGGTACCGTGCAAAAGATATATCTTACATTTCCTATCCGGATACTTCCCTACAAAATATTCTAACTTCTCGCGAGTCGTTTTTCTATCTATCATATTATCGCTAGCTGTATTGGTCTTTACAATCAACCCCACCTCATCATCATGAAATTCTTCAATAAACCAATTAATAGTATTAGTTAAATTTTTACGAGGGCCCCATTGGGACACCGTAATAAAGTTTTTTTCATAATCAAGTTTTAAATCATCAAGCGGAACGGGATTATATTTTCTAACCGCATAATTAACAGAATTAATGGGCGTTGTCAGGTGATAATCTTCTATAACTTCTCCTGTTTCGTTATTCGTCGCAGAGCAAATTGTTCTTTGATATACGTCTTTAGAGTGTTCAGAAACTACAATAATTTTATCCATCTCGTTTCCTTTTCCTAACCAAATGGGAGCAGCCATGGTTGTTTCTATGCCGGCAGTAAATCCTATATTAACAGGCGCCATTTTTTCCCACTCGTTGGGTATAGTAACCTGCAGGCTCGCATCAAATTGTCCCTTTTGGTGCAAATACATATTGGTTTTTGCCAATAAGGCTTCCATCCATTTTCTCTCTTCATCAATCTTAATAATACAGCCGGTTTGCCCCCAAGGAATATTGATCAAATATAAATCTAAAATATCTTCTCTTTGTCGAAGCGCTCGGAGAGCAAATCTTGTCTGTTCGCCATAACCGGATCTAGAAAACGCCGGGGCGCGAATTATAACTTTTTTACGTGCATCTATGCTCATGCGATCTCTCCAAATTCATATGATTTATAATTTTTTCTATTTTCCCAAGATCCACATTCTTCATAAGTCGTGGTAAAAATATGATCCCATGCCTTTATATAATTTTCAAATCCATAATTATCTATTACATGCTGGCGGCCGGCGGCGCCGAGAAGGGCCCTCTCTTCAGGAGACATATTATAAATTTTTAACAGCCCATCAACAAATTGCTCTCTAGAAATCCTATCTTCATAAATATAAGGCACCTCTTGTGACCCAATAACCGCTTTGGAAGACGGCTCGATTCCTACACCATATTCATATAATGTAACTGGTTCTGCTTTTTGAGCCCTTTCAAGCAATAAATTATGAGAAATTGAATCAGTCTTTGTTACCTGTTCTTGCAACCCTCCCGTCATTGTTACCACAATCGGCGTCTCACAAGACAGTGATTCTAACGTTGCTAAGCCAAATCCCTCAGCATCTGCTATATTAATGGTACAATCGGCCAGATTATATAATTTAGCCAAATCTTCTGGGGGCATCTTGTGCCTAGAAAATTTTAATTGCCCTTCATTAAGATGTAAATGGAACATGAGCTGGTCTAAATCTTGACCATGTTGATCTTTGGTTTCGGTGTGCATAACCAGTTGGGCCTTATCGTGCCCCACAATATCTAAAAATTCTTTAAACCACCATATAACGCTACCAGATTGCTTTCTTCGTGCGTTTCTATTGTTCCAAAAGACTATAAAAGTCTCCGGATCGTTTGAATTCTGTTCCCGAAGATCGTCCATCTCTGAACCTTTGATTTTCTTAAATATTTCAGTGTTCACCGCGTGTGGAATATAGCTACTTTTAACTTCGGGAGCAATTTCACTAAGCACGTCGTGCGTTAGTTTTGATATGCAGGCAACATAATCATTTGATAAATAAGCCCCTTTATTATACTCTGGATAAGGATAATTATCCCAAACATGATAATATATCATTGGTAGGTGGGCCCTAATTTCATTTTCAATGTCCCACAGCCATCCATAAAATCTTGGGTCTGTCATGAACCAAAGAATGTCAGGCTTATGTACGTGGATTAAAGAGCGTATCTGATCTTGGGTTCCATAGCCATCAACGGGAAATATTATCCAGTCATCACCAAAGCCTTCAACTTTGGTTGGATTATAATCTGTATGTTTAATGGCGCCACCAAGAGAAATAAATTCATATCGGCCGGTCTTAAGCATTCCTTCAATAATATATTTAGTTTGCGTCCCAACCCCAGAAGGAGAAAGGGGATGATCGCTTAGTGTCAAAACTTTAATTTTTTTTGTCATGTTACTCCCTATGGACAGTGTTTTGTTTTATGAAAAATACATCTATCACACGATGTGCGTTTTTTTATGTAGCGCTTGTTTTTAATATTGTAAATCGCCATAGTTAAAAGTTTAAGTGCATTTTTTGTTTTTCTTGGACCACTAGTGACCCGAAAAATCTCTACTTTATCTTTTTTGGCTGTTCTTTTTAGTAATGCAAAATGGGTCTCTACCTGAGATGGGTCTATATTATGCTTTTTACAAAAAAAGTGCTTATATAAGGTAAGTTGATATGTGACGATTCGGTCGGCTCTCCGACGGGCATCCCACCCCCAAGAGGTTGATTTCCAATCGATAACATGATATTTGCCATCTTCTGTTTTAATTACCGCATCAATAAATCCTTTAAAATTAAGCTCTTCGTCGATTGGAACCATCAGCTTTTCTTCGCTGGAAATAATATCATATTTAGTAAAATATTTCTTAAGGGCTGGCATTATTTCCGGGATTAGAGCGATGCCTTGAGGTACCATCTCTACAGCCCTCTTAAGGTTAAATTCGACTTTACCCTCTTCTAAAATTTTGAGTCGTTTTTTAAACTCCTGGACAAAAAAGCTATCATCCACAGCCTCTTTAAGTAACTTTTTCTCACAAACTTCATGAATAGCACTTCCAAAAGCGGTATATTCATTGCCTTTAAATGCTTCTAATTTATCAATATATACAAGCTTATGATAAAAAGGACAAAATTGCCAGTTTTTCAACTCTGAATATGATATATGTGGCATTATTCCTCCCTTTCAAAGTGTAACTTCTCTATAATTTGATACAGCGCGGGGCTTATCTGTGCAACAGTTTGGGGCCCATCAAGATAATATTTTTCAAGCCCATTGGCAAAGTATTCCCGCAGAGAGGTGGCGCCATATGGAGACAAAAACAAACCGATCGTCAGTGCTAATAAAACTGGATATCCCACTGTTTCCGACAGAAACATATCAAATTCATCGGTATAATCAACAATTAAATAATATTTTTCTGGGAATTCATACCCTGAACGGTCCAACACTTCCTTTAGTTTTAGGCGCTTTGCCAGAAATTCTTTCTCTAATTTTAGAGTATAAATAGCGCCGCTGTGGCGCTCCTCTAGTGAGTGCGCCAGTTCGTGTACTATATTCTCCAACATATCATAAACTGTTGGTTCTCTATTTGTCACATAGATTGCACCATCAACATACAGCGCATTTTTGTCTTCTAGGTTTGGAAATTCCCCTACATAGATTATTTCTACATCTTCCAATAAATGACCAGGCACTATATCTTTAAATTGAGTAATAAAATCCCCTATATCCCACTCGTTCGATTCCAAAGAATCTTTAATAACAATTGGAACTCCATAAACAGAGTGTTCTACTCTACTTTTTTCTTGATTTTTTATGTATTCAAGCAGGGTCTTGTTCATCTTTCATTTTTTCATGAGTCTCTATATCAATAAACGCCTGTTGGTATCCTCGCAAAAAATTTTCTTGCGCAATAACAAACAAAAATTCCGGAAAATCGCGAGCAAAAACCTCAACAATCATTTCTACAGTAACCTCGCCATTTTCAGGATCATAGTTTTCTCCGACATGGTTTACTATAAGCTCTTTTAATTCATTTTCTTTTTCTACTTTTTTCTTTAAAATAGTATTTTCTTCTTCCATAGTTTATAAGCATTTGGCTGCATAAGTTGCAACCTTAGAACGCTCTCCTTTCGTTAGTGTCATATGACCAGCAAGATCAAATTTTTTAAATTTTTCAACTGCGTGTGTTAGTCCATTTGTTGTCTCATCAACGTATACATTATCAATTTGTTCTACGTCGCCAGTTAAAACGATTTTCGTTCCTTCTCCTACTCTGGTTATTATAGTCTTTAATTCATGAGTTGTCAAGTTTTGTGCCTCATCAATTATAATAAATGCATTTGCGATTGAGCGTCCTCTAATATATGTTAAGGCCTCAATCTCAATACGGCCGCGGTCCATATACATTTCAAGTGTGGTTTTATCATTTCCCATAAGAAATTGTAAGTTGTCCTGGATTGGCATTAACCATGGCTTCATCTTTTCTTCCAGAGTTCCTGGTAGGAACCCCAGGTCCTTTCCTAGCGGCTGTACTGGCCGTGAAACGATTAGTCTGCTATATCTGCACTCGATGCCCGAGGTCGGGTCTTCAACCGTTTGTTGAAGGCCTGCGGCGACGGCACAAAGTGTTTTGCCGGAGCCCGCTTTGCCAATTAATGTAACCAATTTGACATTAGGATCCATAAGGAGATCTAAAGCGAAGGCCTGTTCTTTGTTTCGAGATTTTATCCCCCAAACGCCCTTTTTAAATTCAACCATCTGCTTAATGGGGGTTGTCGATGATTTAAATCTCCCCAATGCTGTCTTTTTCTGATTTGCATTAGAAACAAGCATTATGAATTCGTTATAATTATACGCCGCATTCTCCAATAAAATTTCTTCACCGTTGTAATATCTATCAATTATTGCGTCATCAACAAGGTGAGAAGAAAGACCTGAATATATGCTTTCGCTGTCTTTAACCGCTTGATTTACAATATAATCCTCTGTTGAAAGGCCCACAGAATCACAAATTACTCGCATATTGATATCCCGAGATATTAATATAACCTTTCGATCGGCATGCTGTTTTTTTACAGCCATGGCTGTGGCTATAATTAAATGATCCGGTATCGATGGGTCCAAATCTTTAGGAAGGCCTGAATTTCCAAGGCCCTCTGTGCCCCATGCGAATAAGTAACCATTTCCCTTTCTGATTCGGACGCCATTAAAAAGGGACCCTTTGGCCCGAAGTTCATCTAGTATCCGAATTATTTTTCGAGATTGTGAACCAGCGCCATCTTGCCGCTTTTTATTTTTATCGATTTCTTCTAGTACTTTGAATGGCACCACAATATCATGGTGGCTGTATTCATATATACAACTTGCATTTGTTAAAAACACACTTGTATCTAAGACATAGATTTTCTTTCTGCTCATATGTTTTACAATAATTAGGCTTATCTAGCGTTTAATCGTATGAAGTAAAATTAATGGTATCCAAAATAAGCCAAGTAATGCCAAAACAATTTGTATACCAACAGAAGAATCTAAATATCCTGTAAGTCTAAAAGCATTTGCTATATTGGCAACGAACGCTCCATTAATATATATCCACGTCAAGCCAACAAAAAGTATCAGCAGCGCAACCAAAACATTTAAAGCTTTTATTATAAATTGTTTCAAAAAATCAATAATTTTACTCATTCGTCTCTCCTATATAATTGATCATCTCCGACGCGTCCTAAGCCGCGGCCATCTGTTGATCGCGGGTACCACTTACTTGTGGTCATAATTTCGTTAAAATTGCTCAAAGTATAATAATTATCACCATTTACTGTTTCCAATCGCCACCTGGTAGACCGATCTACGTGATCGCTCATTGCTGTAGCTGTCCAAGATTTTATATCTTCTAGCCGCAAATAAGTGTGATAATTTTCACCATCAACAACATGTGTAAAATTAACAAAATAAGCACCCCCTTCTTGGGAGGAATCAACATTAATTTTCACAACTTCTTCCTTTCGTGTCTCTCAAAATAATTGATTTTTCTGGTTTTAAATCTAGTTCGTCTTTCACATCTACAGGTTCGAGGCCGGCATCTTTCACCAAGTCCGTACTGCTTTGAATCTTATTGCCTCCGAGGGCCCAAACCATTTGAATCCCTAATTCCTTACACACGTCCATTTCTGGAGTGTTGCTATCTGTCCTATCGCCGCCGTTACCAAACATATCGGGTTTAAATTGCTTTAATGCATCGCAAACTGTTCCATCGCCATCATTAACTTTTGCCACATCATGAACCCCAACAATACTATTAAGTATTTCAGCACGTTCTTCCCACGGCATAAAGATATAACCCTTTTTTCTCATAAGCCAACTATCACTATTAACAACAACTATAACATTACCTAATTCTGCCGCGGCCCTAATCATCCGAATGTGGCCTATGTGCACAGGATCGAACCCGCCAGAAACAACTATAGTGGTATAGGGTGTCCTATTAGTCATTTTCTATAGCTTCCTCGAGAGGAGGAAAAAAATTCCTTTGCAGGCACGATATGGCCTCTTCCGCCTCAGATAATTTCTTTGCGGCTTCAATTACTTCGTTTACTACTGTTGGGTGATCACCAACGCCCACTGAACCATATAGATATAAGTCTAATGTAGTAAGCGCTTTTTGCCTATCTGCTTCGAATTGGCTTAAAGAAGCTCTTAATAGCCCAGATGCTAATCTCTCTGTATATTCTGACATTTATTTCTCCTTATTATATTACCAATATAACACATATTGATCTGAATTGTTACTATTGTCAATTATCGTATATTCAATGTCAACCGGTTCGTCACATTGAATTACATGATATTCTCTTTCTGCCTGGAAGAGGCCTCTCACGTGATCATACTCTCTAATTTCTATTATATCAGAATCATCTGATAAAAGAGAGTAAATTCTTATGTGTAGATAAAATAGATCCTCATATCCATCTTCGTCATAGGCCGAGGCCCACACGCGCCATTTATCAAAAAATCCAGAATCATAACATTCCCAACCAACTTCTAGAAGTTCAGGATCGTAATCATAAAAATTGTAGCCATGCGCGTATTCAGGATCCTCATATAGCACAAGGCAAGACGATATAAAAGAAGCGGCCATAACTGCCACAACTGTTCGAATTATTATATTCATTATTCCTCTTCTCTAATAAACACGACATTTCCTTGTCTTTTAAAATTGCGAGCGTCTGTATTGTTCTTTTCAAGATCGTCCATTTCCCACGGTAGCGGGATCAGGTCGTGATATGCCATTGCAGCCTCTAAATGATGTACTCTAGACCAGATTTTTTTTATCGTATCCTCGTGTAAATCAAATACCTTTTTGTTAAAATACATGGTTATAGTGCTTATTAAAAGAGCGCTAATGGATGCAACAAATAAAATATCTAAAGTCATACTATATAATATCATATATTATATTAAAGTCAAGTTAAATTTAATAGTTGAGGTCGTGTCGGCCTACCATTTTTTAATATTCTTCAAATTTATTACTAGTATGAATCACCATAGTTCTTAGTCCTTCATAGGTTGGCGGAATTGATTTTCTGAGTGTCGAGGAATCGTGAGTAGAGCTTATATAAATATAAAGCGCCACTCCTAGCGTTCCACGTTTAATCTCATAATAGTGATCGGGGCCGAATTCTAAAGCAGCTTGCAAGATGATATCATCTTTTTGTATTTCTGTCATATATTCTGGCACACTCGGCAGGATTCGAACCTGCGGCCTGCGGATTAGAAGTCCGCTGCTCTATCCGACTGAGCTACGAGTGCTTGTTTCCTTTCGTATTCTGATACCGCTTCATAAAGCAATATATTTGCCGCCTGAGAAGTGTTTAAACAATATCCCACACCGGGCATATCTATACATACTACATCACATTTTTGAATTATTTCAGCAGGAACTCCAGCTTGTTCGTTGCCCACAACCAAACACACACCGCGAGAGAAATCGAAATCATAAGAGCCCAATGATCGAGCCCCTTCCGCCAATTCAGCAACCACAACTTGAATGCCTGCAACTTCCATTTGCATAAGGAATTCGCGCGGGTTTTTAAATCTTTCAATCTCGACATAGTCTATCAGGCTTCCAGACGAAGCTTTTATGCTACTCCGCTCAGGAATGTGTCCAATAACATAAAGCCGTTCTGCACCAAAGCAAGCAGCACTCCTAATGAGATACCCAAGATTATCATCCACGCGGAAATTGATAGCACAGAGGCTAATCGGATACCTCTTGGAAGTTTTAAGTTTTTTATCATAACGTTGTCTTCTAGTTTCCTTTCGAACCATATTAACAGTATACCTTATATGGTTTAGTTTGTCAAATAAAAAAGCCGCCCCGGAGGGCGGCTTTCAATTAATATGGTTTAAATTTATATGATGTTGGCAGCAGAAGCAATCATGTGCCAGTGGCCATCATTGGTCGTATCGGAATGTGCTCTATAAACAAAGATTGCACCACCGTTATTACCGGCCTTCAGCGTAGTGTCGCCATCGGCAATACCCCAAATTGGGGCGCCCACTACAGTCCCAGGAGTGAGGGTTGTGGATTTGAAGGTCAGAGCCTGGCCCACTGAGCCTGTCTGACAAACAAATAAAACTTGGCCATCGCGACCACCGTTAAAGCCATTAATATTACATGCCGCAACCGAAGCCGAGACCCACAATACACTAGCATTAGTGACGTCTGGTTGGAAAGCGTTGACCGTGGTGCTGGATGTCAGTGCACCGGCAATTGCCAGAGACCCGCTTAAAGTAACCTTTTGATCCCCGATAAAGATATCATTCATTTTTCTTAATACATTAACTGCTCTTTTGCTCATTTAGAAATCCTCCGGCACCAATAGCCTTTTGCTTTTCATTAATATATAGTTACCCGTTGATTAAAAAGCTTTAGCATTATTTTTTTCTACGCTTTTTACTAAGCCTTTTTTTCCTTCGAGCTTTTTCCTCTTTTTTAAGATGTTCTACTACGAGGGACGGGTCTATTCTGGTTTTTACCGCAAAATATATTCCCCGAGGTCCGCAACGATGAATTTTCACTTGCAAATCCTCCTCTTGCGAAAGCTCAGCGCGCTTTGCATCAGCTTGTTTAAAGGTGTCATACTTGGCAATGCGCTTCCAGGGGGGGCCCTCCTGGTGTATTGTCTCGTCGTTCATTAATCTCTCCTTGTGTTACCGTTATCAGTAATTGTTACCGTTATCAGTAATCATACCGATAAATACTAGTATAACTAACAAACAGCCCACTGTCAAGAAAATATTTTCAAACATTTGGAACTCATCGTGAAAGCCCTTCGGTATCCCAGCCACCAAGAAGCCATTTTGGATTCATCAAATGGTTAATTTTATTATAATGTAAAAAACCAAGGGCATGCCCAAGCTCATGTTCCAATACTGTTTCCTTGATATCTTTTTTCATATATATAATTGCCCATTCAACTTCATTATGGTCATTGTCAATAAAAAAGTGAGTTTCCGCTAGCACATCGGGGCCTAACTTAGAATCTTGAGTTGCTAGATGGACAGTAATATATCCCGCGGGAGTTGCTTGATTACATTTATCCATAGGGTCATATTTGTATTGTGTTCTAAAAAACCGATGGCCCAAATTTTGCCAAAATTTAACGGCTTTGTTGGCGTCTGCCTTGGTTAAAGGGGCGCTATCACATATTATAACAGTAGGAGTACGTTTCCAAGTTGCAACTTGGACTGACCAATCATTTATGGCTGGGATTTTATCAAAATTAGCCTTGTATTCAAAAGCTTGAGCATGATTGATCAACAAACCAAACAAACTGCCAATTAAAATCACATATATGGCCATTCTTAAGACGGCATTCATACATTATTTAGTTGCTAGAAATTATTTTATAATAAACAGTTGATCTAATTACTTGATTATACTCTTCTTCTTTAATAACCAATGTAATCATTTTGTGAGGGTCATCATCTGGGCGCCAGATAATTTGCAATGTATTAATATCTTCTTCCCACACCCAATCAAATTCGTTTCCCTTTTGCTTATCCTCAGTGATATGTAAACAATCATATTTGTTATTGGTAAGAATTCTTATTAAATTATCGTACAGGCTGATCCCGCTACGCAACGTTAAGTTCTCGCCACAAAAATATAAACTAGTAGAGCTTTCTAATTCTAAATAAAGAAAACCAGAAAGCAGTTCTGTTTCAACATTTTCAAAGCATCGCCACACGGCAGGATCAAGTACCTGTATGGGATCTGGCCAATAGCAGCCTATATGAAAATATACATCCCCATAATCATTAGTGATCTCTGGCGGATCTGCGTGATCGCAGGCACAGAATAGTATTAAAAATAATAATAAATAAGCCTTATACACCCTATAGTAGATAGAGAATAATATTATAAACCGGAGTCGACTGTATCGATTTCTTGGTCCGCGGTTTCAAATAAAGCTTTGATCTTGCCACCAAATTGTACACTAATCGCTATACAAACGACGGCAATCGCTACCAAAATAATGACGTATTCGGTCATTCCTTGGCCGCTTTCATCGGTATGTAATTTAGTTATTGAGTTGGTCATAAACACTCCTTAGAATAACTATACTACAGTATTACTATTCTCTTTTAAAGGATGTTACAAAGTTATGGCTTTTTCAAACCATCAGTGTCCCAACCGCCCTGAGTCCACTTAGAATTCATCAGATGGTTGATTTTATCATAGTGAAGATAGCCCAGAGCGTGCCCCAGCTCATGCTCTAGTACTGTTTCTGGTATTGTCGATCGAACATATATAATCGCCCATGAAATTTCTCCGGTGTCATTATCGACAAAAAAGTGAGTCTCAGCCAAAGCTGTAGGTGCTAATTTGATGTCTTGAGATACTAGGTGAATGACGATATAGCCGAGAGGGCTATGTTCTAAGCACTTGTTTAAGGGGTCATATTTGTACTGCGTCCTAAAAAATCTATGCCCGAGCCTCTTCCAAAAAGCTACAGAGCTTTTAATTTGAGTTTCACTAACGGGCGTACGCGTACAAACAATTACAGTCGGCGTCTTCGCCCACTTTCCAACCTGGATGGGGAATTTATTTACCGCAGGAATTTTTTCATAATTAGAGCGATATTCCGAAGCCACAGAAGTGGGGGGAGAGCACATCATAAAAAAAATGAATGCTATAAAGAGTGTGAAGGAGAACACCACAAGGCCCATTTTTTTAAGGGCCCTTCCGACGTCTCCTAGTCCATATGCTATATGCATCATCAAGTGGTGGAGGTGGCGGGAATTGAACCCGCGTCCAAAGCATCTCGTCGTTCAAGTCATTCACAGGTTTAGTTCATTTTTTTAAACGAACAAAATATTCAATTTTTTTTACCGCAATCATTGACAAAAGCGTTTTTATCTGGCATACTATAAAGTATGATCATTACTCTTCTTGAACACTCGGTGAAGAGCAACCGAGGGTTAAGCCGCTAAGGCTAAACCGTATTCTGCATCGTTGGCAGTTATATAACTTAAGATCTAGTTTAAAGTGATAATTCTTATGACACTACCTGCACTATCCAAACTCCTTACCCTGTCGAAACCACATCACCCCCTTTACTATTTATTAGACTCTTCGAAAAAAGCATTTGTTTCATATTTCGTAATTATTTTTTTAAAATTTCTTTCTGACATTCCCAAAAGCCGATGCGCATCCTTTTTAGTAGACGTAATACTGAGAGCGGCTTTAAGCACCGCTTCTTTTATTAAATCGCCCAACTTTTTCCACAAAAATATACCATGGAGCTTTCCATTACTTAACCTAGCTGCTAATTCTAAACGTAGAGCGATTACATCTTCCATGGGCAAGACGCTGAGCATTGCTTCAAATTCATCCGAAGACTTACCCTCATTGCGTAGCTTTCTAGAAACGCTATGGTATCGATTGTGGCCTAGTTTTTCATGGCGGTTAAGACGAGCCATTCTAGTAATTCCTCTGCTTCCAAATCAACCTCTTCTCCACCTTCTTCTTCGGTGGCTTCAACCTCTGCATCCTCCGGAACCTCGATGTCGGGCTCCGGCAACTCAGTTGATAGCTCTTCCTCAAACCTTTCAAAGTAAAGTTTTAAGTTGGTGAGTAGATAATCGCTAAACATTTCTCGATCAGTTGGATCATCTAAGTTGTCATACGCTGTTAAAATATTTTTCTCTACATTTTTGTAGTCGGTAAAGGCGCGATTACGCCCTGTTCGATCCTGTCCTTTGATAGAAAATTTTTCTACCTCTTCTTCTTCTGATGGTTCCTTCTCTTCAACATCAATAAAAGCCGGATTATCTTCAGGCGCGCCAACGTCAATATTAATTTCTTGCTCTTGAAGTGAATCATCTTCTTCGTCAGTGAGTCCACTAGATGCATCAATCGATTGAGCCTTATCGCTTTTAGCCTGCATAGCTGCTTGTGCTGCTTTTATTTTTTTTGCCTGTTCGGGAGGGAGTTCTCCCTTTTTGGCTCTTTCTAGGTCCTTCATAAATTCTGGCCGCAGATCAAGTTCCTGTAGCTGTCCTTTAAATTCCTCATCGGTATCCCAAAGGGAGTCTTCTGTTTCAAGAGAAATTTCTACGGCGGCTAAAATGTGATTCTTATATGAATCGCGCTGTTCTTTTTTGCTCGTAAGAGATTTATATCCTACTCTTAAGACAGTCAGAAGGTTGGTATTCTTAAAGAGGTCTTCTAGGGCATTAATTCCAGTATTATTGTGTACGGCCGAGGTTGATACAGCGGGATCCGCCTCCTTAATAATTTGACGAATAGCTCGCCTTAACGTGGCTTCTTCTTTTAGGGTTTGTGCGTCTCGCAACTTCCGCCGTTGAGCAACTACCCCAATAGCCTTACGGACATACTCACGTAATAACATCTCTTCTGCTAATTTATCTCTACTAATCATAATCTATGCCCCACTGTATAATAAATAGTCAACTACTTCGCCAACTAGTTTTTGTTTTTCGCCTTTTAATTTTTGATGCTTCTTTTGCTTTTCATTTTCGTCATCCACATCAAGATCGGCCCATGGTCCTTTTTTACTTCCTGTGCCGATCATGCCGCCGGCAACGGAGCCCCCACTCATCGATGATTCTTCATCAATACTGTCGATTAGCTCTTCTATCAGCCCATGAATATCATCGGCGCGAAAGGATTCCGCCATTGGCTCGTTCTCCTCCTTCTTCGCGCGCAGGATATTAATAAATATATGATCAGCTTGTTTCTGAATTTTTTCATCCGCGGGTAAATAGCGTTTAAATTCTTCAAAATCTCCATCTAATATGGCTCGTCTTAAGTTGCTAGCACTAAATTTGCCCCCCGACTCTTCGTCATCGAGGGTCGCCACAGAAAGCGGCTGTACCTTTAAATCCGGACGAGCTGCAGAAATAGATTCTCCAATAAGCGCATGCTTGGGGTCCGCGGCGCTAGAAGCAATATAGACGGTGGCCCCCTCGGGAAGACCTAAGGCAGAATTATATATGGCTTGGAGGGGGCTGTTGGACGTCCGCATTTTCCCTGACGCGTCTTTTATCGGCCGGCCCTGACGATCGAGCACTGGTAGCCCACCTTCTGGAACTGTAATAATAGACAACTCATCAACTCCAATTTCCGGGTCGTGTTGTAAGAAAATTTTCCAAATTTGCATTCCCTGTTGTAGGGTCACGCCGTCCCTGTCCGACTCTCCTGTGACCAAAAACGGCTTGGCCTTTGGAGCCTGGGCCATGGCATTCTTAAGTAAATAAACATGCCCTTTGTGGGGGGGTTTAAACCCTCCCGGAATAAATAAAAATTCATCGCCCTTGTGCACAAAGGCTTCGGCTAATACTGCCGCAGCGTCAAGGGGTTTAAGGGGAGGTACGCTTCCTCGGCCGTATTTAAAAAGTCCTAAAATTTGATTAATGGGTGCAAAATTGCCCGTAAACTTATAAGTACGCCCATCGTAATCAAACACAAACCCTTCAGCTGCCGTAGATATATTTTCAACCCTTTTCAGTTTTTTCATTTGTTTTTGAAGAATTACCATGGCCTCTTCATTACCAGATCCCTCAATGGCCTCAATTGCTACCGCAACCTCTCTCCGTTGCCGCTCTACCTCCTCCTCGTTATCTAATACAAAAGCGCTTTCAAGCCCCTTTAGCATTTCAACCGAAAAATCGTGTACAATGTCCTCTATAGGAAAAATGAAAACACCAATTAATTGTTTAGCATCTCCAATTAATTGTTTAGCGGCCGCGGCATTTTCCTTATTTACTAAACTATCAATGATGGACTTCTGGGTTACTTTAGGCTTTTTCTTACCGTCTTTTTCTTTAGTGCCATATACCTCTTCGAACATTCTTTTCATCAAAAGCTTTTTACTCTCCAATGAAAGATCGACTATTTTCTGAGTGAGATGGTCATCTAGCCGACGAACGAGATATTCTCCGATGGTATTGTTGTCTGAGAGGCCATGATTGGAAGTAAACCTTTCCAGTCGAACAAGAGCCTCGTCGAGAGCCGAATTGTTAGATAATTTTTGTAGTTGTCTTACGGCATTAACTTGAACGCGATAGTCACCTTGAATATCCTCCTGGGCATCGTTTAAATAGCTCTCTAAAATTTCTGCATTTTCATTAACATTCTTGATTGGCTTGCCTGTCTCTTTATCGTACTCAGCGTGTCCAACGCGATGAATATTTAGTGTTTTAACATCATAATTGATGACGTTTGCGGATCGAGGATCTTGTATTTCCGCATTATAGTAGATGTTCGCGTCTGGTCCAAAAAGCTTCAAGCGCAAGTCTTCAGGCATACGACTTATTGCGACCTCAAAAGCCTCAAAAGCCTCAACAAATGTTTCACTTAGGGGACCTCTACCAGCAAATTTATCTGCTAGCTGAGCTATAGTCAAGCCGCCGTCCTTAATGTTGCCTTTATTACGGGCAGCCCGGACTGTGTTATCGTTTATGTCGTAAGAAACGAATAAATTTTGACCGTCTGTTTTTTCTGTACCATGAAGGCGGCCTGTTGCCGCCCTGTTAAACACATCCTTTAGCTGGGAGAACTTAAGATCCGGATTGTCATACAGATGAGACATATGTCCAAAGACACCGCCCATTGTTAGCCCCCCTTATTCTCTTCTAATACTTGAACGCGCTCTTCCAATACTTGCATGCGCTCGTTGATACGACGGAACTCTCTCTTTACTTCACGTAAATTGGTTTTAGCCATTTCTAGTCTGCGCGTGTCTCGTTGAGTTTTGGGTACGATAGAATCTAGTGTCTCGGTAATAGACTGAATATAAGAATACACACTAGGAGTGTTCTTCACCTCTCCTAATAAAAAATTACGAGTAACTCGATTGAGATCGACCACTCGATTAGTCCTTATCGACAGAAGCTCTGCGGGCGGCTTTACGACGCGAGCGAGGCGTTACATTTTTTGGCGCCTCTTCTACGACTGCGGCGGCCTCAACTTTAGCCTCTTTTACGACAGGTTCTGCCACTGCTGGCGCTTCTGCCACTGCTGGCGCTTCTGGTGCGACAGGGGCTTCCATTCTTCGTCTATTGGTACATGCTGCGGGCATTTCTATATCTCCTTGTTAATTCTTGTAAAAATCTTACGAGCTAGCTCTTTGGCTTCTCGCATGGTAATCATTTGTGGATCAGCTGGATCATCTTGGTCGGGGCATCCACACTCTGGTCCATGTTCATGGCCCTCTTCAAGATCGCTGCTTTCTTTAAAATGTAGAGATCCTTTACCGGGAAGTTCATCAATGCAGCGTCCGGTTTCGGGGTCCACGCCGCCGGCACAATCTTCATCCTCGCCGCGGTAAGCCGGCCGATCTCCCCAGCTTTCTTGAAGACCGCCAAGGCCCCACTTTTTCATTAAGAGCGTATTTAGCTCATTGTTTTTCCACTCTTTTAGTGACATTTTTGGTTCTCCGGTTAAAGTAACGTTAATTTTACCTGCTTTAATTAGGTCCTCGAAATCTCTAAAGATAATATTTCCTTTTTCATACGCTTCTAGCTCCATACCTCTCATGTGAGAATCCTTTTGTGCATAGCCTTCGCCCGCGACGACTCCATCTTTAAATTCGCCGCGGCAGTTCTGGGAATGGTGAACAAGCTCATGAGAAAGAGACCTTAAAATGTCTTTAGGGTGTCTTCCGTCCACAAACACTGTTACGCAAAAACTTTCAGGATCATAGTGGGCCGTCTTGCCAAGAATTTTATTGGCATTCTCCTGATCCGATTTTAAAAACAAACTTACTGGTTTTCGCCATCCCAGTGATTTTTGGCTATAGGGAATAAATTTTTTAAGAATATCCTGTAGGTTTGTAAAATCAAGGCCAGTTTCGTTAGTAAGTTTATACATTTTTTGATTTCGCGGGGTCGGGACCCAGCACTCTTTCACGAATTTCATAATCTTTGTCAAAAAGGTAGTCCGACGTGCCGCTTAAGCTCAATGGTCGCGGGATTTTAACAATGGGTATTATAGCATGAAATAACATAGCCAATGCAGTTACCAACAAGCGAGCTGAAATACAGAGCGCAAATTTAAAATGAGCCACATATGATGTTTTGTTATCTCTCAAGTGTGTTAAGACCAACATAGCGTATTAAATAGTTAAGAAGAGACAAAAAACGCTACATGACCGTTTTAATAAAACCCACCACGTGCCAACATGTTAAAAGTGAATAGAGGGCCACTAAAATCATTGAAAGTGTGAGTATAAGACGATTGCGATGAGCATTAAATTTATTAAGTATCAAAACGCCCACAAATGTAAAAGATAATTTAGCCGCGGCAAAAGAGGGCAAAGAGAGCTTTAAAAAATAATCCATGAGAGGGTTTAATTCGGTAGCAATTCCCGCATCGACCCAAATCATGGTAGCAAGGAGGTCTATCAAGGCTAACGCCAACAGTATCATTAGGAGCGGCTTTACGGGCTTAATTGTTAAGCGCTTTGCTGGCCGTACAAATTTGATATACCTTCCTCTCTGTGTCGGACTACATTAACTCTTCTCAGATTCTGTAAACATGTTCGCACCGACACCCTTGTAGGGCGAATTGTCGCGTGGACCGCCGGCTTTATAAGAATATTTCTGCTGATCTGGCGGGGGCGGCACAACCTGCTCATCGTTTTCTACAGTAGCGCCCTGCGCCTTAAGGTCATTTAGGACCATTCCTAGCGCTTTACTGGCCTTGAACGCCTTTTCATAGGCCGAGTCATAGACAGGGTCGTCTAGAGCCACTATAAGCGCCTCAGCGGCCTCTCGTGCCGTGAGGGCAAGCTTATATAGGCGCGTTGCGTTCTCATAACGATCGCTGTCGATTGGCTCTTCGCTCGGCTCGGCCGCGGCCATTCTATGGGGCACGTGCCCGGGCCCTGACGGAGCCAGCATTCCCGATCCGGGGCCGTCGACGGCCATGGGGTCTAAGTTCGAGGCCTCCCGCAGGGCGTTAAGCACTAGTTTTTTAATCAAATCAACACTTTTCATTTTATTTATCCTTCTTGGGATAGGTCAAGGTGGGGCCACCACCCTTCGCTTTTGAAAAAGTAGCAGCCAAAGAAGCCTGTTTGGCTCGACGCCCACCGGCCTTTGCGGCTCGATCAATACAGCTTTGTGTCACCTCTCCCCCGCAATATTCTTTAAACGACCCCTCGGTACCCCTATCTTCAACTCCCTTGGCTAATTTCTGCAAAGGTTTTTTGTCCTCCTTGCGATATCCGGTCTGAGTTAACACCTCCGAAACAGCAAGTTCTTTAAGCTCCTGTCTTATCATTTCTCCGATGGTTTGTATGGTATAAGCAGCCTCGGAAGTTAATTGAGGGGCTATTTCATCTCCGAACAGTTCCGTAGCCTCATCATTGGTTAAAATAACCTCCAGACTCTCCTGTACTAAATTTCTAATCTGCAACATATCTAGACGCATCGTGCTTTCCTCCAGTTCTCCCCGCTCTTTCATCGATAAGGCAACAGCAACCGCTTGCTTGTGGGGCATGCCCTCTTTGGTTTTAAGATATTTTATTTTTTTGGATACCGCGGAGTCTTCTTTGCGCGCAACTGGCTCCTCGGCCGAAACTGCTCCTCCGCTGGTCCAAACGCTCTTGGCACCTCCGGTGGCGACTTGCTGTTCAGCGTCGCGACTCACGCTAGCCGAGCTAGCTCCAGCTGAATCGCCACGATTCATGGCGCCCACTCTTTTCTCTTCTTCTTGTTCTGCTGATAATCCCGCGGCCTGCTTAATTTGTGATGGGGTGGGCTGCTCTTTCAACGACGGAGGCCGCTTTAAAATGCGTGTTGGTCGACTTCGGAATTCCTTTTCTGCTTTCGCTTGTTTCATTAGAGGCTCCAGACCTGCAATTGCAGCTGCTGATGGTTTTCTTCCCGGGACAATGCCCCGCGCGCCGCCGGTATCACCGACTGGGCGTGAGGCTCGAGTTTCTAGCGCGTCTTCAAATTGAGATCGGACTCTTGCTTTCTCGTCGGGGTGTGTCCAGTAGTGCTCAATGAATTTTTTC
>Ga0080013_1000012_pt1 | contig 157247 bp, 225 predicted proteins | sample ETNvirenome_6_85_FD_69236 | JGI IMG/M metagenome (GOLD analysis project Ga0080013, IMG submission 69236) | Marine viral communities from the Pacific Ocean - ETNP_6_85 (SPADES assembly) (version 2) | ecosystem: Environmental > Aquatic > Marine > Oceanic | place: Pacific Ocean | collected...
CCTACTTTCATCCTATCACCTTGAACATTCTTTCGCATTGTTTATGACATACTAACCCACGACTGTAAAGCACATGCACTTCAATTGAGTCTTTCCATGGCCCGATGTAAGTAACAATTCCAACGTCTCCTTTATTGTGGAGAAATCCAACTGCCATAACAAGACTACCAACTTTCATTGTATACATCATTGTATACCTGTTCATGAACAAATCCTTGCCAACGAAGATCATAGAGCCACGTTTCTCCATTTGAAAAACGAACTCGAGCCACTTGCTTTCTTGCATCTGCCTTCCAAATATCATCAGTATAATGTGCTTGCTCCCAAAAGAACGCTTCAATAATACCGGTATCCCCTTCTTCTGGGCCAACTCGATTTTGACCACTCCTATATCGACCATAGTTTACAACCTTGTCGCCAAGTTTATAAGTCCTGCCATCGCCAAAGTGGTATATTGAATATTCTTCAAAATGTTCTAGAATTTCTCCTACGTGAGAGTCTCTTTCGTTTTGTTTCTCTCGCTCTTCTATTCTCTTGAATACCTCACTCCAAGCGCTGCATCTAGCATTAAGTGCAGCTCGGTCGCGTACGTAATCGGAGCTGGAGACATAATCGTAACCATCACCGTCATCATCATCGTCGTATCTATCGATTCCCCTTGATGAATAGTAGCGATCATTGTTATCATTAAGCTGCATTGATCTATTGTCGTCTGCTGTGTATTTACTCATTAACCTACCTTCTTCTCTTCTCGCGCGATGAGACTGTCAATCAACTGTTGACGCCTCTCGGGCGCAAACTTTACAAATCTTAGCCAGCTTTCGAATAGAACGTCAAGCGGCTCGATGATATCAGTTGAAAGGACACGTGTCTCTTTGAGTTTGTTGAGTGCTTTTTGCTTTGTCATTATCCTATCCTTATGTCTTCGTGAATGAAGTATCGTTGTGATCCGCCCTGGTCATCGTGAAGCACTGCTCGGCGACGAGAGTGCAGCCCTGGAGGTACGCCGATGTGGATCTCACAATCAGCGATCTTGTTGTCTACAATGAATGAAAACATTCCTTGTGCGTGATAGTACTTGAGCGCGTCTCCGCGTGTTGGAAAGTATGATGTACCATATACCATTTTATCCTCGCTCCTCTAGAATGCCCTTGTAGTATCTTGCTGAAGATCTGGTCAAGCCAGAGTAGACAGGCCGGGCCTCACCATAGAAGATAGTTCCTCGTCGGCCGGTCGGAATTTCCGACTTGAGGAATACTGCCCAGCTGTAACTGTCGTCACCGTTATATTTTCGAATTGTGTACTTGTCTTTCATTTGATTCCTTGGTTGGTTACCTTTATATTATACCACACAACTTTCCTATTTGCACGCAGGCACTGCCTGTGCTCTTCGAGTAAGTTCTCTATGTAGATACTTTGCGCTTGTCTGTAGATTTCTAACTTGACCTGACTCGTGTACCCATTCGACACCGTAGCTTACAAGCTTTTGGATCTGGGCCATACAAAATTTGTATTCTTCCTCGAGAACTTCTGTTGATGTGTGTCGGAATTGCGCTTTCAGTTGCTTATCATTCATGATTATTGTGCCTCCCACATTAGTCGAGCTTGTTCTCTCGCCCCGAGCGTTCCGAAACTGAGATGTTGGTCAATAGAATTGTCGGCTCTAAGGAAGTCTTGCGAATTCGTTGAGTCGTGCAGCTGTCCAACTGTGATAGTTTCACTGTTGTCACCGATAAGTTCGACATCTTTGAGGTGCATTAGCAAGACTTCGGGAAAAGTGAATCGAACTGTGCAGCCGTCTTCGTCTCCTCCCCAAAATCGAAGCGCTATAACACTTTCTTCGTCTACATCTGATATTAAACTAAATGATGTGCTCATGATTGAGACTCCTTGGTTGGTTACCTTTATATTATACCATGCATTTGTTTTATTTGCATGAAAAGGATGGTGGGTCAACTGGGGATCGAACCCAGGGCTTACGGATTAAAAGTCCGGTGCTCTACCAACTGAGCTATTGACCCCAGTTTCTAGCGATTGGGCCGGACGTCAACGTTACCGTCAGCATCGATGAAGATGTCCTGTGGGCCTCTGCTTCCTCGTCTATTCCAAAGAAGTTGAGTATACCCAGTATTCCTCACGTCACGCTCATGGACTAAGACACGAAATCCTGGTGAGCATGGACATGAGCAGCCGCAGTACTGGTCGAATTTGACCTTGTAGCCTGTACCGACCAATGCTGGATTACTCTCACACCAGTCGATGACTTGCTCTTTCATCTGCTGCTTCTGTGCTTTAAGCTTTTGTCTATCATTAAAAAATCGATCGGTTACGTCTTCTTTGATTGAATCATAGATACTGACATATGCCTTGAATGCTGTGAAGTTTTTCATGTTACTGTGCCTCCCATGCTTCTTCTGCAAGTTTCAGCCGACTGGGAACTGTCTCTCGTGAGAGCTCGTAGAACCAGGTCAGATCTGCGTCACTGTACATCTTGATGCGGTCAGCGTCGATCGTCGCCTCTGCGACCATGTCTGCCTCACTGTTGAAGGTGTCATACGCCTCTTGCTCACTCTCGAAGCATGCGATATACTCACAGCCGATAGCTGACCAGGTGTCAGCCATCGCCCACTGGAGCTGCTTGACCTGTTCTGGGGTGATACCGTATTTCGTTCCGATTGCTTGATAAGTAGCCATGTTTTTCCTTGGTTGGGGTTCTCTTATATTATACTATGTATCTTCTATTATTGCACGCGCTGATCTTCTCTCGAACCTCAGCCAGCAATGTAAAAGCACCTTGTTCTCGAAGATGCTGGACGAGGTCGTCCCATGCGGTTTCACTGATTCCTTCGTCGTCGTCTAAAAGACTGTATACTAGTTTTCGTAAGCTTTCTTGATGTGACATTTTATCTCCGTGGTTCTTCTTTGAGTGGTGATACCGATACAGCTGGGTAAACAGCTTCTGAAAGAAGTTTCCAACATCTTGCAAGTTCCTTGTCCTGTTGCTTCTTTGTTAGAGCCGGACTTCTGGAGCCGGCTAATGCGAAAAACGCTTCGCGGATGGTTTCTTTGTCATTCATTTTATCTCCTTGACTTGGATGTTGTAGTATTTTGTAGATAGCTTCTGTATTTTTGCGATAGCTGCAGCCTCGTTTGATGTTTCAATTGTCATCGAATAATCAACCGCATACGCGCCTTCTATGTAAAATGTAGCCTTGAAGGTTTTCATTTTAGTAACTCCAATCGCTGAGTGCTCGATCGCACTTTGCCCAGTCTTGAGAATAAAACCAAGACACTAGTCACTTCACCGTCACAGTCAGGAATAGCCTCAATAACCACACCAACCCCATGTTCCGCCACCCGTTCTTTGGCAATGTTATTGAGCTGATTCACAGCTGACGCCACTATCGAATTGTGGAAGGATCCTTTCTTCTCATTATATTTAAGTTTCACAAAGTCACCTACTTTCATGTTCATTTTTTCTCCCTGGGCCGGAGATGTCTGTCTGGATCCAGCCTTGTTTGAACCGTATCGAGTATATCTTCTTTCTTGCACCCGTGCAATACGGCTACTGCGACAGCATGCTCGATGTCAGCGAGCCTACGTGTCTGTTCGTCTGTGAGATTTACGTATAGATACTTATTCATCAGAGCAACCCCGGGATGCCGTGTGGTGTGTAGATGTGGACCATTTTATAGGTCTTCTCATCATAGAAGTCTGTAAAATGATAGAGTGAGTACCCGTTTGGGTATTGCTTCATTGCTCGGCGCATTGCTCCAGCACTTGTCTTGAGATCTTTCCAGACCTCTTTGTTATCTGAGCCGCATGCTTCTGAGCCGAACGGTGCGTGTCCTCTATATACGTAAAATCCTGACATATTTTTCCTTTATTGGTTGGTTACCTTTATATTATACTATGCTTTCATGCTTTTTGCACGTCTTTCAGCACGTCGTTGTTTGAGTTCTTCGTAAGCTGGACGTCGTTTACCAGCTTCCCGTCGGGCCAGTTCCCGGACGACTTCGACGAGGCATGCCTTACCTGTTGGACAACCGTCAGCTGCACCGGCGGAGTGACGATCGTATTGCTCATCGAGCTTTTCGTCTGTGAAAAGATGACAGTGTGTTCTATAGTCACGGGGAAGATAAGAAGGAAAGGACATGTTATTCTCCTCGAAGGTGTGCTTTGTAGACAGCGTAGATTTTGTCACCTTCTGTTTCATCAAAAGTAAAGGTTTGTCTGTTGGTGAGGCACACTTTGTATTTAGTCTTAAAGTCTGGATACACTCTTGGATCTTCCCAGACAGCTGATATATCACTCATTCTGATCAGGACCTTCATTCCCTTGAGCGTCTTAGATTCTATAAGCATTTTATCTCCTGTGGTTGGTTACCTTTATATTATACTATGCTTTTGTCTTATTTGCATGTGCTTACCACATCAATCGCAAACTTTGCTACTGGTTCGCTGCTATCAAAGTCACCTTGTAATCCATCAGACCACAATATTGTATAATCATTTTGGGTGATTCTGATCATGATCCCATAACACTCTTTGTCATTATAGTATGCCTTTCCAGGTGCCATCGTCCACCTAACAAGATCACCTACTTTCACGACTCCACCTCATCTTAAAAGGTCTGACTGCAGCAGAAGTACAGTTGCACAATTCACCGGTTCCTTGAAGGATTTGATAAACATTCATTCCGAAAGGACCCGTTCCTTCTTTGACTATCTTTACTATAACCCCTGTTTTTTGTTGAAGATCGAACGCATTAACATATGTGACTAAATCACCTACTTTCATGCTGCACACGTCCTCTTGATGTACCCGTCAAACCATAGCTGCTTCCAGACTGATAGACGTTTGTCAGCAGCACTATAACTCAGCCATGTACCGCTAGGTAGGCGAACACGCCAGTGTCCCCACGGGCTGCCTATGAACCCCTCGAACCCACCTCGGCGCCATCCCGGTCTCCAGTCGAGCTTCCCTCCGAGACGTCGCTTTATCGCTAATGCGCCGAGTAGACAATTAGATTTCATTCACCACCTCTACGAATGCTGCAGCAATATGAGCCAAGTCACCGGTCGACCAAAGAACAATAAAAACATGTGCATTGTTTGGAAGTGTGTGAGAAAACTCAACAATCATGCCATGACGATCGTAAGGATGACAATAGACAAGGTCTCCGACTTTCATTACACCCACTCCCCGTTAGCATCTTTCTGCATCACTAGCGATGGATATCCCATTGCATCAGGTGCGTAGTAGTCGACAGAACCGTCATCGTTCTCGCGCTGTCCATTCTCTTGGATCCCATCTTCTCGACAGAACTGCTCGAAACGTTCATGCCTAAGTGCTTGTGCCTCAGCGTAGCGTATCTCCATTTGTGCCGTCGCTTGGTCCAGAGTGACCTCACCACTACGAGCAGCTTTGCATGTCCGTACATTCGGCTTTATCTTAACGATACGACCGGTCTTAGTATAGTAATCTTTAGCTACTCGCTTACGGTAGTCAGGAAGTCGTTCCCCTTCGTTGACCTGCGGAAAGGTGATGTAGACATTCGGTCCGTCAACTATAATTCCACCGGATGCTGCTACGATTGGGTCCATGTTTTCTCCTTGGTTGGTTCTCTTATATTATACTTCACGTGTGGAAAGTTTACACGTTTTACAAGCAGTCGCCATAATCTTCGTCATCCTCATCTTCGTTGTAGTAGAAGTACCCTTGAAACTCGCATTCGTTAGGAGAACGATTCACGTACTTCCAGGCCTTGTACTTAGTCAGGTTAGGGTAAAGACAGGGTCTCGCAGGATCGGCAAACGCCAGATCGATTCCCGCTTCTCTCCCCTCCAGACCGTTCATCTCAGCGAGTAGCTCGTAGAAGTCCTTGCCACCGAACTCTCCGTACCCATCGTAGTTGTCCTCTTTCCAGACATTCCCGAGATGATCGTGCATGTAGACTGTGAAAACTTCTTGTCCACTATAGTGATTAGGTATTGACTCGTCAGTGTCCTGTGTGTGCCATGAAAAGAATCCCATTTTATACTCCTTGGTTGGTTACCTTTATATTATACTATGCTTACGTGATGGTTGCACGAGCTAGCCGCACATCGCCTTGTCTTTCCACGCAGTAAATGACTCACGTAGCGTTTCAACGAACTCAGTGTCAGAAAGCCGAGTGTCAGTTCCTCCATCACTTTCAAAGTGATTATGAAGAAGAACCCATGGATTGATCGGCAGCGGTTCTTCCGTAGGATCCGCGTTGATGCTGATCACTTCCCAATTCCCTTCATCGGGTGGAAGGCTATTATCACCGTTCTCAGCGAGGACTTTCGACGAGAAGATAATGATATCCACGTTCTTCGCAGGTATCTTATTCCGCCCTGTTGCTGATGTCACTTTCCGCGGTGTTTCTCCCTGGCGTCTTGCTGTGTAGCTACCAGTGAGCTCATCGCCCTCCTTGAGCTGTACAACACCTGAGAAGAAGTTCGTTGGGTCAACAGACACCTTCAGCACACCGTCTCGGAAGCCAGGCACCGTGTGGCCATCGTAAACAGCTCGGGCTGTGAGTGTTACGACATCTTCCATGTCACCGCCATAGTGACTGAACCTGCTGTCTTTTGTCTGCCTTCTTACGAATTCGTTTAAAACGATCATTTTATACTTCCCTCTTATCGATGTAAAGTTCTGATATGCTGTAAAGTTTGTGACCGTCTTCGAAGACGAGGTCGTAGTAGCCATCCATTTCTTTCTTGATGCTCACGATCTCACTGCCAAAGTAGTTGATGACGTCCTTTTGGAAAGCGGCAGAGTCATCAAAGCCCCACTCTCCATAATCCGTGACATGAACTGATGACCATGGCATAAAGATAAAAGCATTCATTTTATCCTCGCTCCTCGCAGATGTTTTTGTAGTATCCTGCCTGGCTACGACTCAGACCGCAATAGAGTGGCTGTGCCTCTCCCCAGAAGATCACCCCTCGACGGCCTTTTGGGATGTCAGATTTGCGGAACACTGCCCAACTGTAACTATCGTCACCGTTGAACTTGCGAATTGTATATTTGTTTTTCATTTTATCTCCCGTGGTTCTCTTATATTATACCACACACTTTTATATTTTGCACGTACTTGCACTAACTATCTCAAATCCTTTGCCGCTAACCCAGTTAGTCATTCCAAAATACTTCCCTTGTAAAATCATTGTAAAGTAGCCACTTCGACCCACTGACAAAATCTGCATCAGATATCCCGGTGTAGGATCTTTGTCCAGCCATTCAGGAGCATACTCATTAATGTTTTTAACTCTAACTAAATCACCGACTTTCACTGACAACCTCAAGTTCTTCTTCGGGCTCCCACTGTAGTCCTTGTGACGACCACATGATTGCCCATCTGTTCATGATAAATGACTTTCCTTGCTTTATGACAATGCCAACTTCATTGTCGTCAAATGTCATCCCCTTGTTGTATCGTTGCCACTGAGCCCATATGTTTTTCCTGGCCACAATGTCACCCACTTTCACTCACAACCTCCATCTGCCATTCGACATTGCCATTTCGTGTGCCATCTCCCCATAGAATTTCGAAAAATACTCCTGATCTGCCGATGACGATCCCGAGTTTCCCCAACTCCTGTGCACCACGTGCATTGTTTTTAACCCATCGAACTAGATCACCTACTTTCATCCTATCACCTTGAACATTCTTTCGCATTGTTTATGACATACTAACCCACGACTGTAAAGCACATGCACTTCAATTGAGTCTTTCCATGGCCCGATGTAAGTAACAATTCCAATGTCTCCTTTATTGTGGAGAAATCCAACTGCCCACCCTGAGAGAATAACAAGACTACCGACTTTCATTGTGTATACATCATTGTTATCATTAAGCTGCATTGATCTATTGTCGTCTACTGTATATTTGCTCATTACCCTACCTTCTTCTCTTCTCTCGCTATAAGCCTGTCGATCGCCTGCTCCTGCCTCTCTGCTGGCCACTGTCCAAGTCGAAGGAACTGTTCAAATGTCACATCGAGTGGTTTAAGAAGTGCTGTCGAAAGTTGCCGCGTCTCTTTGAGTTGGTTGAGTGCTTTTTGCTTAGTCATTATCTATTCCTCTTTGGTTGGTTACCTTTATATTATACTTCACTGATTGCAGTTTTGCACGCTCTTTTACTTTTCTATCCTTATGTCTTCGTGAATGAAGTATCGTTGTGACCCGCCTTGGTCGTCGTGAAGTACTGCTCTGCGAAGAGAGTGCAGACCCGGTGGCTTTCCGATGTGGATCTCACCATCAGCGATTTTGTTATCGACTATGAATGAAAAGCTTCCTTGAGCGTTATAGTATTTAAGCGCGTCTCCGCGTGTTGGAAAGTATGATGTTCCGTATATCATGATTATTTCTCCTGTGATTGTGTAACTAATTCAATGTCTGCAACTTCCCAGATTGACACGATCCACTCATCGTACCAACATACTCTAACGTGTTCTCCTTTGAGCGCAACAAACGGGTCTACCTCTACGACGATGCCTTTATAGTCGGGATATCCTTTTTGACAGATTATATCTCCGGCTTTCATTATTCACCTGCGCCAAGTCGACGAATCTCTCCGGTCTCACCGTTAAAAAAGATATTTCCTTCCTCGATGAGGAGATCAATCGCCGTGCAAACCTTATCAAACTCTTCTGTTTCCAGAAGCTCCGGGAAGTTAGTTGCATCTGGTTCAAAGATATCTCGTGTTAGTGCTGGAGCATTGTTTCGTTCAGACGTTTCAGACTTCTGAATTCGCTCTAAGATCTCTGATGCGAGATCTTCTGTGTTTGAAAGTAGGTGTCTCATTCTATTCGCCCTTGTGTTCAGCTTTAAGTTCGCCGTAGTTTCTGATTATGTACATGACTTGATCTTTGTCCAGCCCTGATAGTTGCGATACTAGCCTGACATTTAGCATGTTCGTGACTCCTGACTCCTGTACTTCGCAGTACGCTTCAAAATCTGCTTTGCTTATTAACATATGCCCTCTTTGGTTGGTTCACTTATATTATACAACATGATTTTCATCATTGCACGCTACAATGAGCATGTCATCAATATCTTCATGTTCCAAACCGCCTCGAGACCATAAGACAATTGCATATATGTTCGGTGGTATTTGCTCAAACGTATCAGAATACTTTTTACCGACCGATGTATTATCAAACGCAATGATCATTCCCACCTCTTTCATCTCTTCTTTTGAAAGATAATCACCCATCTTTTCATTACGTTTAACCAGGTCGCCAATCTTCACTAATCACCTCGATGACACCCGGTACAAAAGATGGCTCCACTTCTTCCCATGTACAATGATTATCATTCCACAAGATGTGAGCCCACTCAGGATTTATACCTTTCCAGTCTTGTGTCTGATTCATAAGCTTGATGATAATTCCAACAGCTTTACCGCGGCACAGAACGAGGTCACCGACTTTCAATTGAAACCAACTCAGTGTCATCGATGTGATTCGGCCATACAATTGTTGTCTCTCCAGTTTTTGTCATGGCACGCCATGGTGTTCCTCTTTCCTGATAGGCATCCCACAGATCGTCCATATCGTACTCTAGACAATTGTCGTCATACATTCCACACATCTCTTTGAAAGGAACTTCTCTAATCAAAATGTACCCCATTGAGGGAATATAGTCACCCGATTGCACTGCGCGTCTCTTTGCTAGTACTAGCTACAACTACCAGCCTTTCATGCATCTCTTGTTGGACGCCTATAGACGGCCATAAAACAACCACATCAAATACACTTCGTGGAAACCCTCCAACCTGATGTCTTAAATTATACTCGAGCTTAATCACGATTCCAATCTTTAAATCTTTTTGTTTAAATGTTACAATCGAAGGATCAATGGTCTTTCTTATGACAAGATCACCGACTTCCACTAATAACTCCTACGCTTTCCACATGCGAAGGATGATATACAGACTGCCTTCCATCGCTACATGTGATTCTAATCTTACTCATTGAGCCACTCCCATGCTTTCTGGAAATTTTCCAGGTTTGCTTCGTGACCCCAGCGCTCAGCGTTTGGAAACACTTTGTCCGTCTCATCTTGACATTCATGCTCGCCCTGATCAATGAAAAGCCTCAGATCAGAACGCCTTAGTCGGGACATTCTTCCGCAACTGTCATCGAATGAGATGCTTATTGTCTTCTTTCCGTTCTGAAAGACGGTATTGACACTGTGAGTGGTTGTGCCGTCACTCAATTTTACTTGCGTTGGTTGGTACGCGAAAATCATGTTTTCTCCTTGTGATTAGTCGTTGAGTTGAGTTAGTTGAGTGATCCCGACATTCCAGTTCATGCCATTATCAGCGCGGACTTCAGCATTCTTGCGTTTTATCTTGGTGATCACACCTTCAACAGTAAATCGCCGCGCATTTCGGCCACGGTTTCGTCCTGTGAATGAGACTCGATCGCCAACAGTGAGAGTACCTTTGATAGAGGCTGCTCTCTTCGTACGTGCTGACTTGATTTCCGTGACGACACAAGAGTTGAGCATGAGAAGTTGCTCCTCGGTGAGTCTATTGATTGAATTGAGTATTTGCGTAAAGGACATATTGTCTCCGTGTTGGTTGATTGCCTTTATATTATACCGTACTTGAGATATAGTTGCACGAAAAAAGAAAGGGAGGGAGTCTAACCCTCATCGCACTACTCCCGGGACTTACTCCCTTCGTTAGCCAGCTCGTTCCCCGACTGCCCTGTTAAGTCACACAACTCTCGAGGGGGATCTCATCAACCATGTGCGTGGTGTTTGTGAGCCTTTCAATGTTTTCATCGTCTCCGTCTACTATTTCTGTCCCGTCAAAGTCAAAGCCTCGCAGGTTGACTATCTTGTTCTTATACAATCCTTGGTGCATCAATACTGATATGAATTGTGGCGCATGAAAATGAATAATTGTGCACAAGGCAGCTTCTTTGCCTCTTGTTATGTTATACGCACGAGTCCTCAATAGCGTTCCAACTTTCATTCTTAGATAATCTTTTGCTTCCATTCTTTCCTCTTTCAGTTGCTGGTGTTAATACCCACCCTTTCCCGAGGGGAACCAACCCGCTCGCCAGACGACTCTCGCCGTCTTTAACACCAACCACGGAGTTAAATTAAAATATGTCGATCATTGCTATTTGATTACCCGTCGACGTATACACGTCGCCCATTATATCCAAGTCTTCAGTGATGAATGCAGCAGATGTGCGCTCAGCGTAGTAGGCTTCAAGCGAATCATAAAGTGATCTACATTCACTGCGAACCCACTCTGTCAGATATGTTTCAAGACCCATGAGCTGCTGTTGATGGTGCTCCGTTAGGTCATCCCAGTTGTCACAAGTGACGCAAGCCTTGATTGTATTTGAATGCATGTAGTGATTCGACTGGCCGCATCGAACGACCGAAATTTCGACCGAATACACATCATCCTTAATGCGATTGATCAGTTTGTTATAGTCACTATCATACTTGTAAAGAGTGGATAGCAATTTGACAGTATCAAAGTCTCCTGTGAAACATGCTCCATCACCTTGTGAGTAGAAACCTGACCATTGCACATCGACGTTTTCGCCTCCGTATGCTTTCATATCTTCGACAAATCCCAGAACTACTGGGTCGCAATCGAAATTGAAGTCGTGTGCATGATTTTCTATAAGACGCTTTTGAACTTCTTCTTCTAATTCTGTGAATGAATAAAGTTTTATTTCTGTGATACGCATGTTTGTGTTGCCTCTTTGGTTGGTTACCTTTATATTATACTTAGTTTGTGTGTAGTTTACACGTGGTTTGGTGTGTGCCCACCCTTTCCCGAGACTCCAGTCTCACGTATCGTAACCGTTAAGTGATTACGACCATAACACCAACCACGGAGTTATTCTTTTAGCGCTCTCCCCATTCTCGGGCTTCGCCGTTTCCACCCCAAGTTCGTAAGCCGACTTTGGAGATGTCTTCCTTTTCCTGTTCTGCTGTTTCAGTAAGCACTGTGCCTGTCTCTTTAACTGAGTCTGTATTTCGATTTTGCAACAATTCTAGTGTCTTTGCACGTTTGTAGTTTTCTTGTCTCTGCTGCTCTCGTTCTTCATCTGCCTGTCGACATCGTTGCACCATCAGCGCACGAGAGGCGTCGAAGAGCGCTTGTCGAAGATCATCGAGACCGTACTCATTAGTTCGGATGCTCATACTGTCTCCAAAAGCAATTGTAGCTGCGCCTAAGGTGTCGATATGGATACTAATCGGAAGTGTCCTTGGTGAGCTGGATTCGTTCTCTATTGCTATATTTGCGATGTGTTGTTTTGAATAAGCCATTTTGTTCCTCTTTGGTTGGTTACCTTTATATTATACACTATACTTTGCTAAATTGCACGTTTTATATAGTTGCGCCAAAAAGAAACCTGTCTCGTATGATTTCCCCAGGACTTCTTTGGACTATGATTTTTATGATAGGGTAGGTAAACAGCAAACTCGTACCAACAACCATGCTTTTCTCCAACCCATTTGTGATAACGGGAGTGACCTTGAAGGCTCTTATCATTAAGCTCTCCTTGACAGCTTTCGTCATTACAACAATACTGTCCATTGCTAAATAAATTCTCATCACAATGTACGGTATTTGTATCATCTAATTCTTTCCAGCATGCACCACATCGAGCAGCAATATATGAGGCACAGGCTTCTTTTTGATGCATGCACATGTCTGATACCTCTGACTGGTACCAATAATAATCATTGTGACAGCCTTGAGGACACATTAAATCCGCCGCTTGACGCCTTTCGAAGTCTTCCTGTTTGCGATCTTCTTCTGCTTGCGCCATCACAATCTCCATGTGTCCTTGTGTTTGATCATGTTCCTCATCGTTATCATCGTATCGATCGATACCCCTCGATGAATAGTAACGATCATTGTTATCATTGAGCTGCATTGATCTATTGTCGTCTGACGTGTATTTGCTCATTTATTCCTCTTTGGTTGATTACCTTTGTATTATACTTCACTGCTTGCAGATTTGCACGCTCTTTTACTTTTATCAGCCGGCTATCTCCAAATCCTCTCCAAATACCGCTTCGCACAATCCATCGCCAAAATCAACCATGAAGTAACCATGTGTGAAGTTTAACTTTGTGCGATAATTTGCAACAATGGTGCCGGTGAATGCATGAGGTTTCGGGCCCTCTCTTTTACTGAAAAGGTACCATGCTTTCATTCGACCCTGTGCGTTTCGAGTCCATTTGACAGTATCACCTATTTTGTATTTCATCATTTACTCCTTTGTTGAATACCTTTATATTATACTGCGCTTTTGTTTTATTTGCATGCGCTAAACTTCTTTATCATTTCTAAAGCACACAAATGTTGGAAACCGAAGTGATCCATCAGGTGTTTCTTCTTGATAGCGTACCTCAATAATCCTGCCCATGTGTAAGTCTTTATCTACCCACAATTGTTCTCTAAGCTCGTCTGTTAAGCCAGAACCTACTCGAACTTCAACGCCTTTATAGTCTACAATGAACGATCCAAGTTTCCCAGAATGCTTTCCTGTACCTTCTTTCATACCAGTAATAGGTACATCAGCATCGAAGAATGCTTTGAACTTCATTACCGACCAGTCTCGACCGAAACAATAAGGTGCATCGTATGCTTTGAGCATTACTCCCTCGTACCCGGATTTGACGTAATCATCATGCAGATCTTTGATCATATCATAGTTTGCTTTGACCAGAGTTCTTTCAACAATGTGTATGTAGTTAAAATTATACTTACTCACTCTTTCATGGAGAATCTTATAGCGCACTTCTGACGTGAGTACTCCTTTCTTATCTTCCCACTCTTGCAAAGGAATATAATCGAACAGCGCGAGATAGACACCTGATATGTCTTTGTTTTCTTTTCGATAAACTTGGCGCATAAGATCTGTAAAGTCAGTGCTCATTATTTCGCCATCGTAACACCCGTCCTCAAGAGAAGACAACTCTTTGCCGAGTGTATTGTCAAAATTAGTAATCAGCTTTCCAGCACGAGTAAAGAGCTTTGCTTCTCCATTCTCTACAATTGTTAAGCATCTGATTCCATCTAACTTTGGTTCAACATAGACTGTATCATTCTTAATCCGTTTCATCTCAAACTTCTGTGCAAGAGCTACATCGAACGTCGGAATAAAACCTGGTGATACCTTGTTGATCGACTTAGTAGAGATACCTAATGCTAGATTCTTTTTTAAGATTTTCCGCATCCACTTTTCTTGTTGTTCTGAGGACTTGCGAAATGTATTCTTCATCTCTTCTATCGCAGCATTTCCCGTCACAGTACGATTCATGCATCGATCAGCAGTCTTAAAAAATAACCACCAGACTTCATGAGCATCAGTCAGTGTTTGTCTATCTTTTGTCTTTGGCACCTTTACTATGTTAAATGTGTAGTAAGGGTTGAAGCCGTATGCAAGAACATCACCGATCAATTCACTGTCTATAGACTCTTCCAGAATTGCCTTCTTTGCGTTTGTCCCTTTTGCTGCTTGGACCTTGTTAAAGAATTCTAATACTATATCGTTCATTATTTTACCTCTATCCATATTATATCTTCAGTTCCAGCGACAGATCCCCTCCGAGAGGCAACTGTTGAGGAGGCCGTGCGTCGATCCAGCTAATGTCATCAGGTTCTACAATACGCTCCAAGCCATCGTACTCTTCAATGATATACTTCGTGCCATATATTAGTGTGTATACCTCATGCTGCGCTCCCCATGACTCTCCAGCAAGTTGGCCCAACTTTTCAACTGCTTCGACTAAGAGTGGGTCATGACGTGCACCTTCCCAGTTACCGTACCACGTTGGTTCCCAGCCTTCAGGTGCATCAGGATCGAGGAATTCATTTAACATTTTTTGGGCTTCTTCGTTGCCCCTATCGGCCATAAACTGTGCGCACGCTTGACTAATACTAAAGCCACCGTATCTTGCATTGTAGACTACTTTGATTGTCATCTTGTCCCCTCTTTCATTGTGCCTCAGGGTTGTGTTGCTTAAGTAGTGCTTTGACATATGCATGTGCAAGCCCATGACTTGACGCTTCAATCTCTTTTTTAATTGCTTGCTGATCAAAGTCCTCGTCTCCGTAGACAATTGTGGCCAGACAAAGCTTAGACTCTGCGCGTAGATTCACATCTGGAATATAGTCGCTATAGTTGCTTTTAGAATAGGATCCTCTATTTGGATAGCGAGTGTCATCTATACGATTCGGATCGTTGACTGTAGCACTGATTGTTACTTTTTCATACCAGCCCTCAGTATGAAATGTGATTGTGAATTCGGGAACTATCTCTACTAGGGTAGGATAGACTTTCCGACGATCGTCGTTGTAATGATAGCTGCTGCTCTTGTGTCTTTTGAAATCTACTTTGCTCACCTCTGTACGAATTGTTTGAACGTGTGCTAGATTGATAAGTCGATTATTTATTTCGATGAACATGGATTTGTTCCTTTTTGAAAGATTGTTTGTATCGTCTTCGTCATAGATAAAATCATCTATGCCTCTGGATGACCAGTAACGGTCGTTGTTGTCGTTAAGTTGCATTGACCTATTGTCATCTGCTGTATACTTACCCATCTACCACTCCTTTGGTTGAGTTTGCGCTCTGCATGTTGGACAATGTCCAAGAACCCAGTAAAACTTATTTGACTCTGTTCCGCAGAACTGACAGTAATATATCATTTTCATATCTTGTATGTCCCTGGTTTACATTCAACTGTAGCGCTACCCAGTTCTCCGTCATAAATGGGTGGGAGCGTGCCGGTAAAACATGATGGTGGATCACCTACTTTAGCATAGCAAGGAGGTCGTGTATCAGGATGCATCTCATCCCACTGCATCATTGCCTTGTCAAACATGTAAGCCCATGCACCGCGTGAATCAGCTCGCTTATCGCTTTCCCAGTCTAAAAGCTCACTGATAATATCATTGATTTCTTTGTCTGTCAAGTAATACTCAGTCATCATGATAGCTCCTCCCACTCGTCATCTTCCTCTCCCGGCAGATCCATGGCCCAGCAGATATGCTCAGCAGCATCTTCGATGTTATTTTCGTTTCTTGCATAGAGCCTTGTGACTGTATCATCTTCAGCCCGTACGGTCACAAACCGATCTCCTGAACGGCCCACGAAGAACTCTATTCCTTCATCAAGTTCACCCCATCCTTCAGGCGCAGCCCCTTCAGGCCAGCTAAGATATGATTTACATGCGCCCCAAGATACTACCTTGAAAACGTCTCCATATTCGCTTGGACCTGCATTACAGAGAAATGCTGCCGGAGTGCGGAAGAGTTCACTGATCTCATCTATGATTACTTGCTTATTTGACATTACACAACCTCCAGGTGTATTCGTTTTATGTAACCCTCTTCACCCGTCCGATTATTTCGAATGAGTGCAGATTTTGGTTGTTTGTGGTACCCGAGGACAGGGCAACATCGTGACCTTACGACTGTGAATGTGTCATCGTCTTTTACTTCGATAGCTGTGCATAGAGGTGCCAGCTTGGACTCACCTGCACAATTATATCCGACATCTCGACCTGCTCGACATTCTGCATAGAGTTTTTCATACCACTTTTGCTGCTCTTCATGAGTTGTGTGCCTGAGCGCTCTCCTGTCTCCCCAGCGATCTTGCTTTACTTTTACTTGAAACCCTTTTTTCATTTTATTCTCCTGTGGTTCTCTTTTATTATACTACACGGTTGTTTATTTTGCACGCTTAGCACTCAGGAATCAGCGAACTAAAGAAAGTTGTGTCTTTAGTTTCTCCATTATCAGAACACACGTGCGACTTGTTGATGTCATAAGACTCCTGACAATCCATACAAAGATGATAATCCTCAAATCCGACACTGTCTAGATTTTCACCTTCGTCGACCATATTATGGTGCCTTCGAAAGTCTTCGACAAAATCTTTGATTGTATCACCGTCCAACCACCTAATCAGATCATCAAGTACGGCTTCTTCAGCGCCGACACCAAGGTCGTCGAGTAGTTTATAGATTGGTTCTGCAAATTCACCTGCTGCCATTTTATTCTCCTGTGGTTCTCTTATATTATACTAGGTGTGCTAATGCTTTGCACGTTTTTAAACTTTCGCAAAATAATCTTTGTCATCGTACCAGAGGTATTCTTTTTCACCACCTTGCGGTCCTTCTTGCCATGGATTAACTTTGTTTTTCTTGTTGTAGTACTCATAGGACCAACGAGGCATATACTCTCCTCGCATTGCCCATCTTATCATTAAGTATCTGCTGCCACCTGCATCAAACCATTCTGCCATAATAATCCCGAGTGTCTTCTTTCTCATGCCCGCACAGTTATAACAGATAAGATCACCGACTTTCATTGATCACCTCAAGATAGTCCTTGTGAACCAATGATATGGACCCGTTAGTCCACTCTACTTGCATCCACCACACTTGAAAGTGATAGATTGGGCCCAGGCATTTTCCTACTTTACCATCAACAATATACTTTACATTATCGCCGTTATTCATTGATCACCTCAAAGCATTCTTGGTCAGCCCACGAAACTGCAATTATTCCACCACTGTTAAATAAAATAATTTTGCGATGCCACGTTTTTTTATGTCCTGTAATATCTACAACAACCCATACATCTTCACCAACCCACAAAGTGGTATTCCCTTTATACCTCACTAAGTCACCAGCTTTCACTGCTGACCTACTTGCATTTTTTTACAACGACTGACACGGTACGTTTCGCCTCGATCATGTAACCATCACGACGATAGACAAATCGATCAGTTACTTCATGACTATCAGTTGAACAAACATTAGGCTGACGTGCGATCTGCACTTCAATAATCTTAAGCATATTCTCAGTCACACCTACCTCGTCTATCTCTTTTGCAAAACGAAGAAGTAAGTCTCTATAGCGCGCGCCATTCATTTCTTCCATTTGTCACCTACTTTCATCGACTTCAACCTCAATTGCAATTTCTTTATACCCTTCCTTCTCAAGCTTCTTTGACCACTTTAACACAGCACAAAGATTTCGTGTGCTTTTTGAACGGCCGTAGCCTCCATCTGAGGCTGCCCAGTGAAGTGTGTAAATCATTATGCTACTCCCATTTCTTGCTTGAGGTGGTTAATGAACAGCTGCGCTGCATCAGAATTGTCCCAGTTGCCCCGAAGTCGAGGAGTTCTCCAGCGAAAGCCGATGCCCCACACGGCACCGATGTCGTCTTGCCAGTACCATTCAGGATCTTCATACCCTCGACTCCGGTCAATGTAATCAACTTCCCTTTTACCGAACACCTTTTCAAGCTTCTCGGGAGTTAGAAGCCTAAGCCAATTGGAATCCTCTGATTGCAACAGAAAGCACAGCTTTTCTGTGCCGTTTGATGCGCTGGATGCTTCAGGCTGAAGTGTGAATATTGTCGGTGGAACGTAAGTCATTGATTCTCCTTTGTTGGTTCACTCATATTATACTATGCTTGCTTCTTACTTGCACGTGCTAGAAGAGTATATTCTGCTAGCACCTCTGAGAACCATTCATCAGTCTTGTACTTGTAATAAGTCTCGCGCACTGTAGTGTTGTCAGACGTATACGTACTTCCACCATCGCCCCCTGTTGCCATGTCTTTCATTTGCCAGAGGACCTCCGCTTTCATCCCAGAGGATCCCATACTCTGTATAAATCTTGCTCGTTCTTTTGGTGTTTTTTCTGCCATGATTTCTCCTCTGGCTGCTTGTTAAATTAATGTATAAACCTTTAGTCTTTCTTGTTCAATCTTTCGACAGCTGTGTTTGCCCCTTCTTCTGTCTTGCTAACACCATAGCATACGGGCTCATCTGTCTTACAATATTTTTGCATGAGGAAGATGCCCCACCCTTTCTCTACTTTTTTAACTTCCCACTTCACTGACTACCTCCAGCTTTAAATTATCACACCACTTTTTCCCATTAAAGGATGGTGTGACGGCACTCATGAATAATACCCAGCAATAGCGGGAATCATCCGCGTATGTTACGATACCATACCCGTACATATGCCAGTCATCTTTCAGTTTAACTATGTTCCCTGTTTTCACTTTATGTTTCCTCTACCTTATTATACACTTGTACAATCATCAATGCACGCACTTATAACTTCAAGTTCTGTTTTATCTGCGTACATTGCACTTCCATCGCTCAACAAAACAAAAAATGTATGAGGGATTTTTTGACATACCTCCAGTATAATCCCATGATAAATGATCGTATTGGGCATTAAGTTGCTTCCTGAGCCAAACTTAAATTTTACTAAGTCACCAACTTTCATTAACTTACCGTTGCATTTCAACTATATCATACACAATGATTGCAACAATGACAAGTATAAAAACCTCACACACTACTTGATCATCCCGAGTTTTCCAATTTCATTGCCAAACATTTTCCAGCCAGGACGCGTATGTCGGGAAAAGAAGTAGCAGTACGGACCCTTTGATCGCTGTTCAATATTCTTATAGCTCATCAAGGGCTTTTCAGAATGAGACAGTCGAGGGGCCATAAAAGACTGTGAAGGAACAGTTCCTCTTCCTTGCCACACAGATTTATCTAGTCCCTTCCCTCGTGTAAAAAAAGACATTGATTCACAATTCATACGCGAATACCAGCCCATTCCTGTCTGAAGTCCTCCCGACTTCGTCGTCTTAATCCAGTGAATGTCATGCTGATATTTCCATCCCATTGCCTCACCTACAGCGATCGCATCTTTTGCACAGCCGTGACCTGAATTTGTATGCCACAGATAAAAGTGTGCGCTTTTTGACAAGTTAAGCTGCGACTGCCAGTGGCACATTAGTGCGAGGATATTTGGCGTTTTCATTAACGGATAATGTCGATCTGACCCTCTTTTTGATTTGCCCCCACCAACTTGGTACCATGGTGGGTCTGCGACTATTGTTCTAATAACTTGTTCTGCACTATAACAGCTCATTAATAATCTCCAATTTTTGTTTCCTTGTTAGCTTTTTAAACTTGCTTTCTTCTTTTGCTGCTTCTGAGCGGTTCGAATATACCATTGTGAATCGATACTTCACCGGTCTTCTGCTTCTTGTATATTTTGCCCCTCTAGAGCCGACATTGTGCTCTTTGAGACGTCGGCTTAGATTAGTTGTAATACCTGTGTAAAGTGTCCCATCTATGCACTCAACAACGTACATGTACCAGTTTTGATTTTTTCTCACAGGACTTTGCCTGCTCTAACATAAGTAGGAGGATATTCAGTATGACGCCTGCATAGTTCTTTTGTCTTAAATCTCTTGATGACTATTTCACACTGAGCGCCTTTTTTATCAAAACTTTTCGACCAAATGCATGTTCCGTAAAGGAATGTCGGGTACTTCTCGACATCATGATAAAACACCTTCATGCACGACGCTTCACTTCCTGTTACAACTTTGATATCATAGTGTTCGGGATCCCAATAGCTAAAGTGTTTGCTCACTTATCACCTCTATATTCTTATGCCTGCTCAATCTAAGTGCTCGACGCTTTCCTGACTTGGTGCAGATCACATCAATAGCAGATTCCCATATTCCTGCATATTCACCATAACCAGCAGCAATCATCTCATGATCTTCCTGATCGAGGTAGACTTTAGTATAAGGGTCTCTAATCACTGTAAATACTTTGCCTGCTGATTTAAGCTTAATCAGATCACCTTTCTTTGGAGTGCGAGTACTCATAGTAATGTCTCCTCTAGTAGTCTGGCCATATAGTTATGATAGCATTATTATAGGGTTCATGATGATACTTTTTAACACCTGGGCCAAACTTTTCAAGCAGTGCTTGATTTACATTCTCATCAATTCGACACCATTCTTCTGAATTGAAGACGACTGGCCCAGTAAATCCATGCCAACTGGGATCAAAATAATCTGTAGCATTTGGTATGTAACGCTCACAATAGATTTCTAAAGTAGATCTAGGTGACCACTGGCCAGGTGCTTCACTGCCTAGATGAATGTCGCCTTTTATATCTTTTTGCTTAAGCTTGAATTGTTTAGCAATGGCTCGTCGATACGCTGTTTTGACTTGGGCTGGTGTTGGTTTCCTCATTATTTCTCCGAGGTTTGAGATTCATCCTTATTATAGCTAAGTTCTTCTTCTTTTGCACGCAACATGTCTCTGTAGAATTTTACTATATTCTTTTGATTGCGCAACACTGTTCGATCAACTAAATGAGATTGAGCTTTATATACACTTAGTGTTTTTTCTGATACATCAACAAGAATCTTTATGTCACTTATATCTCGATTGATCGTGTTTGATTTAGACATACTTAGACAGCCTTGCCCCGTTAGGCTTATTGACATGACAAAGCATGGCATGCTGGCTATACTGCAAGTGAACATAGCTTTCTGTCGCACGCTGATTGTAGTGCTTATGCTTATAAGATTTAGTAGCTTTCTCTAACTGTTCAATTGCCAGTTCATAATCCGGTGTAGCAGCTTCTTCTACAATCTTAAGTTGACCTGATGCTGTTGGCTGGGCCGGTCTTTCTGCGATCGGTATAATGATTTGACGTTGTATGTTGGACTTAATTCTACTCATTCTAACCCCACTGTTCGAGTACGCCAATGTACGGAAGATTTCGATACTCTTGATTATAATCTAAACCAAAGCCTACGACAAAATAATTCGGAATTTCAAAAGCAACGTAGTCAGCATCAATATCTACTATGCGGCGTGATGGTTTGTCAAGCAGTGTACACACTTTTACTTCGATGGCGTCGGGCTCAATAAGTTCTTTCAAATATTGCATTGAACTGCCCGTATCAACAATGTCTTCAACGATAATAACATGCTTACCACGTAAATCAGGCAATCTAGTTGTTAACTTTATGTCACCTGTTGATTCTGTCCCTTCATACGAAGCGACACCGACAAATTCATATTCTATATTGAAATCAATCATTGTTGATAAGTGGGCAAAAAAGTTAACTGCCCCTTTGAGTACACCTACCAAAACAACATTGTCAACATCCTTATAGTCTTGATTGAGTGTCTGTGCAATTGACGCTATACGATTGTGAATCGTTTGCATATCATACAATACTTCAATTCTAGTGGCTGACATTTTTAACACTGCCCTTCTTGCAAGAATATCTCTATGGGGTTACCACAATCATCAAATATAAAAAATTGTTGTCGAAGGTTTGAATAAGCAATATACTGATCAAGAGCTTGTTCCAATTCATCAAGCTCTTCAATTGCCTTTCTATTCTTCCATTCTTCCAGTACGATAAGTTCACCCATTTTTATCTCCTTGCTTATATTATACTTTAAGTTGTGTATGTTTACACGTAAAATAGCAAGGCCGGTTGATAAATCAACCGGCCTTAGAGTCCAGATCCTCTTTGCCGTTAGGGGGTGGGGGGGTGTTACCGGCGGTAGTTTCCTTCATCGACTAGTATACTACTCTGCAACAATATGTTGTACACTACTTTATTGTACCCTAGAAACATTTTTTTACATTCATTGCGCGATATGATTTCGTCTTTTCAATTCTTCAATTCCTGCATCGAATTCCTGATACCAGGGATGATAGCTGCTTCCCATATTCTTCCTATAAGTTAGCTTTCCAAAGACAAGTGCCAAGTGATCATCATTTACAAGAGTAGGATATCTAATCAGCTGCTTAACATTATCGTCAAACAATAGAGACGAATGCTCAAATCGCGGTGCAAGTGGATGATCTTTCCATTTATTTGCCCGCCAATTTATCAACCAGTCTCGCATGATAGACGAACTATCAGGATGGAAAGACGTAAGCTTACGACGAAACTTATACTTAAGAATTCTATTCGCAAGCAAAGGAGAATTACCGTGCGTAACTAACATTGTGCTGAGTAATTCGAGATCGGGAATTTTAATGCTATAGACAATGTGATCATTCGTAATAGCAACCTTACAGTTTTCAATGTCAAAAGTATCTAAGACGTCCTCGACTTCACCATGAAAAATATTTACAAGTTGAATTTTGAGATGAGAAAATGATCGATGAGTAAAAAATTCACCCGAGGGAATTCTAATATCAGTACAAAATCCCGGCAGCGACGGAGCTAGAGATCGGGCTAAGTTAGCAGTGGTCTTTAGTGATAATTCTTGACCTCCGACATACTCATTTGCAAATGCACGGACCGCAGCATAGTCATCAGAATTACGAAAGAATATGTCTACATCACCATTTGAATCTTCAATATATTTCAAAATGCTCTGCTTGGTAAAAACCTGTCTAGCAAAACCACCAGCAATAAACCCACCGTTTTTGAGTGCATATGCAATAAGCTTGTGTCGAAGAACAACTGCTTCTTCCTGCAAAAGTTCATCAATGCTATACTTAACTGAACGATAGGACATACTTCTTCCATGTTTTAATTACAATTCAATTATACATAGATGATTTAGAATTTGCACGCGCGCATGCGCGGGCGCGAGATACATTATGCTACATGACTACCATTTAATCAGAGAATAATTTCTTTAGTTTGATAAATTCTTTGGGCGTGCATGTCAAGAGAGTATTCCCATTCTTCTTGAGATAACAAAATGTATGACCAGCCATTGTTGATTTTTCTATTTCAAAAGTATGTGTTCGATTATATCCTTTCACTTTGACACTTTTTCTAGTACTATTCATTGCTTATCTACCTCTTTGCTTATAGTGCGCAATAGAGCAAGTTCACTACAGAGTTTCCATATTGTTTGTGATATAGCAAGCAGATCTTCATTTACGGAAAACCTCGCATCAGTTCCTCTACTTTCAATTCTATCTTCAAGAAATTTAATTCTAGCTTTTGCTTGATCTAATTTTGCTGTAAGTGATTTAATAACATCAGCCTGTCGCATTGTTATTTCACTACGCCAAGGAGTCATATCATATTCTCTCTGGGCTATATGAAAATCTTATGCTTTTTATTAAGCTACAGCTCGATCTCAACCTGACGTCTATATATGAAAGCATGTCATCTATCGACTCAAAAGGAATAAGATGGCTGTCCCAAATTTTAAAGACGCCGGTAGACTTTATTACATCTGTTTTAGAAATTATAATATGTGTCGACCCTGTAAGGTTAACAGCATCAATAAGCTTATGAAGGTTAAGCCACTTAACTTTTCTTCGCCGGCCTGTTGTGACACCATACTCACACCCAGCATCTGCAATTTTAAGTAATTGCTTATCTGCTAGTAATGATTCAGGAAAATCGGGATCTATGCCTGAACGTGTATCATAAATCTTTGCTGACCCGTATATGTTTCTGATTGCTTGTGGTGGGAAGCCTAAGCTGCAGGCGCCATATGGAAGCGTCACACTCGATGTTACATATGGATAATTTCCGTAGTCTAGATCTAACCATGCGCCCTGTGCGCCTTCGCATAGTATCCTTCCGTACAGTTTTTCATCCCACAGGTAAGGTGCAAGTAGACTTTCATCTTTTGCTTGGCAACCTTTTCTAGCTGCCTTGTCTCTATAGCAAGGTGCAATCCCCCTAGCTGTTGTACCTAGCTGTTTATGGTACTGTTCTCGATCTTCCCTGATATGTGTTTGTGTTACAATATGAGCTTTCGGTGATATTTTTATACATGACGTGTCAAATCCATTTTTTTCTAAATAAGCAATTTCTTCTAAAAATGAAAATGGATCAACTACACATGCCGGCCCAATTATAGACTTAATACCGTAAAAGACACCTGTCGGTATCATATGTGTCTTATACTGCTTCCCAGATATATACACAGTATGACCTGCATTATTGCCGCCTGACCATCGACATACAAAATCATAGTTTTCTTTGGCTGATAGCTCAGAAGTTATTTTTCCTTTTGCTTCATCACCCCATGCCAAACCACACACAATGTCTACGTGTTCAATCATTTGTCGGCTACCAATAATCAATAATCAAGTCATATAATTCTAATGCTGTACAGCAAACAATAGGAAAGCCAACAACTGCAACTACAAGTCCCAATACAATATTTAACATACTTACCCCTCTATCATCCTACTTAGTCATTTTATTTAATCTCAATGCCCGCGCCATGCGGGTTAACCCAATTCCGCCACCAAATCGAGGAAACATATCTAATGCAAAGTATTCTTCCAGCTCATCCTCAACTCTCTTTCGACCAAAATGATTAAACAAAAGATTGCTATACTCTCCACCTGAGATTGTATAGAAGTTCTCTCGCATCTCATCAACATTAGTACTTCTTTCAGCACTACCTATTGTCTCCATTCCAAACAAGATTACATCAACCTTGTTAAAGTGTGTGCCGCTCTGCTTCATATTCCAAAAAGGATCTGATCGCAAGGGAAAGTCTGTTAAGAAAACAATATCACTAAGTTGTTCCTGCATTAATGTTTCATGTTCTGCTTCTAAGAACTCTGTCTCTAGTGTTGCGCATACTTCTTCATACGTGGTAAAAAATGGTCCTTGATGAGCGCGCTGATTGATATTCGGATGACGAGCAAGACGTGCATCAAACCCCATAAAGTCTATTAGTTCAAGCTCTAGCTGAATCATCGCATTGACATCTCCAGCAGACTCAAACTCAAACATAGGGAATATCTTGTCATGTCGCCCTGGAATAGGACTGGGTTCATTCCTGTAAGAGGTTGAAATACAAAACACACCCGGGAGTTCAGGATGATCTAGCATCTCCTTTTCGAGCCACATTTGACCTGTCTGAGGTAAGGGCCAGTTGACACCGCTAAATATGTACTGGCTTATTGTTTTCGGATCCTCACATGCAGCAAGAATCGATTGCCTTGACTGCGAAGGGACTTCAATAAAACCCTTTTCATTTTGGAAGAACTCTCTCATCTTTTTTACTGCATTGTTATATGCAAAAATATCTTTCATTTTTTTCTCCTTGAATATATAAATAAGCCTAAAAAGATTCCGCAAGCGTAAGACCACTTACTAGGCTTGATAGAAACTGTTTGACAACTTTTAATAGGTTCTGTCGATGATGAAGACAATTCAGGCATCTCTGTATTCGAAGGTTCTTCTATTTCTTCATCATCGAATAGCTCATCATCTATTTCGCCGGTATCTTCAAATACTTCTTCGCTGATACCAGTATCATCAGCCTCAGGCTCTTCCGAAGGTTCAGTGCTATTTGGTTCATACACGGGTTGCATGATCTCAATATGCTGTAGTGATAATCCAAGCTCATGTGAGATAGGATTCCACCAGCCCGTATCAAAGTAGCTGACAAAATTCAGTTCATCTAACATGAAGGGCTGACCTTCCTCTACCTGAATTGCCAAAAAATACTCGTGATATGCCGATTGATTATCTCTCGCGCCAAGGTTGAGATACATATCCCATGCCATCATATTCGCGCGACCATCAACAAATACATCCCATTCATATAAGGTCACTTCATATTGAGTTTGAACACTATACTCCGGACTAATATAGCCTTTGACCTGAACATTTCCGGCTGCTTCTACATTGCCATCTTCGTCCAATGGAATTTCACCATGTGCCATTAGTGCGCCTTCGGCATTTGCACCAATACCGTACTGATTAGAAAATGTTACTTGCCCATAAGCATCAATGCCATAGTTTTCAAAAGGAACTGACCAGTCCCACCTAAATGCACCTGCTTCTCTATTTACATCAGTTAGCGCTTCTATGCTGAGCACAGGATACTCACCCCAGTCTTGGTATTCATCAGCCCATAAGTGACAATCAGCACCAGATATCCACGGACCCCAGTAACAGTCATGGCCGGGAGAAGCACGTGTTTTGATTACGGCAACATAAAAGTCTGTACCCCGGTCTATAGAAGACTGGAACCAAAAGAACTCTACGATACCATCTACGCTGTTTCCGTATGAATCTGAGTTGCCCACGTAAAGTGTGTTCCCTTCAAAGAATGCATACGTGAGATTGTCGGCATCAGGGTTAACGTCTTCAACATTGTCAAAAGTCACCTCCCAATCACCTTGTAGAATAGAAGCACCTGCATACGAAGTCTCACTTAAACTTAAGCCTTCGCCGGTTGCATCTGAACTGAATCCGCAAATTAGTCCGATAATTAAACTTCCAAGGCACAATTTTTTCATTTTCTCATTCCTTTAAACGCAACCAATAGTATCAAAAAAAGTGTCAATGTAAAGTTACCATTTACAATAGTAGAACAGCTAAAGCCACCTTCTTCTCCAGCAAGTTCTGCAGCAGAGATTATCTCTGCTGTATCTTCATGCTCACTTTCGCCAGTACTTGTATCAGCTGTATCCATTGTTTTGTCCTTGCAATATGGAGCGGGAAACGAGATTTGAACTCGCGACCTTCTGATTGGCAACCAGATGCTCTACCACTGAGCTATTCCCGCTTGTATTATGGAGCCATCGATAGGATTCGAACCTACGACCTGATGCTTACAAGGCATCTGCTCTACCAGCTGAGCTACGATGGCATACTGACATCATACATCCTGCTTTAAATCAATAAAGCATAGAGTTCCAAAAAATGCGCATGCAGCAGTCACAAAATAACTACCATTAAGTAGCGCGTGGAAACCCGTACCTATATTGATCATCAAGACTGTAATCGTCAGTGCTTTTCTCATACTATGCTCATTTTGCTTTCCAGCTTATCAATGATGTCATCAAGCTGAACTACTGAATCACCCAACTTAATTCGAGCTTTAACCGATCTCACCGCCTCTCTCAAGACTTTGGGTTCGAAAGTGTCTTTATAATCATTAAAGAGATCTTTCTTTTCATCGCTGAGTAGTTGCAGCTCACCTTCAATTCGTTTAAGCTTAGTGATGAACTCATCGAGTTCTTTGTCTAATGATTGACTCATTTTTATCTTCTCCAGTTTGATTTTTTTTAATCCCCACCAAAATGTTTTGATGTTCAATGCATGCAAAATCTAATATTTCTTTAACGCCAGCTTCAGTGTTCAATGCATCCATGCTGAAGATTTTCACGTTATTCGGATAATTATCAACTAATTCTTTGGCTGCTCTGTAATAGTCATCATAAAAAAGTGATAGTGCCTGCTCAAGAGAAATATTGTCATAATTCGGAAATGCATCATCCCACTCATTACGTTGTTTGAACGAGCCGGCGTGTGATTGAAAAGGGTTGTTATTTTGTTTTGTCAGCTTAGTCAAATAACTTCTGACAAATGCGTCTTTGTCTTCACGCTTAAGAACAATAAATTTAAACTTATACACTCCCATTAGATTGACAGCCAGACTCTGAATCATCCCGTCAACATAGGGTAGATAATAAGCTGCAACATCGCCTACTATGTCATATAAGTTTGACTGATGATCGAGTTGATTGAATTTAAATTGAATAGCATTTCTATCAATAGCCCAACTAAGAATTGGAGACAGCTCATGCGATACATAAGCGCTGGGCTGGCTATTTAACAAATAAGCTAATGATGAAGAGCCTGATCGACCCGCGCTTAGGCCAAAAATAAATTTTTTCATTACTGCTCCTTTAAGTTCATTAAATAATACAGCACTTAAAAGAAATTTACATAAAAAAAAGCGCACCGGAGTGCGCTTTAGTACTAAATAATTACTGTAATGCTATTATTATAATTCTACAGTAGATAAAGTGCCACCATCGGCAACAATAAGTTTATACGCTGTTCCGTCTGGTGAAGTTAAGACTACTCCGTGCGACTGACCGCTAGGCGAAACGTGCAAGTTTCCGGATACAAGCAGATCGCCACCGAATGATGCAATAGTTTTCTTGTCGCCGCCTCTTCCGGAGAGTGAACCTGAAACGAAGAAGTTAACATCTGTCGACCCCCATGCATTGCCAGAAGCGTCAGATGCGACGTTACCGGACATGATCATAACACAGCTATCTAACCTGTCTGCTTCTGCAAGTGAAAAATGAGAGTTTATAGCAATAACTGCAGCTTTATTATTGTTTCTTGACATGATCTCATTGTCATCAAATACCATATTGCTCCCGCTTTCATCACCCAGGAGCAAGTACCCTGACCCATCACTTAAAGTAACATCTGCACCGGCAGCGGCAGCTATACTTAAAGGAACCGGTGGAGTGACTGTTCCAATCCCAACTTCTCCAGTGTTTAAGATAGAAACTTTCGTTGCGGCCGCCTCTGCATGGTGGAAGTATATTGCGCCACCATCACCTTGTACGTAAAGTGCTGAATCTGCGCTAGTCCCTGTATAAGCTTGAAGCTCATTCTGATCCAGTGCCAAATGGATACCCCCCATATCACCTATTACAAGATTTCCTGGAGCTCCGTCCGGGCCGCCTCCCGGACCTGTATCATCGCCTGGTGAGAGATACACGGTTCCAGAGACATGCATGTCTCCACCGAAAACTGCGACACCTTTAGTGGCTGTTCCTTTACTGCCTTTTGAACCCGAGACGAAGACTGCCATGTCACCATAGAACCTTTCGTCAGGTGAAGTAACTCCACCGCCAGAAAGTATAAGCAGCTGGTTGCTATCACCTAGCCATGCAGTATATCTATCCTTTGTTGGGATAACAGTTGGAAGGACGCGACCTCCTGCGCCAGCGGTAGAACTTCCAATGAAGACACCTTCTTCTGCTGCATCGCCATCATTGCGCATGTTAAAGAGTTGCAAGTTGCCTGCTTTGAGTTGAATTCTATCCGTGTCAAAATCAATCACTGTATCAGTATCACCAGTATGTGTAATTGATTCGTCAACTAAAAGTTTACCGTCCGCAAATTGTAATGCACCGGCAGTATGTGTAACTCCTGATACCCCTCCAACTACACCGCTGTTATTGTATTGAACTTGGGTGTCAGCGCCACCTGCTGCTGCAGCTGTACCGTTATTGGTGATTGTGATTGAGCCATTTGCTCCGCTTACGATTCCAATTCCTGCGCCAGCAATCAGATAGCTTGTGTCATCATCTAATCGGGTAAGAGAACCTGATAAGTTTTTCAATGTAAGCGTACTAGATGCCTTGTTCCAAGTTAAGTTTGTATCTCCGGCGAAGTCGCCATTGTCATTAAATTGGACTTGCGTGTTTGCACCTGATGCGGAGGCCCCCTGACTGACATTTACTGCATACTTGTACACAACGCCCAGTAGGTCTTCTTTTTCTAGATCAAAACTAAATTTAAGATCTGATTGGCTTGCTGTTGAGTCGTCTAAAAAGTAGTCTTTACTACCTGCAGCCACATCTGCCAAAGAGCCAGACACAAGCATTGAACCATTGACATAGACATCTACTGATTTATATCTGTCTGTAACTGGTATGTTACTTAAGTCTAGCTTTGTAAATCCGCCCCCTGATGCAACTTGTCCTGCTGTGACATCGCTTGTTATTGCTGTAAACTGCTTATTAGATCTAAAGTCGCCATTCAATATACTATTTCCCCAGTATAATGTACCGGCAATATTATAAAGTGCGCCGTCGCTGTTATAGCCGTCATAAGCTCCGATTGATGCAGCTAAACTATCTAACTCTAGCGGAACTCCTTGAAAGTTATGTGTAAACGTGTTTGTACTCATCGCAGATGCTGAGTATATCAGGCTTGTACTAGAGTCTGCGATCAATGAAAGATTCTCTAAGACATTTGTTCCCGTACCTGTCCGGGATGACAGGGTTCCTGATACGAGATGAACATTAATCCATCCATTACTTGAACCCCCTAATGAATATGCATCATTAGATGAAGGAACAACGTCAACAGTAAATTGACCGGATGATTGATTTGAAAAATCGGTACCACCATGGATTCTTCTGACAGCTGAGGCTAGATAAGAAAGCGAGCCGCTAAGATCTGTTACATCTATTGAACTTAACGCTGCTTTATTATCTAAACTATCATTGATGCTGCCAAGTATCGAACCGAATGATGCCGTAATCGCGCTTAAGCGCAGTTGTGTTTTTTGTGGCATTGTAAGCTCTCCTTGTAATTTATTAGCTTTACTAGAATTTGTGAATTACTTTTACAATAAACTCAATTTAACTAACTTTTACACTTACAAAACACTAAAACAATATGGTCACAACCACTTATACTTAAGTATCTTAAGATGCTTAAAGTATCTGGTTTTACGTAAATAATTTCCGGTATTTTAGGGCAAAAAATGGTGCCTCAGGCGGGACTTGAACCCGCACGCCAATACTGGCAACGGATTTTAAGCCCGTTGTGTCTACCAATTCCACCACCAAGGCAGATGCCCGCTTTGATAATCCAGTCGAGCAGCCTGGACGTCTGTTTAGACGTAGCAGACACCTCGTCCACTTCCCCAGCCGCGATGGCCGACTGAATCGTCGTTACCAACAAGGGCTTTGTCTTCTTTAAATATCACTTCACATTTACCGTCAGGGGTGGGATTGAACCCTGTTATTCTGCCGCCGAGATAAGCACTTGCTGTCTGTGACTCTGTAAGGATAACTATGCCTCCTTGCAAAGCAGGTCGCCTCGATTCGGCAATAACCCAATTTCCAACACGTACTTGCCCGCTCTTTTCATATTCATAATTCTTTGACTTGCACATTAGTGCAAGATCTGCTATATTTTTATTTGGTGTCATATGACTGCTCCTGTTTATTTGATCGTTCCAAAATTTACTATCATCTTCTAATATCGAATCATTTAGACTCATCTTTCTTTTCCTTCTTTTTACCTTTCTTATTCTTTGGAGTTTTCTTCTCCAGTGAATTTCCCACAACAACTTTGAATTGCGTTCCTTCTGGACCGCATCTTCGCACCTTGACATGCTCTTCACCCTCTTCTTTGAGCTTGTTTCTCTTTGCATCTGCGCTTGCAAATGTCTTATGTCGAGACTTCTGTTTCCACGCAAATCTCTGGGGATTTGTCGCTTGCTTCTCATTATATTTTTGTTTTCTTCGTGGCATTATCTTACTCCTTTAAAATGGTGGGCCCGCCAGGACTTGAACCTGGGACCGGCCGATTATGAGTCGGATGCTCTAACCAACTGAGCTACAGGCCCTAATCTCTTTAAATTCATCTTTATTATAACTTGCAGTTTGTGTATTTACATGCTACGTGCATCAATTTTATCACCCATTCTTTTCTTAACTTCCTCTAAGGCTTCCTTTGCTTTGTCAATCGCTTCGCGGATATCTGTCCCAGGATCATACATTATTCTCTTATATCGCAGATCTCTAATCATTCTGTTTACCATAAGATAATCAGTTGACAGTGGATCTCTATTGAACGTCACTTTGTATATACTCCATTGAATTGCTGCGTACACCTAATAAACGTTGCACACTTACTTAGCTGTTTAAGCGAAGGAGCCCCCACATATGTGCATGTAGATCTGAGGCCTCCAAGTATATCTTTAACTGTATGTTCAACCTGACCGCTATAGGGCACTTCAACTGTTCTCCCTTCTGAAGATCTATAATCTGCCACACCCCCGCTATGCTTCTCCATCGCAGTGTCTGAGCTCATCCCATAAAATTGCACAAACTTCTTATCTTCAAACATCGCGCCGTAAGTCTCACCTACAATTGAAACATTATACTCTCCGGTCTTATACCTCTTAATAATCACTTCCCCACCGCCTTCATCATGACCAGCTAACATTCCTCCGAGCATTACAAAATCTGCACCGGCGGCAAATGCCTTTGCTACATCACCGGGACATGTACAGCCGCCATCTGCGATAATATGACCGCCTAATCCGTGTGCAGCATCAGCACATTCTATAACCGCAGATAACTGGGGATATCCCACACCAGTTTGGATTCGTGTAGTACATACAGAACCGGGGCCGATGCCGACCTTGACTACATCGGCGCCAGCTAAGATGAGCTCCTGCGTCATATCAGCAGTTACAACATTACCAGCAATAATATTGAGATTCGGAAAGTCTTTCCTAACATTCCTCACAAAATCAACGAAGTGTTCCGAGTAACCGTTTGCGACATCAATGCATACCCACTTCAAGTCTTGTTCTAGAATAACATCTCGTGCTTCCATCCAAGCTTCGGAACTTGTGCCAACACTAATTGCAGTAAAATTTCTCACCCACTTTCGATTCGTTTTCCAATCGTCGGCCGTGTGTTGCTTAGTGATACATGTAAACATTGCATGGTTAGTTAAAGCATCAGCCATTTTGAATGTGCCGACACCGTCCATGTTAGCTGCCATGATTGGTATACCTGACCATTCTTGGCCACTGTTTCTAAACTTATATGTTCTTTCTAAGTCTACTTCTTTTCGACTTTTAAGCGTACTACGTTTTGGACGAATAAGAACGTCATTGTAGTCTAATTTAATATCTGGTTCAATTCGCACTTAGCACCTCAATTGCATCTTCTCTTGCGCTATAAATTCCGGATGGGAACAATACTTCGTACCACGAGTAGGGCATCTGCCAGCGCATTTCTGGAAATTCTTTGACTATTGTTCCCACGCCATCGAAGAATAGATTATCTTTCATTCCTTCTATCTTGATAATCAAAGACATATCATTCTTGACTACTTTTACTAAATCACCTATTTTCACTAATCACATCAACTCTTTCCAAGTGTTTGTCCCATACATATCTGATGCCACCGTGTGCAAAAAGAATTTTATACCTTTGTGCACCCCATGCAATCTGGACATTTTCCAAAACGACCCCTATTTCTTTATTACACTTCACGACATCACCTTTTTGTATTTTCATCTATAATCTCCAGCCAGCCTCCAGGATAACCGTCGATGCCTCCCATGGCAGGAAAGTGCACTATCCAACTATCAGGCAAGTGCCTTACTTTCTTAATAATAATCCCTACAGCGTCTTGTCTTAAATGCAAAGCAGTTCTTTCGATATTGACTTGTTGTCTTACAAACCTTACTAAATCACCCGGTTTCATTGGAGCACTTCTAAATGATCAAGAAATTCATTAACAGGTATGCGACCTCTCCACATTACCATACAAGTTCCCCATATCTCTAGTTGATCATGAGTTTCTTCAGTTATTTTAGTTATTATGCCAACCCAGTCATTAGGATCATAAGCTTCTAAATCATTCACACCTATCTTGTCTGCTGATTTAAGCCTAACTAGGTCACCAACTTTCATGTATCAACGCTCCGAACAGTCAATGTGTATATCATAAAATATTTCATTTAATATTATACCCTCACCTCTGCAGATTGTACAAGGATTGTCAATTATTTTTCCCGCCCCTCTGCAGGTATTGCACATACTAACATTTTGAAAAACAACATGACCTTGTTGACGATTATTATATAGTTTTCCCAGGCCGTTGCATGCTGAACATCGTGAAACATTTTCTCCACCTGCCCCATTACAAGAAACACAATCGATATGCTTTTTAACACTGAATGATTTTGTAAGCTTTCCCTTAGTTAATTCTGAAAGTGGTATTTTTAAATTTATAATTGGATCTTTTGGTGCACGGGATCGCTGCTGTCGTTGTTTAAATGCGCTACCTCCAAATGGATTTCCTCCGAAAAAACTGCTAAATATATCACCAAAGCCACCCATGTCAAAAGGGTTGCCAGAAAATCCTCCTTGCCTCATCATGTCATACTGTCTGCGTTTTTCACTGTCTGACAGTGTCGAGTACGCTTCAGATATCTCTTTAAACTTTTCTTCAGCTGCAGCATCACCGGCATTGCGATCAGGATGATACTGCTGTGCAAGCTTTCTATATTTTTTCTTTAGTATCTTAAGATCTGCATTTTCATCAACACCAAGAAGCTTATAGTAATCTTTCATTGATCACCCCAGGTTTTCCACATAATCTCTTCGTCGCGGTGTTTTCCACCTTTGAATCAATATCTTCTTCCCAGTAGCATACGCTCAAAGTTTCATCACCCACCATGAGGGTATACGCATATCCGTAAGTAGGTGTATACTCAGCCTTCTTTACTATTGCTCGAAAGGGATCGCACTTAACAAACTGTCCGTAAGGTTCGCTCTTGAAAATATGAGTCAACACAACCTCGTCGCCCACTAAATATTTGTTAGTCATAATTTCTGTTCTCCAGTTGGAGTGACATCCCAGTCATTGAAACTATCCTCGTCGTCAGCCAGTTTCTGGAGTGTAATCTTATGATCTTCAACAAAACGATCGTGCGCATCTTCAACTCTTTTCCGCCTGATCTCCATAAGATTCTCTCTACATGGATCACATAGCGTGCTTATCCAGCCCTTGTCATTCTGCGTGCCTGGTGATCCGCACTCCTCACACGTACAACAGGAAAGGCTTTCAGCCATCCAGCACAACCCACGAATTAATTCATCGCCACCCGAATAGTAAAAACGAAGGCCGCCGAATTTTTCTTTGACCTGTGTCGCTTCAACACTAATACCCTCTCCTTTCACTACAACATGACTCTGAATATTGCGGCAGAGCGTATCAATGATGTTATACCATCCGTCTCCACAACAAATTCCCCAACACATACATGTCTGTTGCATGGGAAGATCCTTTTGCCTAAAGATCTTAGGGTACTTTTCGAATAGCTTTTCTTGTAATTCTTTCTTCATATCTTCTCAAATCTCCAATATCTCTTTTTAAAAATAGAAACATGCTTCTGTAGGAAAATGTGGCATGAATCAGACGCAGTTTTAAGAACAACACCAATACCAACTTGTATATGATCTTCGCGCGCTTCTTGATCGTTTCTGTCACCGAGCTGCCATATTCTCACCAGATCACCTTGTCTCACAATCTTTTTCATTTTCCACCACTTCAAGACTAATTATGCGAAATTTACGAAACATGATGCCAGAGGCATCGCTTAAGTCAACAAGCACTGAATCATACTTGCCGAAGCTAACAACTGTCCCACCACCTTCCGCCTCACTTTATGTCGCACTCTATCTCCTATTTTCACCGCGACCAGAAATCGCGTTGATCAGGAAGACTATGCCCTTTGGGATAGCCACACTTCCTCATCTTCAACCAAAATTGTTTTCCGTGTCCGACTTCACCAAATCGATTAAAACAAAAAGCATGACACATCTCATGCACTAAAGTCTTCCGGGTTTGTGCTGGAGTCATCCCTGGTTTAATCTCAATCTTTACAGCTTTGCATCCCTTGCGATGACCACGTCTGCTAATTCCTTGACTATTGTAATAACACTTTCCATAACACGTAGACTTTGTTCTACCTTTGTTTAAACTGGAGCTGTATAATACAGGTAAATCTTCTGGAAGTTCTCCATTAAATAATTCATCATTGAGTTCGAGATAAAGCTCTTGCAGTCCCCAAACGGGGCGCCTATCAATTTTATAATTAAGCGTCCCATTAGAATACATTTGACGTTTTGCCTCTTCCAGAAGTGCTTTTCTACGTTGCCCTGTAAACATATGAACTCCCATGGTTAATACACTTTAATTATACACGCATAATGACATGATTTACACGTTATTCTTGTTCAGGTTGTACTAAAAAAGGATAGCCCGTTAACTTTGCAAGTTGGCATGCTTTAGCGCATTTTGTCTCACATATTTCTTTTGTATAGACCCCAGCAATTCCACGATCTTTCTTATGCACATCCATCATTAATCTAACCGCTTCATCAAAAGGTTTGTGAAATATTTCAGTCAAGACAACGACAACAAAGTCCATTGGTGTATAGTCATCATTATACATTACAGCCTTATACTTGCGTGGCTTCTCTACCTTCCTATCTTCTCGATCAAGTATACCCACATTTGATTTCTTATCTAACTTTTTCTTTCCCACTACTGCTCCCTACAGTGCACATCAATTGATGCAATCTTACTAATAACTACAGGATCCCATGCTGAATAATCATATGCATATGCTTCAACTGTATATGTATAGGGTAGTCCCGCATGTGTACAATGAGCGTTTATGACACTCATTTGTGTTCCGCTACCTGCATCAAAGACTCCGCTTTCACCTTCGCCTGCAACGACAGGATCACAGTAGTATCCTGCATCTTCACATTCTTGCTGTGAAAGAAATATCCACGATCCCGATGGTTCTCCGCATATCCACTCTATTCTATTGCTTGTAAAGGAAACACGTACAAGATCTAAATCGTAAGCATCTGTCTTTTTAAGTTCTGCGCCTATCTGTAAAAATGCCCAATCACCGTCGGGATCTAAGTAGAGATCAGGTAAAGTCTGCTCAAAGACACCTGACGAAGATAAGTACCCAGCACTTAAATCAATATCAACATCACCATGATAGACTGCATTGCCCTCACTACCCGGCGGCCCGTCCCATTCGTAGTCGCGCGGCCAGTAAGCAGTATCATTACTCATAGACAAAGAGTACCGTGACATATCCACTTTGCATCCGCTTAGATTCCCTAAACATAGAAAACTCATGATAAATAACCGGGTCATTTGCACTCCTGGATTACTTGCAGAAATTTTTTGCTTATAACTTTCCTTAGGTAGTTATTGAATACAACTATGGCATGTGTACCCCTGCTGTCAACAACTATCCCGGTCATCGAACCGCACTCATTTTGAAGTCGTTGGTAAAACTTAACGGCCGTCAATGCTCCTGGAACATCAACATTACTTAGATCAAGACAGACAAGATCGCCATCATTTATATTCTTTTCTTGCATGCCTCTATTATACTAAGGTATGCACACTTTTACATGCTAGCCGACGCCAGGCCAGGATGAAGTTGTAGGAGATCCAAAGCCCACAGATATCAAGCTTCCAGTAAGTGTGGGGAATTCTGTAATATTTGTAAGGCCTGCCATAATTTCAAATGCTGTGTCGTCATTTCCGTCTTTTCTGAACCACAACTCCTTGCATCTAATCTCATAACGAAGAGTGCCTGATGTAAATGGTTTAACTGTGAAGTAGTTTGCTGTCTCTGTAGCGCTAACACCATTCTCTGTAAACCCAACCCGTAAGTCACCAGGACCAGGATTTCCAACAACAAAAAATCGTGTAACATAAGGAAATTCGTGCTTGACAACTGTGGCTGTTACTTCATCTGCAGCTGATCTCGTAACGTAAGGGAGGCCTGACGACTGGTATGCTGGTACATAGTTTGCACCTGGTTTTGCCCAATTGATTCCCATTATCTTTTCTCCATTATTCTTTTTCTATTTTTCATAATTATATAGTTCGCATATTAAATGTTAACTTTACGCGATGTTTTCCTTCGCTTTCCTATTCGGAGTGTCTGTTAACATGTTTTCTATGTCAGAATCTGTAAACCCATATTGCTTAAGAAACGCCGGAGTGTCCTTTAGCGATAATTCAGCTGTGTCACCATTAAGATATTTTTTCATAAACAATGGCATGTAAAGTTCTTGTTCAGCAAACTTGTGTTTCACCACACCTACGACCTTATAATTTTTGCCACCTGGTCCGTCGAATGCCAAGACCAGATCATGCTGATCAACTTGCGGATCGCTTCCACCCTCGGCACCGGCTTTACCTGAATATACATATAAATTATAATCACTCAGTACAGTGTCGCCTATGGCCTTTCCTTTTTTGAATCGGGCGGATGCGACAATATCTTTTGGTAGACCATCAAGACCAGTTGAGACATCAACAACGTCATAATCAAGTACTCCGCCTGGGCGTGATCTTTCTATACCATCAGCATCAGTAGGGATTCCCAACACTTGCCATTGACTAAATGTAAAGCCATCCGGATTTACCCAGCCACTTTCCCGATTCGGGTCAATCTTTCCAATAGTATAAGACCCAGCAGCGTCTTTCCCGCCTACAACCTTGCCAATCTTTCTTTGTAGGTTTTGCCACCATTTCAAGGCTGCATCTGATTTTTGTACTTTTTCTACAGCCAGTTGATCAACTTCACCAGCAGCTAATAGCTTTGCAAATTTAATGATCCCATCTATCGTAGGCGGAAGGTTGACATCTTTTGAATTCTCTTGCCAGTTCGTTCCAATTTTTGTGAGATCATCAATGCCGAATTTCTCTGTTTGACCCTTTAGTGTGCTTCTTTTATCAACGAGCCAATCTAGCCAAGCCTTATCAGTGTCTTCGTCCCATTTGCCAAGTTCACCCTCCATGCCGATTAATTGTTGAAATTGGGCCACCTTCGATGCTTCATTTAAAGAAGTTACATTTCGTCGATTTTGTAAGTTAAACTCTTCAGCAATAATATTTTTGATCATAGACCTAAGTCGTTTCTCGCTAAGTAACATTATGCATCTCCTGCTTTATCTATACTTATTCTCATAGAGCACTATTATCCCTAAAAACAATCTATCCATTGATAACTTCATACAGCTCTATTGGGTTCATCTCTATTGTGCCGTCTGCGTATAAAACACGCATGAATGCAGGATAGTTCCAAACTTCGCATCGCACATCCTCTACAAAAATACTGTCTTTTATTTCAATAACGATACCGATACGACAGGCTTTGTCTAGCTTGCTACGTACTAGGGAACCCAAAGACACTACGCTACTGCTCCTTGTCGAACAGCGTCATTAGCTTACTTGCTTGCTGCTTATACGCTGTTATACTGTCCCAACCTTCTTCTGGAATCAGTATTCTTTGATCGATATCTGAGCATAGAGGAATATCAAGAGCTGTGTATTTATGGTGAAGTACGCTCTTCTTTGCCAGCGAACCGTCTAATATTCTATCTATAATCATCCGAGTTATGCTAATAGGCATTCTTTTACCTTTTCCGTACTGTCCTCCTGTCCAACCTGTATTGACCAACCAGCAAGTTACATCATGCTGGTTGATCTTTTGTTTAAGAATTTTACCGTACAATGCGGGAGAAAGAGGCATAAAAGGAAGACCAAAGCACGGAGAGAACGTAGCAACCGGTTCAGTAACTCCTGCTTCTGTCCCTGCAACTTTTGCAGTATAACCTAACAAGAATTGCTTAACAGCCTCTTCGGGTCGTAATTTTGCAACAGGTGGCAGCACACCAAACGAGTCACATGTCAACATCACTATATTGCGCGGGTGGAGATTGACATAGCCAAGATTGTCTGCATTGTCGATAAAAGACGTAGGGTAAGAAGATCGAGAGTTTTGTGTATGCTTATCATCATCAAAGTCAGGTATGCCATTATTAATAACAACATTTTCTAGTATCGTTCCTTTTCTATTACTTGCATTCCAGATTTGCGGTTCGTCATCTTTTGATAATCTAATTGTTTTAGCGTAGCATCCACCTTCAAAATTTACCAAACCGCGATCGGTCCATCCGTGCTCATCATCACCAATTAAAATTCGATTAGAATCTGAACTCAGAGTTGTCTTTCCTGTACCAGAGAGGCCAAAGAATATAGTTGGATTATCTCTAGCTTTAGAAACATTAACTGAACAGTGCATGGGTAGAAAATTCCAGTCAATAGGAAACCAGTAGTTAAGAACAGTAAAGACACTCTTTTTAATTTCACCAGAATACAGTGTACCTGAGATCAGAACAACCCTTTCCTCAAGTGAGATAACAACTGTTGGTTCTTCTAGAAGTGTTGGAAAGTGATAGACATCATACTGTGCTTCAAAACTGTCAGTGTCTGTAGGTATAAACATGTTTCTTGCAAACAGACTGTGCTTTGCATATTCCGTCCAAACATTAATGGGTAATGAATATGTAGGATCGCGAACAGCAGTAACGTTCTGTAAAAATATATTATCTTGTAAGCTCGCTGATAGAGTCGATTTAAATTCTAAGAATTTATTTTTTAATTCAATATAGCTGCTGTGTTCAATTTTCTGATTATTTTTCCAGTCGACTAAGTCTCGTGTAAGTGAATCTTCTACAATATATTTAGCATTGGGAGATCTTCCCGTGTGTTCACCTGTCCAACAACAAAGTGCGCCCTCTGATGAAAGCGTGCTGCCTTCTTTGTCAATTGCTATATCTATTAATTCTTGCCTATTCAAATTAGTCAAAATCATATTTTACTCAACATGTCCTGTTCCTACTACTTCCCACTGCATGTGAGACTGTAAGTAGCCATTAAATTCTGTAGCTTCAACATTATCTGTTTTGTGCCTAATAAAATGTACTGCAGCTAACGACCAGTATGGGTATGATGAAACATAAGATCCCGGGATGATCATTGAACCTACATCATCATTCATACAGCTTACTGCCCCTAGAAACTGGGAGCCGTCAGGAGAATAAATAGCAACGACTACTTCAAACTGCGTATTAGGCAATATAGGTAACCAGCTAAAAGTAGTCCCAGATTTACTTATGACAGTTTCAAATGCATAGCTAGGGTCGACCCAGAGCAATGTATACGGATTAATTGAATCAAATCCCTCAATTGTCTTAAAAGCATTATTGATATTCCCATGTTCAGTGGTGATATCGTAGACTGTATTTCTCGCATACTGATGTTCATAAAGTGCAGCATTCGACCAGCTACCATTGGAAGAAGGTGTTAACACGATAGTGTTAAACATTGCTACGTCATTTGCTGCTAGTGCTTGTGAGCTGACATGTGTCTCATATATATCAGTCGTGCATGTACCCACAGGCGTGAGGTGTTCTAAATAGTTGCCGCTGGTAGGGTAGTGAAGATTAAGATCAGCATTTATATCAAACTCTCCCGGTTCCCCTACACAGGCTGGGCATGCAATCTGCCTGAAATGGATTGAACTAAACCCAATAGTCAAATCAGTCATTGGATTTTCACTAGAGGGTTCTGATAGCGGCCCTGAGTCACTGATCACTTGTGCGCTGTCTGTATCTGAATTATCTGTTTTCATAATGCTGACGTCAGTTGTACAGCTTAAAACTGACAGTAAAATAAGAATCATCTAACTACCTGTAAACTCAATTTTTATTATAACGACCCGGTATCAGTAGTTAACATACAATATCCATACACCTACTGATGCTGCACTTCTTAGTACTAAAAACAGCCAAAACTTATGGATATCTATCGTAGCCATGTTTTTGACATCTTCAGGTATGGGCAGCACATGTGCAATCATTCCAAAAAAAAGAGCAATAAATAAATTAAAGCCGACTATAAAAAGAAAAAAAAGTGATTCATTACCCAGTAAATATATCATTAAAATAGAGTAAAGAAAGTCTGTTATAATTTCAACATTAGAGCCATTAGCTGAGTAGACTGAATGTAGGCACCAGCCGCGCCATAAACAGAATAACATAAATCCATATAGTCCTATAGACATAAGTCAACCTTTTCAAATAACTATTCTTTTCCCATTTCTGCTTTGTAATCCCACTTCAACCCTTTGAGACTTTTTGTGTCCCAAGCAGACAATCGCATAAGCGCAACATGAAAAGACCAGTTTTGTTGGCATTGCATACTCATTACAGGTTCTTGATCCTCTGTGATGATAACTTTTAAAACTTCGCCCCAGCGTGTTTTATTATCAGCACTAATAAAATAACAGAAATCACCCACTTCTACTTCGCCTACTTTTACAATTTCTTTTCTATTTACGCTAACTGTTTTTTTCTTTGTCGATTTTGATCTACGTCGTGCCACTTTCTTCTCTTTGTGTATACGCGTGATAACCTGACAGGAAATGACATACCCACCCTACAAAGCCGCCTGTACCAATCCATAGACCGGGAGTAATAAGCAACCAAATGATTGCCCACCCCCAACTTCCATTATAAACTTGACCGACACCAGGAATGATAAATGATAAAAGTCCTGCAATATTGTTACCTGGAACTGTTATCTTTTTAATCTCATACATAGCTTTACCCTTTTAGCGTAGATCCAAGAATATTATAAAATATGATTCTACAGTCTTCACAGTCCTTCAGCGCGCCGTGGGCACCTTCATGACTTAAACCATAGTGCTCTCTTAGAGATGGCAAATTTTGTCTTTGGTTGTCAGTATACAAAAATGCTAATGCACATGTATCAATTGCAGGGTAGCCAAAACTAAATTCTTTGTTTGAGACGTCCGTTCTATTAGCATGCGCCCACCCGTACCGTTCAAAAATTGTAGTTAATTGTTTAATATCAAACTGAATATTGTGAGCAATGATCGGGCCCCAAGTGAGAAGTTTTGCAATTTTGGTTGCAACTTCATCAAACCTTGGTGCATCTTCCCAGTCTTCACGATTAAACCCGTTAATCTTAAGCGCTTCAGGTGAAGCTAATGCAAGTTCTTTCATTGTGGGTTTAACTTTAGTATGATAACAACTCTGATTCCCGTCTTCCCAATCAGTGATAATACATATCTCTAGGAGCGCACTTTTAGTCGGGTCAAGATGTGTCACTTCTGTATCAAAAAATGTAACTGCCCGTGCAGTAGAAAAATTAGCCATTACAAATATCCTTGTTATATTACAAGATTATTATACTATGAAGCTAATGCTTTTACACGTAAATTACTCTGCAAACTTTGCTAAAGTTGCGTAACGCCTTAAGACAAATCCTTCTTTAGCTTCCGGATACAGACGCGCTAAGTAATTCCGAAGCAGCTTAATAGCTTTTCTTTTTCTTCCGCGGAGAGTAGCACTGACGATAGCACTCATTCCATTATGCCACTCATCTGACGTAACTTCTATCTTAGTAATCTTGTCATCTTTGTCTTTGACAGCTAAGTTAACTTCACTATCTTCTACAGTAAGAATGATTTGTTGATCTGGGTTTTTAGGGTCTGTGGCAATAAGTTGATCAGGTACGTCTTCACCTGCATCTTCCTCAGCCATTTTCACATCCACAGAAGATTTTTGCTCTTCCTCTTCCAGAATCATTCTTATTGCTTCTCTAAGGTTTGCCTCAGTCAATATCACTTACGATACTCCTTAGACCATTTTCCAATAAACTTATTAACATAGTTGTGTTCAGCTAAAGGTGCCTCTGGTACAATTGTTTGAATAAGTTTCTCCGCTCCAGGTCGTAGAACCGGTGTTAAAGCAGTTTGACCTGGATTGTGAAGTGCATTATATAGCTCTCCCAACCTAGAAAACGTTTGCAACGGAGACATAATCAACGTAGACAAAACAGGCCCACCTTCGCTTTGCATTTCCTCCACCTTGTCAGGGTTTGTAGAAGTAAAAAAATCAAATATTGCGCTTAGTGCGCCAGCAAATTTAGATGCAAAACTAAAAATAAACTTTTCAATAGGCGTAATACCCCCGATAAAACCGCCTACTGCTGTAGTTAAATTAGTGCCTGCTTCAACTGCTACTGCGCCCGTACCCGCAGAAGCAGCACCGGCTGCGGCGGCGGCTGGAGCAGCTACAGTAGAATCATATGTTTGAATTGCTGTTATAACAAAATCTTTCAATGATAAAAGAAGTTTATCAAAAGGTTCCATCAGTGCGTTTCTTTGAATCGGTGGGAGCCTCTGTACTAGAGTCATGACCTCTTTCCATTCATCATCTGATTCACTAAGCTTGTCTATAATATTATCGCCCACAATAGGTAGACTTTCTATCATTTGACTTGTAGCAGCAGCAACATTTGTAAGATTATAGCCTGCTATTAAGCTGCCTAGAATTAAATCAACCCCGGGGATTGAAAGTCCTGCTGACTTTAATGCATGTTGCAACCCTACTTTTAATGCGCCATATCCTGCAAATTCATTAAGCTCGGTATCTTTATTTTCTTCTAACGCAAGAACACTATAGTGAGAATTTTTAATTTCCCTATCCGGATCAAACTTCATCATTTGTGTTTCTCCTTTTCTTAAAGATAAGTATTCGCTTACAAATGAATTAAACTTAATTTCTTTGCATACCAGAGAGGAATATAACCACTTTGATAAACATTTAATTCATACTCGCTGTATAGATTGCCAGCATCATTTCTAATTAATCTAGCAGCAACCCAGTTATGATGTCCAACACCTACAATTGAACACTTGTGAGAATTGCCATTTTTTGACTTACTGCGAGGATTGAAAATAAATGGAATGTGCGTTTTTTCTACCCATAATTGTAAAGCTTTAGCACTATTAAACGATACCTCTTCATTGGGCTTGACAAATCTAATAGATTTGATCGTAGCTATTCTTTCATCCCCCTGACCATTGATGCCAATAAACTTTTCTGTGCCCCACGAGTTTTCATATATATGAACCACATATAATATTTCTCCTTTTTGTGCTGCATTATACTTCACACGTGAATTCTTGATAATTTCGATTATAAACCCATTAGTCTGTGCAGTATTATTACTCATTGTGGCCTTCTTTATTTTAAATTATAGGCTGCTTAAAATATCGTTTACAGGAATAATTATGCCAGAAAGAAAGATCTTTATCTATGATGATGACATCGGAAGTGTTGAATACGTTCAACACATGGGTGACGACCTTACAATAGTAAATGCAGCCAGAGTAAGCTTTGGCAAACAAAAGGAAACATTAGATGCAAAAGATAAGAAGCTTATTAAGTACCTCATTAAAAATAAACACACTTCAACACTTGAGCATAATGTTATTACATTTCGCTTTGTCGTTCCTTTGTTCGTTAGGTCTCAGCATCACCGTCATAGGACTTGGTCTTACAATGAAATTAGTCGTCGGTATACTTCTGAAAATATTCGATTCTATGAACCCGTGACTTTTAGAACTCAACATAAATCAGATCGTCAGGCTAGCAATGCTGACATGATTAATCCAATAATATATGCAGACTGGGATGATTCATCATGCGGTATCAGGGCCCGCACTGTTATTAAAACACACAATCAAAACTCGCTTAAGCTCTTCAATCGCTTAGTAAGTTCGGGGGTGTGCCGCGAACAAGCTCGGGGAGTTCTACCTCAAAATATGTATACAGAATATTACGGCACTGTCAACCTTAACAATCTTATTAAGTTTCTTTCTTTAAGATTAGATTCTCATGCACAATGGGAAATTAAAAGGGTCGCACAAGGATGTCTAACCATAGCAGAAGATATATGGCCAGAAGCAATGGGCCATTTTACATTTAATAAAGAAGAGTAACTAGTGCGGCCCTTACAGCTTCTCTAATGTACATTTCTGATACTTCTATTGAAGTGCTATCAGGTACTCTTCTAGCCTTTCCTATTAGCTGATTAACCATTGCAAAAGAGCCAGTTAACTTAAATATCTTTCCATCACGCTTAAAGACGACGCCCTCAAGAGATGATGCAAGATTTTCATGCCTGTTACCTAGCTTTTCTAATTGTCTATCAAGTAGTGCACCTATATTCTCATCACCCGATGCGGCTATGGCTTCCAGCTTCGTAATGCTATCCTCGAGTTCGTCTTTCATTTCCTCCATTGTTTTGTTATGATCAACAACAAAAAAGCTTTGAAGTCCCCTTAAAGCTTCAATGGCAAAATCACTGATAACACGCTCTAGCGGTCTAAGAACCAAAGCAATTATCTTTTTCGATTTAGTTTTTGTACCAAAAGTAGACAAAACCTTGTGAAGTGATTTAGGAGTACGTTTTTTAAGTGCAGCATAATCTTGCTTCCTATCAGCTGTTGTATAATCTTCAGCTGTATACGTTTTAAATACAATATCAATCAACGCATCAACTATCAATTCATCTGTCAAACCTGCTGATATCGCAGCATTTTTATATCTGATTTTTGCATAGTCCCCTACAGAAGCATCGAGGCCTCCAGCTTGTGAAGCAATTGCTTCAATCTCTTGATTTGCCTTTTGATGTGCCGTGCCATTTGCAATATTGTTAAGGGCAATCACTGCAGGCCCATAGACAGTCCAGTTTTCATTAGCTACTTCTATTTGTGCTGAATCTACATTATCAACAAGCTTTTGAAATGCCTCTTGAGCTTCGGGTTCGTCTGAATTTAAATTATGCAAAACAACATATGCTGCACCGTAATTGATTATATTGGGATTGCCCGGGTACATTATCTCCATATTTAGCCAGCGTTTCCCACCGTCAAATATATCTTGTAAATCTTCATAAGAGGAATGATCTAGTGCTTTTCCTATCGCTTCAAACCCATACATAAATGCAGATTCAGCCGGGTGACCTGACCACTTACTTGCATACTCTTCAGGTGTCATCCCGCCTTTTGCGATATCGGTGTCGTTTCGTGCAGTTCTTATTGCCCCTGTGCTATCAACAGTTAAAAATAAATTCTGACCGTCTACTTTCTCTGTTACTTCTAATTCTGCATGAGCAACATCAGCTAAAATTTCAATTATCTCGCTAAACTTAAGCGTAAGATCTTCGCTTAAGTGTGCCATGTGTCCGCCTGCACCGCCCATAATTATTTCTCCTAATCTTCTATAAGTATGCTTTTACAAAAATTAAATCCAGTCAAAGCTGGAATCATCTTCATTTTTAGGAACCGTGTCTTTCTTTGCTTTTTCTTGAACAACTGGCTTTTGTTTTTTATGAGTACGTTTCATTCGAACTGACGGCTTAGGCACCCTGTCAGGCTTGGGGGATACAGGGGTGGGATCGTCTTCAATTGTACCTACAAAAAATGATTCTAATATTTTTAAACATTTTTTTTCTGCATCAAGTGCATTATAACATTCTAGCTGGAGCGAATCATCAAAATACTCTTCCAGCATAATCCACCCAGTGTCTCGCCACACTTCGATATTTGCTGCAAAAACATTTGGGACTGAATCATCTACAAAATTTGTTACAATTGTCAAGCGTGTTCGGGTAGTAATTGAACCCATGGATGCGGGGTGCCGCCATGTTAGTGCATATACGCTTGCATCAACATCATGACCCTCTTCCGACATAGTGTGTTGTCTATAAAGTAATTTTGATTTATAATCACAAAACATTTCACTCTCCATGAAGAGGGCAGTTATGAAGAATAAGTGCTATCAGATCTGTTGTCTTGCATTTATTCCACATGCCTGCTTGTTTATACTCAAAAACAGTAAGATCATCAATGTTTACGCGCGCGATGATTTGATTTTCTGAATAGAGCGTTATGCCTTGCTGTGAAGAAACACTTTCAATATTGAAAAATTGTGTGTATAATCTAACAATGTCAGTTGGCTGTATTTCATTGTTCATTCTTTTACCCTGTGTAAATTTGTTACTCTACGTTCTTTTTCTTTATTGAAGTCATACACTGTAAGATCCGGAGGTCCAAAAGCATAATAGGAGGCATCATATACTACGTAGCCATCGCTAAATTGAACTGTCACAAACAGATTGTACTCATCAGGCACTCCGTCAATAGTTAGATTGTCTATGACCTTACCTGACTTTCCTATATAATTATTTAAAATTTTAAATTCGATTGGATCCATGTCCCAGGCAGATGCATCACCTAGCAGATCGATAAACTTAATGTACTTTCCCACTTGAAAGTTGACTTCCATTTCATGTTGAGTCGGGCTCTTCTTCGCTGAAGGCTCTGCTGACTTTAAATTTTTCATCGTCGACTTCTCCATCTCTACCACTATCATCTGTGCTATTGTCTTCAATGTAATGTTCCATAGACGATTTGCCCAGGCCTTCATGCGGTTCATGAGGCTCCCACGGTTGTCCTGATCCATAGCCTCTTACTCCTCTCATTATCAAGTTCATTTGTTCTACGAGCTTCATTAAAGCCTTATAGGTTTCATTCACAAGCTTTTCCTCCACAATACTAAATATTCGTTGAGGGTGTAACTTGCTTTATGCAACTGATAAAGAATACAGCGTATATTGCAAAAATAAGAAATAACACCTCAATACCTCCCAAACTATTGACAGCACCTTTGTATTCTTCTTTATGCTCTTTTGAGAATGTACGAAAATTTCGGAGGTGCGTCTTTCCAGTATTCAATTTTTTGTGTAATTTTTTCAATTTTTTTATCATATCTTGCTTCCTCGTTTTTTATAATTGCTGAAATTTTTCCCATTTCCTTAAATGCACCGGGCGACGTGTTCTTGAGTCTGTAGTTCAAAGCGCCTAGCCTTTTTCTCTTTTCAGCTACACACGTCTCAAGCCGTTCAATCCACTTAAAATGATTTTCGATACTCAGGTCTTTATAGTCGCCCCACAAAAATGTTGCCTTTTTCATTCCTTTTTTCTTGTTCATCTGCGACTTCCCACGAGATCCATTCGCAGGAGGAAAGAAGTCAGAAGGCGCAAGGCTTTCAAAGAATATAACACAAAACTTATTAAATTCTGCGTTTGTGAGAATATAAAGATAGTCCAATGATTTTTTCCTTACTAGCGTTGCATAATCTGTTTGCAGCGAATATACACTGTACGGTCCAGAGCCTGATGTGAGTTTGCATTCTAACTCCTTGTTCAAGCTTTTAATAACAATATCAGGCTGGCCCGTACGGCCATCATCAACTATGTCGTCATATCCATATTGCTTTCTTAGCACATTTGCTAATTCTTTTTCTTGCGATGAAGAGAGCAGTGCATTTCTTCTGCCTAAATTATCATGAAGATTATATCCGTATTCTGAAAACAGAGCACTTAAAGACAGCTCAAAGGTTCTTACTTTTTGTAAAACTTCATGAATTTGTTTTTTTGTAATGTAGCACATGAATATTTCTCCTTGGTGAAAATAAAAACTTTTATCTAACTTACATATTATACACTAACTATAAAACAATTTACACGCACTATCTTGGCTATAGAAGCTGCAGTACTTTAATTTCATCTGCAAAGAAGCAATATGTGTCTCCATTTGATATCATGGCATGAATAGTATCAACTTTAAAATCAAATAACTCTCTAGTTTTGTACACTATACCAATTACAACAGGTCCGGGGAAATTTCTTTTTGCCCGACCCAAAGGTGTAAGCATAATAAGCGTACCTATAGGATAAGAAATAAGTGTCATTAGATACCATTAGGCCACCAAATCCTTTCAATTACATTGCCATCGGGATCTGTATCATAAATATATCTTGAATTATCTCTATGCGTTTTTGCTTCGGGGGGTATTGACGTGTTTTGTCTTATTGCAATGTGCGGAGAATGCGATCCTTCTAGAATCAAAGCTATTTTAACTCTGCCTATTTCAATCATTCCCCATGTATCATCAGAGTAGATTTCATATACTTCTTCATACTTTTCTTGATACCATTCAATTGACTTCTGGATATCTGTTACACAAATTGCCACATGATCAAGAGAGCGCATCACATCAGTTCCAACCTATGTTAACAATATAGTCGGGAGGAATCATCACAAGATCATGCCCGATCATGCAGGGAACCTCCTTGTCAGAGTCTATAAATGACTCAATAGGCTGAACCTCTATGCCCCATTGATACGGAAGAAAAGTTCTATGGCCAGCATTAAAAAGCCAAACCGGCTTCTTTGATTGCCTATCAGACTGAAGCAAATAACTCGGTTGACACATCTCACTCAAGCCCTCACTAAACCAGGCTTGCTCAACCATCTCTTCTAATTCTTTAAGTGCCTCTTTTAAATCTAGGCTACCCGACATATTCAAGTCTTTCATAAATTTCTACCTCTATAACCTTAACTATAAAGAGTAAATGAAATTTATAAATGATGCTTTCAATAATGCTCATATGTAATAAAGACAGATCCAGCAGGACCTTTCCACCTTACTTCTCTTCTTCGCTTACGCTGACTCTGAACATTTGTATCTTCATTTTTGTACACATATTTTTTATCACTCATTACAGTCTCCGTTCAAGTAATAAAATATAACACGCAAACTTTAGATTTTTAATTTTCTTGCAAGTAATTCAAGTACTAATCTTCTTAAATCCTGCTCTTTAATCATAGCAGCATCTAATGAATCATCAACACTGCTTACACTTTCACCAATACGACCAGCTTCTGCTTGCGCAGGTGTTTGTAAGAGTGAGGCATATATAGCTGCTGCTACCTCTTCAGGATCAGTCGAAGCAACAGGAACATCAGAAGATGCATCAGTTTGCTTTATGGCAAAATCTAATTTAAACCGAACATTTAAACCGCCTATGCCGAAAGATCTTTTAACCTCTAGCTCCTCATTAGGGCGACCTGATAATAAAGTTTGAACAATTACATCTTCAAAATTTTGATTTTTTAATTCATCTTGCACTTTCTTTCTAATCTTCTTTTCAAAACCGGTCGGATCAAACTCTAGCTCACCGTCTGCATTTGTCTTCACATCTAACAGAATACCCAGATTTCTTACATATAACAACATTGCATTAACAATATGTACTACATTATCATCACTGCCCCTGCCTGACACGAAATAATAAAACTTATCAATGTCAGGCTTGATTGCAGATGTATTTAACATTCCTGTAACTTCACCTTTATTTTTAGCAGTTTTAAGTTCAATAACATATTGTGCAATAGTAATATCACGGCCGGGTGCTTTTCCCTGAACTGATTCTGCAGCTTGACCAAGCACATTATAATAGGCAACTAATGCATCTTCAGCTCTGTCACCGTCTGTTCCACCTGTTGATTTCTCTTTAGATGCGTAATAAACTAAAGGTGCTTTGTTTGCATCAAATTCCCCCACGTCTTCAGTTTTTAAATATGTGTAGTAAGGATTACTGTCTGGATCAGACAGCAACCCCTGGTGTTGTACCTTGGGTTCTTTATCGCTACCTTTCCATTCCTTTACAGCATTCATAAACTTTTGTAAATTTGCAGGTTTTTTAATAGAAAACTCTCCATTTGTAGCTAATGCAAGCAAAGGAAATTTAGGAAATTTTTCAGTAGTTAATTTAGCTAAAGCTTTGATTTGATTGTAGATAGTTTGGCGGCCGCCGGAGGCGCCTGATATGATTTGATTATACTCAGGGTAACTCAAGCCTGCGCTTTTTATCTTTTCTTCTAAATCTGTTAGTTGTCTTGTCATGGCAGGACTTGTTTGTGAGTCTTGCACATCATGCCCTTTTGTGTACTCAAGGATCAACAAGTCTTGAATTTGCCTTCGGAGTCGTTTACTATCGTATGAATTCATTTTAGTTTATCTGGAGTAGCGTGCTTCATTAATCATAGCAATCATATCAACTGCGTCAAACAAGTCTTGCATATTCTCTGATACAATATCTGAATCGATGGGTGTTACAGACGCAAATCTTGTTGGAAGCTCATCAGGAACTCCTTCGACATCGCCCGTCAATTCAAATGATTCCGGGTCGAATTCGTCATTATCTGCAATTTCAACTGCTTTTTCAAATGCTTGCTCGCCTGCGGAGTCAAGCGAGTCAGTTGCAACTTGATTTACTATTCCATGAAGAGGTTGATATCTGCTTGGTAAATCTTGCTTGTCAATTATTATAAGGCCTCCTGCAGGTAACTTTTTGCCAGGTATCTTCAGCTGTTTTCCACGAATCTTCAGCTTATCAAGTTTGATGTTCTTTTGAATCATTTGGAGTATAGCGTCTGTCACATAGATTGCTGCCATTCTTTCTGCTATTTCTGCTGGCTGAGTTGCTAATGCTTCGACTTCTCTTCTTATCGCGCCGCCTTTGTCACCCTGTGCAGTAAGCTTTGCAAGGTAAGCAATAACCTGTCTACCTTTTGGCGCTGACCTTAATACTTGCATCACACGATTTTCAATGCTGTTAACTAACTTTTCTAAGTCTACTTTTCCTTCAATATATTCTGCTACAAAATCTTCAAGTAATCCCATTTTTGCCAAAAAGGCTAGTGTTGGGCCCAAGACCCACCCTACCAAAGGAAGCGGCGTAAGAGCACCGCCAGCAAGCATTAAAAAAACACCTAGAATATTTCGACCCTTGGGTGTTATTGTTACTTCGCCCTCAAGTAATGTTTGTTCAATAAGCTTTGATAGTTCTTTTTTTGTTATACTAACCTGCACATTAATTCTCCTTGTTAATGATAATTATGCACACTTTTACTAAAATTCAACCTTAGGTTACATAAAGTTCATAATAAAAACAGTAACTGCCATAGTAAACTGTACTACTGAAAAAATAGTAATTGCTTGTATTTTAAAAGATTTTAATGATTCAACTGAGTCTGTAAGTTCTTTCAACTGAGATGCTGATGTTACTTCATCAATTCGCTCTTTCCATTTGACTAATTCATGAACTTTATCTTCTCGTGCTCTAATCTCAGTAATTTCTCTTTTCATCTCATTGATACTATCGTTAAGTTCTTTAATACCTGCAGCTAAAACTTCAAGTTCTTTCAGCACTAGTCGTGAATATTCACCCCAGCCATCTTCATTGTTATTCGGCATCGCGGGCTCCCTTCTCTGAATGCTTATTATCTGGGTTTAACACGCATAATAAATCGTCTACCCTTTCTAATATTTCTTCTTGTGTACTATTAGAATTGTTGATTGTCAACTTAAGTTCATTGAGTTGGTCAACCAGCCAGTCGCGGGTTTGGGATGCTTCTTTCCAGTTGCTTTCTTGCTTGCATAGTTTTTCTCTCATAGATCGTAACTTAGCAAAACGATCTGTAATGGAATCAATTGACATAGTTCACCCAAACTTTAAATAACACTTGTAACTAAATATCGCGTATATTCCCTAAATACTTGGGATAAATTTAAGATATTTACGCATTATAATCTGCTTCGTGCCACGAACCAAAATAACAAAACAATTTTCTGATTTTGTTTCTATTTCCATTTGTGGGCACTCTTTAAGTATCACGCATAACCTGCCTTCGATATCTTCAGGGGCAAATACAGATCGATCAAAGGGTGCAGACAAAAGAAAAGATGTGCCAAAGCGAACGTATACAAGATCCCCCGGTGCCATTACAGCAGGCCCATATCATCCAAGTAGTCTCTTATTTGTACATTAACAGGTCTGGAGTCTGGCAGCCACCCCTGATGCTTTCCTTTGGGCCAGCCTCCAACATTAAAAGGCTTGTCAAGCATAAGATCTTTTTCTGCTTGCTTAGTACTGTTCTTCTTTTTCTTTTTCTTTTTCTTTTTCTTCTTCTTAGCTTCTAGAAGAATCTGTCGAATCATTCTTCGTATTTCGTGCTCTGTCATTACTAACATTTGTTTGTCCTATATCACTAATTATTCTTGCGAATATGAATATACAGACTATAGCGGTGATTACATTAAAAATTAACCAGCCAAAATTATTAAGCTGCCAATTCATAGCAGCTGTGGTAAAATTAGCAAATGACATAAAAAGCCATGCATATGCCATTACATAGTTTAAATATTTCATTCAGCTTTCATTAAATCTTGCGCTTTTATTTCATAAACTAAGCCATCATCATCTGCTTTGAAACTAATAATCCACATTTTTGAAAAAGCACCTGAACCAGTTCCAGCAGTTACAGGACTTTGGCGCATTGACACGACGCTACCTACTTTGCTCATATGATATCGTGAACAAACCCTGTCACCAATTTTAAACATAACAAACTCCTGTTCTTATTATACCAAGCTATCTAAAAAAGATTTAGGAAAGAATTTACGATTAGTGTTTAAAAATCTCAACCAGTCGGTATCGAGAATATATGTAACCGCTCTATCATCTTTGGACCTTACACTTCTGCCCACTGACTGGACTACTGTCTTAGCAACTTGCATCGGATACCATCCTTTAAATTTATGCATTCTTTTTCTAACTAATGGATCACCCAAGTATGGATAGGGAACTTTACAGATAATCTGGAATCTCGACAAATCCCCGTGCAAGTCAACGCCCTCTGACATTGATGGGCTTAAAAGCACAGTCGGTGTTTTTGAATCAATATGCTTTTGAAGAATTGCATCTCTATTTTCTGAATTGTGTATTAACAATCGTCGTGACCTAATGTTTCTTTTAAGAAAATTTGCAACCTTGTATGTATGACAATGAATAATTCCCTTTTCTTTTGCGTGTTCTTTGAGGATCATCTCAACAGCTTTTGCCATTTTAGGTAACGTACGATCAATTGTTTTTGAACTCATATTTCCTGACCCGCTAAAGATGACAGGTCTGTTTTCTACCGGGAACGGCGTAGGAATACTGATAAATGCTGTCTCATCCATGGGTAGTCCCAGCGACCTACAAAATGTCTTCTTGTCTAATATAGTAGCCGACATAAACAGAACTTTCTTTCCCAAGCGAGTCACATACTGTTTTGCAAACGGTGCCACATCAATGGGCCTAAAAATAAACTTCTCTTTAGCTCTGTCATATGGAGGCACAATCTCCAAGATCCAGTTGTCAGTGTTGTATACTTTTATAAATGTTTCCATTTTCTTTACATGTGATGACAACATCTCATACTGTTTAGTAAGCGCAGTAAATTCTTTGATTCTTGCCTTAATACCCAGCCCTTCTAATTGTTTCTCAAAGTGCATTAGCCTTGATTGAGCTTTTGGAAAGTATTCATCTTTCACCCACTTGTAAACTGCATATTGTGTCTTTTTCTTAGGCCAGGTTACTTTAAGAACTTGTTTGCAAAAACGTTCTGATACTGTTACTTCAACAAACTTGCTCAGTTCAGTTTCAACATTATGTGCTTCATCAACCACTAAAAATTTTCTTGGTGTTATTTTACCAGAAAATGCTGCTTCTGTAAGAAAATACGGAAAATTTGTTACTGATTCTTTTGATTCTAAAAACTTTGCTTTTGACTGTTTATAAGTACATGCAAAAGAGCATGACTTAAAAAAACTCGATTGTTTATCTTCCATCTTTAGAAGGCGTTGAGACTCTTGACAATTATTAGCCTTATGAAACTTACAGCTGTAATTAGAAGATGACTTAATAGAGCACATTGTACCCCTGCCTGAGCCAAAGTCTTTTACATACTGTGCTTGCAAGATCTTTTGTGTTGTAACAAAATAGCTGCCGGGCTCATAGTCAACACTGCATGTGTGATCATGTGCATTAAACCACCTGGCAACTGTTAGACCAATTGCTGACTTTCCACAACCAGTTCCTGCTTCAACAACAACGTACTTTTTTCCATTCTTTAATGCATCAATACAAAAATTAATTGCTGCCTCTTGTTCCTTACGAATATTCAAGTAAGGAAAGAAAGGCTGAAATTTCACTTCAGTCACGAAATTCTCCTAATAATAGGGTTTATCTTATATCTAAGTCGTAAAACTCCTTCGCCTTAATTTTACGACTCCCGCTAAATAGCAAGAATTCAATTACCTCCTGCCATGTTGCACCTGATTTTTCAATTTCTTTAAAACCAATTACATTAAAATTATAATCTGTGACTAGCTTAATATACAAATTATTTAGCACCTTTTCACCGTCCTTGTCGTGTCTATACGTCGGTAAATAGTCTATAGCTTTTAAAAAATGCTCATTAGGCAAAGAAAGCTTTTCACATAACATGTTGCTAATTGATTCTTGCACAATCATTCTAAGTTCAATATCTAGATCTAACTCTATAGGTAACTTTATCATTTTATACTCCTCAAATTATAAGTTACTTTGTATGCCAATCGGCAATAGAAGAGGATGCCCATGAATGAGGCTTGACCTTATATGTAAATCCCGATCCCAATATCCACCCCCTTATAAACTCAACAAACTTGCTGGTTGCTGATCTCTTTGATGTTCCTACATCTGCATGTATTTCAATATCTGCAGTTGGAAACTCTTCAAGAATAAGCAATGCAACTTCTATCGAATACTCCACCTCCTTTGTAATTTTGTGTTTTAAACTCTTTGACTTTCCAGAATGATCATTCACCCTTGCAAAGAAATAATTAGCAATCTTCATATCTGCGTTATGAATACAAATTGCTGTTGCATATATACACTTAGTGCTCAATAGCATGCTATCAGTGCCTACATAAATTTTTCCACCATAAACAATATAGTTTTTAATTTTTGTGAATACTTGTGACAGCTCTATTTTATTACCATTGCTGTCAAACCAAGTATCATACATTCAATAGCCCGATCTTAAGTGTATCTCTAATTTAACTATTCTTGTCGTGCTATTCTTTTCCTCAATTCTGATGTTGAATACCCATGATTTCGTGTGTTATAGACAACAGGTATTCCTAGCTCATCACCAGTAAATCTTTTATTTTGCCAGTCAGCTCCAATAATTCTTAAATCAATTAAATTTTGCGACTTTAAATCTTGGAGTAACATCAACAAATCTTCTTCTGTATCATACGTGACAATTTCATCAACCCATTTAATAGCTTTGACCATTATTTTTCTTTCTTCGTAGGATTGAACTGGTTTGTTCTTGTCAGGTCTGTCAATTGACGGGTCTGACTGCACGCCTACAATTAAATACCTACAGTACTTTTTACTCTCTTCAAGCATTAGCGCGTGGCCGGCATGTAATATGTCAAAAGCACCGCAAGTAAAGCCTATCTTTATAGCAGGTCGTACTAGTTTAAATAGCTGGCTTGATCGATCAAGTAACATAGAATTATTATAACTAGCATCTTTAAATTTTAAATTAGTATGTTAAAAGTATACTTAATATTTTTTTATGTGCTTCTATTCTTCATCTTGATCGTATTTTTTTCTTAATTTTTTATCTTTTCTATCAATCTTCCGGGCTAGTCGCTTAGCACGCCTGTTGGCTGCACGAGCCTTAGCTTTTTCTATTCGTTTTCCTATCCATTTTTTGAACCGCTTCTTTCTTACCTTTGGCGTCTCACCTGCAACGTCAGAAGGTGGGGGTTTTGTATTTAGTGAGTCGTGCATTGCCGCCATAATTGACAAAACATCTTCGACGTCAATCCACTTTTTACCATCAGCAAGCACCCTTCCATCAGGTGACGAATTGTAATTCATATACCACTTAACCCAGTCCTTATACGAATCACTTTGATTAGGATCTAATTTAAAGTTAGTCACCAAATAGTCAATAGCATCATCATCGCCACCAGCTTCTTTTTGTGACTTAATTTTAGATATCATATCTTTATATTGGTCAACCATCGCAGCTACTTCATCCTTAGGGATATTATGATCCTCCGATGTATACTCAATATATGTTTCCCAATTTGACGCCCGACGGGCTTCGCGCAATACTTTTCTAATAAGCTGTCTTACTTGCCCTTCAGATATTCTCATGATCAAATACTCCTGACTTTAATAATAACTATTCTTCACCGCTATAATTATCTGCTGTGCATTCATAATTCTTTAATCTAAGGTTTCCATTCTTAATAAGTACGTAAGTTTGATGATCAACCCAGTCACCTGTGTTGACATACGTTTTAATGTTTTCATCCTGGTCAACCCATATCAATGCTTCTGGCTTATGTGTATGGCCCATTATAAAAACATCGACATCATCGTTCCACTGGACAATATCCCAGATTCTTTTTAGCTTCCTCTTTTTCCATCGTACGTAAAATGCAGCTAAGTTAAAACTGAAATTTCTTTCTACCCAATCTTGAAATATAGAGAAAAGAGTCATGAAAATACGCCAATGTATTATGCCTGTTTGATATTTGTCTCCGTGTTCTATTCTATATTTTCTGCCGCTATAAGTGAATTCATACTTGTCCATAAATTCAATTCCACTTACCGTTTTTCCGGTAAACTTTTTGAATGCATAGTCATGGTTACCAATAACATAGATCTTTCTACAAGTTAGTGAATTCAATAGTTCGAATAATAATGCGGTCTTCTCTGTAAACTTGGGTACTTTAATAAAATCTATAATATCGCCTGCAAGTATTAGTTCATCACACTCTACATTAGCAAGTAATTTACAAAGTAATTCTTCTTTAGCATAAACTGCGCCTAGATGAAGATCTGATATGACTAGTCGTACAATTTCATTATCAGCTTCATCAGAGCCCATCTCAGCTGGAATCCTCGCGGTTGCCTTTTAGTATCCCAGCAAGATCTTTAACTAGTTGCTCATCAGCCTTTTTGCTTTTATAGTGTGCCCATGGATAAACAATCATAAAAGGAATGCAAGATATAACTAAACATGTCCAGAAATTAGCCAAAATAAATTCAATCATAATACTCACTTATCACATTTTCTAAAAAGGTCGACCACTTGTCATATACCTTTTTAATTATAGGTTGCAATTCCTGTTCGTTTAAGCCTTGGTGCACACCTCTTTGATATATTTGATTCATTACGTACTGATCCATGATATCATATGGATCGACATCGCGACCTTGCTTTGCTAGCGCTAATGACCGCAAAAAGAAACCAACTACGTATCCTTTCGTTTCTACATCGCTTCCAAAGTGTGCCCAAACATTTTCTACACTTTCCCACTTCTCAATACCTTCGGGTATTTTTACATTCATTATCTCAGGGGACTCACAGCTATGTTGCAATTCATGACCGAGAGCGTCTGCTAATTCTCCATCTATGTACTCACGAAACCTTTCGTCATACTCACGTGGAACATCAACAATAATAATAAGATCAGACTTTGACCTATCGTCAACAACGCACTTATAGTATGCTTCGATTTCTCCATAGCTCTCATCATTCACTCTATAGGCAACAATTGCACTATTAACATTAGGATTATCACTAAAAATAGAAATAGGTAGAGTCATTGTTGTTTCTGATGTCGCATCAGAAGATTTAAGATATTCCATGTTTTCAGGATTAAATAGTGAATTCTGAATGTATTTTGTAATTATATCAGAATACTGCTGCAGTTTTTCTAAATGTTGTCTCATGACTATATATATGTTATTTTACTTCTAAGTGTAAAATAAAAGATAGCGTGTACCCGCACGCTACCGAACCCACCTGCCATCGCAGGGACGCCATTTATTCTATATATTACTTGATTTCAATTTTTGAATATTCTACAGCATCAATGGGTGGTATTTGCACACGAAGAAGTCCATTCTCGAAAGTTGCTGTGCTCTTACCAAAGTCTAATTGATTGTAGTAATCTACAAAACTTTTCTTGAATCTTCTTCTCGCAATCCTTCTACTAACATGATCGGACTCAACTCCGTCCAAGCGCTCGCTACTAATAATTAATGTCTTGTTGGGCCCACATTGAATGCTAATGTCATCTTTTGTAAATCCAGCAAGTGCCATTTCGATAATCTGATTACCGTCTTCATCTTTGTAGATGTCAGTGAGGGGATATCCCTGCGTTGTTTTATCTATCTGGGGCATTGGATTCGTAAAGAATGCCTCAAATAGCTGATCGAGTGAAGTGCGTCCCATTAGGGCAGGAACACTAGCCCGTAGTGTTAAACCAGTCATTGTCTTTCTCCTTTATTAAGCAAGTGACTTATATGTTATGTGACCCAAAAAGGCGTCACATTTATAATTATAAACACGAGAAGAAAGTTGTACACTATTTTTTTATTAATTACTGAACTGCTATGACTACTTTCCCTTTAAGCTCATCACCAACCATTTTCAATATTTCTTATTGCTTCTTTAATGAGTAGTCTTAATTGCCTATTCGTTATTTTCATCACTAATTATCAATCCTATATTTTCATCTACAAGCGCATCGTTAAATCCAACCTGGTAGGCTTTCATTCTCATGTCACTATCAAAAAAATAAAATGTGGGCCACGAATCTAAATACAAAGCTGACCCTGTTTCAACTGGATTTGGTGTCAATAGTTCTCTACTTCCTGCCCAAACTGGTGCTGTTGTTATTCCTGCCTGATCTTTCCAGAATTGAAGATCTATTGTATTGGGTGGATTGCCTGTTGTGTCTTCAATGATTAAAGTAACATACTGTAAACCATAATCTGAGTATGCACCCTGGATGACTTGAACACCTTGCGCTGCCAATTTGCAAGGTCCGCACCACATTGCAGACAAGTCTAAAATAAAAGGAGAACCCATTAAATCGGTAAGTTCAACATCATTCTCGTCTGCATCAACAGCACTAAAATTACAAGCTTTACCGCCTATAATATTTGCACACTGCTCAACCTGTTGAATCGCAACAGCTGCATGTGTATCACTTTGCTTTTGTGATGAAGCTGTACAGCCGGTTAAAAATAACATTATGGCTAAATTAATCATGGGATCCCCTCCTATAAATATCGTTCCCCTCTGTCACACAGTACAGTAATAACTATCCCATTAGGATTAAAAGTATCTACATACGTTTCTGCAGCTATAATATTTGCTCCACTGCTTATCCCTACAAGCAAACCCGTTTCTTTTGCAAACCGCTTCATTCTTTCAATAGCTTCTGATGTTTCTACCCTTACTACATTGTTCATCAAACTTCTATCTAATAAAAAGTCAGCACCGTCGTTAATTCCCTGTATCCCATGTTCTAATGCGCCTTCTGCAGGTGTTGTAAGCACACACTTGACACCCAGCTCATGATAATCAATATATTTTTTAACACCCATCATTGTTCCGCCTGTTCCTGCACCGTGTACAAATGCATCCCACTTTAGTTCACTGTCTGCAACTTGTGTGCAAATTTCTTCTGCTGTTGTTTTAAAGTGGCACTCTATATTTAGAGGATTCTCAAATTGATACGGACACCATACTTCCAAATCGTTTTTAGCTTTCGCTACAATTCTGTCTCTTAGTTCAATTGCACCTGTAAAATCATTATCTCCAACTTCAACAATTACAGCACCAAAAGCTCGCATCATATCTTTTCGCTGTTCAGACATGTTTTTTGGCATTACTATTTCACACGGACACCCAAGCTTTGCTGCCTGAGCTGCTAATGAAATTCCCGTATTACCACTTGTTGCTTCTACAAATTTTGTTAGTCCCGGCATAATCTTACAATTCTTATAAGCATTATCAACTATATAGTTGACCATACGATCTTTGACTGAACCTGTTGGTTGATATGTTTCAAGTTTCGCATAAATTTTGTTTGTCAACTTAATGAGCGGAGTATACATCTTATCACCTTTAGCAATAAATATGCATCTTATACGGGGATTACCTCTCTAAAACCATAAGACTTTCATATGGAACTTCTTCCTGCTTTGTCCCAATCAACAGCGTTGCTCGCTTTGCTTGCCATGGAATATCACTTATTTCTTTAAGGACACCTGATTTTTTCTGTAATTGACTTGATGTGTAGTTCTCTGTTAGCGAAAGTACAAGATCGCCAATCATTGGTGTCATAACGTTTTTTTTAGAACCTATCGCAGGAAGCACTACTTTCACGCATCTTATTTTAGGTATTTTAAATGACCCGCGAGAGAATGAGCTTTGATTGCAGTCTAAAGCGAAGATATCATCTCTTCCTACTTCTAACACTCTCGCTAATCGCTGTTGATCTTGTTTATCTCCGTCTACTGTTGACTTAATACCTACAACAACAACTATATCACCTTTTCTAAAGTCAGACATATAATCACCCCCATTAACTACATATACTACATAAACGAACGATGATAAAAAATTAAATAGTCATCGCTATCTATAGAATGATGAAGAGAGATAATATACTACATTAGCCAAGAAACAAAGTGCAATCGAACCGAAGAACGCCACTATAAATAAATCAGCACCACTACTAATTAAGTCTTCCATAGTATTATGTATATGCAACAATAAATACTAGAACAATGCTCAGTGCTAACCCGACAATCATTTTTAGAAAATCGCTTACAAGCATTGGAAAAACATGCTTAATTTTCTTGCCTACGTTAAAGCGACGATATATCGCTAACTCTCTACCACATAGCAAACCGATAAACACCCAGGTTGTGCTCATCGGAATATCACTATACTCTTTAAAGTACCAGAGGATAAGTGCGTATACAAAGTCAATAATAGTAGCTGATCTAACAAAACGTGTGCCACTCTTAGAAGACACTATCTCCTGTATTTTTCCCCCGTGAGTATAGAACAGTCTGCCTAAGCCAGCAACAAGAATAGCAAGAAACATGCACAGCAAGCCTGCGGAAAGATCTGACCCGCGTGGCAAGTATGCCGCTACATTTGCTATATCATGGGCTAACCATTGATGCCACAGGAAGCATGTTGCTGCCCACTGTGCTACTTTCCATTTGTTCTTTTGTGATTCCGGTACGGGATCTTTCTCATTTAAAAAATATGTGACCCCATGCCACAAGCCGTATGCTATAACTGCTGCTAGCGCATACCCCATTGCTGACTTAAGCAGAATTTTTTCTAATACAAATGTACTTGAAAAAACACTTAATGTTAGAATTGTTGTACTCACGGGTATGCCAAAGCGTGTGAGCGCGACCAAAAGTAGCGGTGCAAGGGCATGATACCAGTAAAAAACTTCAGGTAGCGGAATAGAATTAAGTCGACCATGAGCAACATCACCAGTAAACCATGCGTGACCTAACGTTGCAACGAGCACTGATGACATAACAATCCACTTCTTCCACCATGCAGTCTCTTTATTTGATGATATAAAAGTACCTAAAGTTTGTGCGCTATCATTTGCTATGACCGCATACGCCGCCATTAGAAATCCGCCTACACCGAATATTAAGCTTAGTGACATTTAAAACCTCTTAAAACGTAAAGTCTACCCTAATCGCAGGGCCTGGAGAAAACACCCAGGCATCCTTTCGTTTACTGTCCGCAAATAAGTGCGGGTCTATTCTAACATGATGGTTGATTTTGTATCTGGCACCTACTCTAAATTTATTAGAATCAAATTCTGTGACGTCACCAGCCTTTACAAACTTCACTTCATTTGCGATATAGGGTTTAACTTCATAACCAAAGTCATATGTTACTCTTAAATTGTTGGCGATAATTAATTCGCCTGCGGCAGATGTGCCTGCCAGTAGTACCCATAATAGCATAGTAGTCTCCGTTACCACAGAGAATAAATATTGGCATTCTTTTGAGTTGACCGTAACATTACAATGACTTTTGTAACACGACTGTAACAACTACTTTTCAATTACAACAGTGTCATACTTTACTGCGTATCTTTGCATTGCACTTTCTAAGTTAATTGCATCTTTTTGAAGCTTGCCTCCGGGTAAGATTAAACCGACTTTATCTCCGGTAGCGATTTTCTTTTGGATTGCTAAAATAGTTTTATGTGCCTCGCGAGTATAAGGTATTCTATAAACTCTTGACACTACAGGGCTCTTATCTGCTAATGTAAAATACTGTAGTTTGCTTTCTAACAGCGATGCTTCATGTTTGACCCACAAGTCAATATGCCCGTCGTATTTTGGGTTCTTTGATGGTTCAACTACAACCCCCCAGACTATGTCAACTTTCTCTGGCATCAGTTCACTCGTAGGGTACCCTCTAGTATCATCAAATGTTACACCAACAGTCACATAACCATGAATAAGAATAGCGATACACAAGCACTTAAGAAATGAATGAGCATTTGTGTAAAGTAAAAAGTATAAAACACAAACAGACAGCAAAACAATATAAGTGATAAACATCATTGAGGCGCGTTTCCTAGTATCTCTCTTGCCAAAACAAATGGAAGTTTGTTAATATCTTTAATCCTACCGGGTTTTGAAACTGTAAATCTACAAACTGTTTTTTCCTGATGCGCACTATCAAATATGACGATATCATCGTAAATTTCATAGCGAGGTGATATCTTTATAATCTTAATTGAAACTGGGAGTGGACCATCGGAATATTTAGCATACGCATGCGCATTGACTATGTACTCACCTTCAACTTTCCTCCTAATCGTCACAATTTCTCGATGAGCAGGAATTTCATCTGTCTGATTATCTTCCGGAAGGTATGACCTGCCGAGATCATCTCTATCTAGATGCATAATTTTATTACTTTTATTTCTAAAAAAAACTACTTCATCATTTGGATCTTTGACATACAAATCAATATCATCATTGAATTCTGCAGGCCAAGATGCGATGATCATAACATACGCAGAAAATTTAACATCTGTATCAGCTTTCTTTTGGCTCATAAAAATGAGTGCCATAGCAAAACAAGCAGCAAAGCACAGAAGTATATTGAAAAGCATATCTAAAAATGCAAAATTTGAGTGATAGCTTCTTCTCATTTACAGCTCTTTTTCTACTTCATGCTCAAGTATAAAAAACTGAACCTTAATAAGAATGCTAGCAACTAGGCCGACAAGTGTTGTCGTTAAAGCAGTTGTCATTCCAACACCAAGTTGTGCAATCATTTCCTGCGCGGACTCAGCACTAGTAATATCTAAATCTGTAAAACCTGACAGCATCAACATGAAACCTACAACAGTTCCGACCATCCCTAGGGAAAGAACTATATCACTAAAAAACCAGCCGGTTTCTATTCTGTGATTTTTTTCACCAATAACATGAGAAGGATTTTTTAATTCTATGCAGCACATAAATGACTGCCACAATAAAATAATTACTATTAGATACGATAAGCCTGTAGCGTCATTTATAAAAATATATTCTAAATACCCTTCTATGTAAGCAATTTCTGCCCCCACTGCACATAAGCAGAAAAGCAACCACCACAATACAAAAGCGAATGATAAATTAAAATATCTCATATCCCCCAACCCACAACAAAATAAAAAATATCTTGTTAATACTTATGACCATGGGTAGCTTTAAATCAGGCGATATTATTAAATTTTCTATTCTTGACAAGCAGTTTGCTGCTGATGGCTTTGCTATGGGTGGTATATGGGAATGTGACAAAGACGAATTGCTGATCTTTCAAACAGTAGATATTGAAAGTTTTCCTTCTTGGCGGGACTTTAAAGGGAAATCGACTAAAATAAAAGACGGTGGTTTTGGAATGATAATAAGAAAAATTGGAAGACCGTGGCGGCTTCACCACTTAGGTGGAGCTCCTGACCATTACGACGTCTATGAAATCCTTACATCAAAATTTACAAAACGTCATATTTTTAAATACAATATAGAAAAAGTATTTTAAATAGACGTGCACTTAATCTGAAATATAGAAATCAATAGCGTCGCCTTCTTTAAGTTTAGCACACAAAGAAGATTCGAGCACAACTGTCTTTCCGCTAATTAGTTCTATCATACAACTATTTTCATTAATAACATCCACAATGCCCGTAAGCGTAGTCTTGTGAATGGCACAGGCTAGTAGAACTATCAAAAACACAATATCACCTCATGCACTTAAAATAAAATAGATAAAAATTATAATGCTTCATTGTCATGATTTACAATTATAGTTTTGCTATCTGTCAACTTCTTTTTAATTTCAAGCTCAAACAATACAAACCCACATATGCACAAAAAACAAAGCATTCCTTTACGATCTGTTTCTAGCGCGACTGCAACCCATGTTATTCCTGGTGCACCCTTTTCTTTCCAGAGGCTGTGAAATGCCCTAAAGTATATATTGTAGTTTTTCATCTTAGCTAGCCTAGTCTATATAAATATATATAATGTAGATTACGCAACTTAATGACAACATGGGTTAAAAAATGGTGGAGGTGGCGGGAGTCGAACTAGTGACAGACGCTAGTTAGCTTTTTTCTAATGGGCCTTATTGAACCGGCAATACGACACGGGTCTTCATCAGTTTTGGTTCTCTGTTGCCAGCCTCTCACCATATCAGGAAGCTCCTTCAAAAAAGGATACTGTGACTCATCATCGAGGGAGACGGCCTCCTCGGCAAGAGCCTCACACTTCATGAGATGTTTATTAATGCAGTCAGTACATCTCATTTCAGGTCGATTTAGGTGATCCTCAAGTAACGTTAGCTGCTTACATATCTCCCTGACGTTAAATATCGGATTCATGATGTCTGCTAGCCGTGAATTATCTCCGGCACACTCAGATAGCAACTCTTCCTTGATGAGACACCTTAGCTGATTTCTTGTGATTTTCATTATAAAAAGCCTCTGTCTATAACTATTATGTTACAAGCAAATATTCTTAAAATGGTGGAGGCGGCGGGAGTCGAACCCGCGTCCGCAATAGTCTTAGTTCAAGTCATTCACAAGTTTGTCTGATTATTTCTCCAACCAGCAGGATAACCACAAATTTTCCCATTCTCTATGTAGTCTTGAGAATCCACCTCATACAATGAGGGTATCCATTTTGTCATTTTATTTCTTGGCAGCTCCAACTGCTAAAGTTTCTCTTGGTTAGATGGTTTGAAACGACCACCCGATTAAGCCGCTAAGGCGTATTCGTAGTTATTATTGTTATTAGCAATTATAAATTGTTATCGCTGTTTAAAGTCCGCTATAACATGCGACTACTTGCACTCTCCCCTTGATTCTACCCCGTCGAAGCCGTTGCGCCCCCAAATTGTTAATGAACATTATTATGTTCTATATATTATATCAATGAACAAAGTATTGTACATTATAACTTTACTTTAACATTGTCAGAAAAATATGTATTGCGCCATTTTCTTAAGCTTGGCCATCTATCCAAACCTATCTCGCTTGCTGAACGTATTCCTATCTCTCGCAAAGCTTCCGCCAGGGTATCACCGGATTTAAGTAAGTTGAAAAAGTTATTCGCCTCATCGTCTGATAGTTCTAATATTTCTCCGATCTCTTTAATTGCTAAGATGTCTGTGATATCAATGACATTGTCTATCATTGATCAATCCCACTCTTCATCTTTATTATGATAAACTAAAAATATATAAGCGCTGGTTGCGCATAGAGCAATAAGGCCAGCGAACACCATACCTATTGTAAAAGTACCCATATACCCTAAAAAATTATCCCACACTAATGCTGTATCTATATTCATACTGCCCCCCTATTCTTACTTATCTAAAGAAAACAGAGAATATAAAAAAGCGCACAATGTGCGCTTTAAATAAAGAAAGGAACTAACAATTATTCTTCAGGTATGTAATCGTTAACGCTATAACCCCACCACGTTTTGGATCGATAATAACCGTGAACTAAACCAGTTGCATCTTGCATCTCAATAAACATAAGCGTGTCATCAACAGACACGGGGGTTCCATCTGCGCCCAATAAGAATGCAAACCCATAGTTGGGACGTGTTAATTCTGTACTGCCGCCTGCTATAATACTATTTGCAATAATATTGGGTGCCCAATAAGCATCCCAATCAGGAACTTCATTTCCATTTGCTTCTAATTCTGCAACGTATTCCTTAAAAGTCTCAAGATGATCATCAGTTGCAGGACCATAACCAAAACTATAATCCTGTGTTGCAAACTGTCCTACAAGAATTTTTGTCTTATGATCATTAGCTATATCACTACATGAATCAGACTTACCATAATAAGTTTCACTTGCATCCATCGTCCAACCATACCAGTCGCCGTCCTCAATAAATGGCATTGGATCATTATTATTCACAACGTCTTCTGGATCTAAAGCATGCACAATATGGCATACGTTTGTATAGTCACTTAGTCCTGTCCAGTTTTCAGTATCTGCCAAGTAATATCTAAAAACACCGCAATATGGACCATCATCAGTATCGTAACAATCAAGCGTCCCATCCTCTCTTATAATTGCTGTTGTATAGAAGAATACGTGTGTTGGTTCCAAAGCAAACTCAGGCTCGGACTCCTCAACTTCTTCTACAAGCTCTTCATTCTCAGTTGACTCATCATCAACTGTTGTGACATCTTCAGTGGTATCATTTGTTACTTGCTTATTAGTATTGCATCCAATAGCAAACATTGACAACAAAATAATTGTCGTCATATTTCTAATCACTCGCATCTTTTCCCCCTTTTATCTTATCGTGAATGTGCGGTGCAATTGGCACAGGTTCTCCATCTCCAGAAATTCTTACAAATACCATCTCGCACTTGCAAACTAATTTTTGTGTACCGTTGTAGACACTGTGTCTTCTTGCTTCGATTTCAATTACAACAGATGTCTTTCCAATTTTAACAATTCTTCCGTACATCTTGATTAGCTGGCCAGGCCTAACTGCACTTTTGAAATCTAATGCTGAGATATGCTTTGTTACTATCTTCCCTGTTTCTGCAAACTCACCAACATATGCAGCTCCAGCTTCGTCGAGCCATGATAGCATCACACCACCGAACAAGTTGCCATGGTTTCCTACATCTCTTGTCTTACATATGTGTGTTGAAATCAACTGCATTATTAGATAGTCTTTCAAGGTTTAGCCTCAATGATCAACTTTGCAACCCGGTAGGGATTACAATTTGCTGCCGGCCTTCTATCTTCTAAATATCCGTGCCAGTTATTTTTTTCTACACAAGTTGGAATTCTAATTGATGCACCACGATCTCCAACGCCATAAGAGAATTGTGTAATATGCTGTGTTTCATGCTCACCGGTCAGTCTTTGATCATTACAGATTCCATAATTATCAATATGCAATTGATGTGCCGACTTTAAATTAGCAAGATAAACCTTAAAATACTGCTTAGATCCATCTTCTCTCATTGCTCTATTACTAAAATTAGTATGACACCCGCTACCATTCCAGTCACCTTTGACAGGTTTAGGGCTTATGTCAATTGTAATTGCATATTGTTCTGTCACCTTATGAAGCAAATACCTTGACATCCAAAGATCATCACACGCCTTAAGCGTATCTTTACTAAAGCATTGATATTCCCACTGACCCAGAGCCACCTCTGCATTAATCCCTGTGATCTCTATTTCCATATCCAAACATTCATACATGTGATACTCTGCGATATCTCTATGTTTAACGTTAGAGCTTCCAGCAGCACAATAGAACTCGCCCTGTGCTTTGGGAAAACCATTTTTAGGAAAGCCAATTGGCATGCCGTCTCTCATCATAAAATATTCTTGCTCAAAACCCCACCAAAACTGTGAATTATTCTCACATTCATCTATACAATTTCTCAAATGAGATCTCATATTGGTAATATGAGGTGTGTCGTCAGTATTAAAAACTTCACACAAGACTATCACAGATCTGGTATCGGGTGTCTTGTATAGGCGGACAGGTTTCAATATGCACTCAGAGTTGCCGCCTGGAGCTTGTCTTGTTGAAGACCCGTCAAAATTCCACTCTGGAATATTTTTAAGCTTAAGGGGGCCACTTAACTCTTCACTATAGTTTAGTACCTTTACTTTGCTTCTAAGGTTAGGTGTATCATATCCATCAAGCCATACATACTCTACAAAAGTTTTATTTCTCATTTTTGCCGTCTCCTTTAATAAATGCGAAGATAATTATACTCTGTACACGGAGTGTTTATATGGCAAAAGTAAGAAATATGGGAACTTCTACAATGAGGTTCAATGAAGGTGTAGTTATAAGCGGTTCAATAAGCAGCCAGTATGCATCAGAAGAAGGCGTTGCATTAGTCTGTACCGGTTCATTAGAGATAGCTGCTAATGCTACTAACAATGAAGTGATTAGAATAATGTCAGCTGGAACTCAAAGAGAGCTGGTGTTTCAAGCATCTCAAACTTCAATTGCATCTGTCTATACCAATACAAATTCAGACCTAATATTGAGCGGGGCAGGTTCTGCACAAATAATGACTGGGCCTGGTGAACGTGTCCTTGTCATGTCAGGTGCATCTTCAGGCCCAACCAGTCCTAATGAAAGCAATGCAACTGATATGAATTTCTTTGTCTCGGGTGCTGTTGGCAGTCAAGGTTCAGCAACAAGAGGAACTGCTGTCTTCGGCGGGGATCTCGTGGTGAGTGGAGGTTACAATTTAATAGTAAGCGGTACAAAGATTGATGGCACACAACAGGAGATAACATCTCTTTCAAAGATACTGCTTGATGCTAGCACGGGAATCTACGTTTCAGGAAGTGGCAGGACAGCAAACATTAAGATGGGTAGTCACTTTAATCCCATAGCAGTCAGCGGGCAGACATCAATCGCTGCATCAGGTGAATCTGAGCTGACAGTTGTTGCTGGTGATAACATGACTATAACGACTGACAACTCGGCAAAATCTATTACATTTAACGCCGCCACCGGTGGAGGGTGGACTGATGACGGTTCCATTGTTAGACTCACAACTAGCACTGATTCTGTCGGTATTGGAACTACATCTCCGTCTACAAATTTGCACATTGCATCGACAGGTGATGCAGCAATCTTCTTGGAAGCAGATACAGACAATAGCGGTGAAACAGACAACGCATATATTAAATTTTCTCAAGACAATGCGCTTGTTCGTACATTGCTTGGATCGTGCGGTAATGCAGGAAAGGATCCGGAAAATGAAATCTGCACAGACTCGCTCCAGAATGCAATGCTACTCTGCACCAGCGGTAGTTGGCCATTACAGCTTGGAACAGATAACAAGGTGAGAATGACATTTACAAGTGATGGAAAGATAGGGATAGGTTCAGGTGGCAATGGCACAAACCCGCTATACGGAAAGCTTCAGCTTGTGCAAGATACTGATAATGACGAAGGTGGTATCACTATACTCAACAGTGCAGGATCAAGAGCATATAGACTTTGGGCAGACGCAAGTAACGTTAGCCGAATAGACTCTGGTAACGATGGCGGGGGGGAAATTTCAATAAACGGTGTGGGTGGCGGAAACGTGGGAATTGGTATAGAGAATCCCACAGTAAATCTAGACGTCGCAGGAACAGGAAAGTTTTCAACAGCAATACAAACTCCGCTACTTGAATACACAGACGGGACTGATGCTTTGAAAGTATTGGCAGGCGGCTACATGGCGATTGAAAAAGGTGTATCATACTCACGCGGAGTTAGAGTCTCAAATGGGGTATCAGACCCAAACAACGACGGTACCAACTTATGGATAAAAATTGCATCAGTAACTGACGTCTATAGAAATAAAACAAGTGCTGCAACATTCTTAGTGACTATGACCGGATTCGAAACTTCAGACAATAGAACAATCTCTGGTCCAATGTTGCTGCATGTACGATTTACACCTTTGGATTATGGCCCATACTACGATGCTGACGGGACGTGGGCAGCCGTCCAGGCGCTGCATTCTGACGACCTTGAAGGATTCGATCCAGCAACAGATATATTTCTTACATCCACCGCCGATGCATCAGATTACCAGGATGCTGATATCTGGATTAATGCGAAGGTTAAAGATAAGCACATATTTGTAACACATCTTGGAGGATCGGGCCACTCCCTTGCGGGTAATTCTGCCCAGTCACTTTGGATCTTAAATGATCAAACATGGAGTGACAGCACAACCTCTCTTGGAAACGACACAGGTGGAATATGGGCATCAATAAAAACCTCAACTGTGACAACAGCTGGAAATGTTACAGTAGGTGGAAATCTCACAGTCGACACATCCACTCTATTTGTTGACTCGTCATCAAATGAGGTCGGGATCGGCACCACTTCTCCAGACTCAGTCCTTCACGTGGCAGGTGCCACACCAAAGATTAGAATTGAAGCTGGCGTAGGAAATGAAACTGGGCTAGATCTATATGAAAATGGCCAGCCAAAGTGGCAAATATACAACGATCCCAACCTCCAAGACACACTGCGTTTCAGGGCTGGATCGGGCGGGTCTGTTGACACGAATGACACCTTTACTTACGAAAGAGTAGCAGATGGTGAGGGTAAACTTTGGCTCACAAGCATTGGCTACTCAGACGGTGACACTGCCATCACCATAGAGGACGGAGGATACCTTCAACTTAACGCCGGTGTCAAACACTCTCCCGGTGTAAAGGTCAACGATGCGCTAACTGACACTGACAACCAATGGATAAATATTGCCTCTACGGGATATGCAGGAGACGATTACGATATCTCATCCTCAACATTTCTGGTATCTCTTACAGGAGTGAACTTCGCAGATTCTCAACCCGCAAGACAGAGATACATAGTAACTGCCCGCTTTTTTGCCGATGTTGACTCACCCTACTACAGGGATAGAGGGACTGATATTCTCGTGCAGCCTCTTGACTCAGAATATATTGACGGCTTCGATCCTACTACCGATATAGCGCTAGCAATTGAAAAGGATAGTACACCGCTCACGCAGATATGGATGAAAGTAACACAGAAATCCTGTGATGTGTATGTCACGCACATGAATGGATCAACTGTTGACACTCCATCGACTGACATAGGTTGGACAATTAATTCGGGACAGTCATGGTCTGCAAGTCTTCCCTCAGCTGTTACGTATTCTCTAATTTATGGTGACTGGACTTCACAGAAGATGAAGACATTTGAGACAACCGGGGCTGAATTTCGTGGCTACACGACGATTCCCTTTGACACTTCAGGAACAATGACTCGCACAGGAGAGTACGACATCCCTGGGATTCCCGGTGTCTCTGAAACACCCGATTCAACTCCTGATCTTATTCTACTTTGCAATGACGGTGGAACGGCAAACGGATTAGGCAACAGAGTTGTAAGGTTTCCCCCTGTTGCTGAAAGTGATAGAAGGGTGATCACGATAAAAGATTCTGACGGAAGTGCAGATAGCAGTGGTTCAAGCACTAGTCCAATAAGAGTTACAGGATTTTCAAGCGAGACAATTGATGGCTCTGTAGATTATAATCTTACAACAGCCTACGGTGCATTGACAGTCATATGCAACGGTACCGAGTGGAAGATACTTTCAAAGATATCTTAATTTAGCTTTTTACTAGTAGGCACCATATTAGCCAAGCTCAATACTGTTGCACTATCACACACTTCCTTGATTAGCTTCTTAGTTGTTTTTTCTCTTTCTTCTTCGTCATTTCTTTCCATGCAATACCTGACAAGTGCACAACATATACCCAAACAGATCAAGCTTAAACTTAAGTATTTAGCTACTGTGAACAAGTAAATACCCCCACAAAACATAAATTCAGACATACCAACTTTTAAACTAAATGATATCTTATCCTTCATTGATTACTCCATTTATGTAATCATAGTTTGTAACCATATAATGTACAATTTTTATGGATACCAGAATTTACTTGTCATGTTTTCATAAATTGGATTCATGATATGACCGGGAGCATCAACATGTGTATAACCAAAAGCATGCCCAAGCTCATGCTCTATGATGTGTTCTAGCTTATAAGCGCCTGGTTGAAAGTATATCGTTGCAGAAACCATTCCCGTCATTATTGTCGTCTTTCGTTTAGTAATCGCTAATGTAGAAGAGTTTAATTGACGATAGGCTGCTTTTCGCATAATTATAAATCCTGGAATGTCTTCCTTCGCGCAAACGTTTTTTATAAACTTTTCTTCAATAAAAGAAACACTTTCACCTCGTGTAATCCAATAGTCAACCCCTCTGGCTAGGTATATATTGCTAAGCTCAGGCCCATAACAGTTTATGACAACAGGTGGTGACGACCAAGTCCATGGTTTAAAAGTAGTGCTTTCATAATATTCTAACGCATAAGCACCTATAAAAAATCCAAATAGTAAACTAGTTACCAATAAGACCAAAACTTTAATGTAATAGGTCATTAGCAACCCCAGGTTGCGTATTCAATATCTATTGTTTGTCCTTCGCTAGGTTCTGTACCTGTATTGAAAACAACAGCGTTCAATGTTGAATCATAAAGCCACACAGTTGTTAATTGACCATTTACATAAACAGAAATTGTAGACTCAATCGGATTGTCTTCTTCAAGCTCAAATGTTCTTCTAGCCGTAACTTGATCTGCCATGTCCTGCAATTGAACACCCCAGTCAGACGCACAAATTGAATACCACGACCCGCCGTAGTGATCAATAAGATCCCAGTACCCTACTCCAGCTTGTGCAGTTCTCAACATTGTTCCATACTGATATTGACAGCCCGATGGATAGTCACCGATCACACCATACGGAATAAAATCTCCATGAGGTTTGATAGCATCAAAAAACGGTATGTAAGAACTCCAGCCGCCTGCTGAATAATCAGGCTCATCTGATACAAATATCACTATTAACTTTGCATCTTCTCTTAAAAAAGCACCACCGGGGCCGGCAGCTGAAGGGTCGTTAAGGCTGTCATAAGCCATCTCAATACCCTTTTCATAAGCCGAACCCATTATACCAGTTACAACTAAGCTAGACAAGGCACCTTCTGGATCAGGATGTGTCGGATCAATAATAGTTGCAAAAGTTGGCATGTCTGTTGTAATAACTGCCATTCTATAGTCAGCACCGGTGCTAACAAATGCAGACATAAACGAGCCTATGTTGGCTGAAAGATTTGCCTGGAAGGGCATCATTGACCCAGAATTATCAATTACCCATAAAACATCTAAAATAGGAATTTCATCTTGCTGCCACTGATGCGTATACCATTGCTCAACATCGCCGTCGCCGTACTGAATGACTATTGCTTCGGGTCTCTCAGGATCACTACCTTCAATTGTTACCAAGCTTTCATCGTGGCCGATGTCGAGAGGCACATATGAAACTAAAAAATCTATTTCTTGTCCAGGTATCAAAACCCATGGAGGCTCAGGTAGACTACCAAACTCCATATCAATATCAGCAGGTTGTGTTACCATCTGTGTTACAGATGTTATAGACAAATCTAAGTTCCCATCGTTTCTTATCGTGACTCTTTCTTCGTTGTCGCACCCAATTGATATATCTCCATAGTCAAAAACTTCTGGTGCGACAGTCATAACTGGCGCGTCGCCATAACCCTCAAGTGTAATTATGCTTACAGGCTCATCTTCATCATCTGAGATTATTTCAATGTAAGCACCATTGTGCTCAAACGTTACAGGTATGTACCCAATTTCAAATTCTAATAGCTCTCCTGCACCAATAGTATAAATTTCTTCGTCTGTTTCAAGTTCAAAACGATCATTGCCAGAAACTAAAACGGGAGCAAAGATTATAAGTTCCTTGTCTCCCGTGTTGATTATTTGAAACGTGTCTTGCCCAGTTTCTAAGCCTGATTCCAGATGACCGAAATCAATGTGCTCTGGGTGTACGAGTATCTCTTGTTGGCGTTTTTCGATTCCTGCAACTGTGTAGTCACTGCACCCGATAAGAAAAAGTAGACCCAGAAGAAAAATTTTTCGCATAATTTAACCCCCTAAAACTACCTATCGAGTAGGTTAGAAACTTGACTCAATCATTCAAATTTAACATGCCCCCTTAGAATGTCATCAATGTGCTTTATTGATGCTTCATAAACTTGTGCTGCATGTGCTTGTTTCATAATTGCGCCTGATGGGTTTGTTTTTCCATCTAGACAGTTATGTTGGTCAATTAAAAATTTTCTTAATTGAACTAGTTTGTCAATTGTATCTCTGTCCACTTTTTTACTCTCCTAAATTTGGTAAAATATTTTCTTTAATAATCTTTATCGTCATTGCGGGATCTGTTACTTGATATGCTCCTAATCCGACTTCTTTAATACGCTCATAGATCTGACGATCATTTCCGTGACCTTTGCACCTATCACCAACGAAAATGCACTCACTTGCGTTAACATGATTGAGTGCATAAGTTTTATCCCAGCCTGTTGGGTATATATCGATAGAAGTGCTACCTCCCAATGCAAGATCAAGACACTTAACAGGAAAGGGAGATGAAGATAAATGAGCATTTAAAAGTGAAACAAGATGAACTCTTATTTGTGTATGTGTATCATATGCAATAAATCGTGATCTATCTGCATCAGTCGCACTTCTACCAATAGGGCACCAATTTAATAGTGAGCCCCTGTAAGAGATAAAGTTGCCTGACAATTGTAATTGGCCGAGGAGCTCAAGATCATCAGCTGCAATAGACTGCAGCCTGAGAATTGTTCTTACTAGCAACTGATAGGTTGACTCACTAATTTCTTCTTTCATAGACACTGTAGATACTTCACTAAACTCCCCATTCTCAATGTGGTAAAGCTGTGTACCATTACAAGGCATTAATGTGAAATTGTTCATGTTAACATGTGACAACCCATTCCACAAATTTGAACATTGTTCTTCGATATAGTCAATACCTGATCCGGTTACTATTGCAACCTTTGCCTTGTGTGACAATTGAATTAACATGTTGCACATTTGTCTACTAATCACCTTGCGTGGTTTAGTTAATGTCCCATCCATATCAAATAAAATTGTCTTCATTAGCTATCCTGTAATTCAACTTCTGTAATTCTATCAACTAGTTCTGATGAGGATTGAATTTTCTCACCACCGATATTCCAAACCATGTCAATATCAAGTTTTGCGCATATGGCAACCTCAGGTACATTGTCACTTTTTCTATCGCCCCCGTTAGCAAATATATCAATCTTGTGCTCATAAAGAGAAGCACATACTGTATTGTCAGAATCTTTTGCTTCAACAACTTTTACTACACCCTTGAATGCAGATAAAATTTCTGCTCGCTCTTTAAAGTTCATAAAAACGTAACCTTTCTTTCTCATCAACCAGTCATCAGAATTAGCAATTACAAGGACTTCGCCTAGCTGTGCTGCTTCTTGAATCATTCTTACATGACCCACATGAACAGGATCAAAACCGCCTGATACGGCAATTATTTTATTTTTATATGAAATTGGTGCACCCATTTTTATTCTCCCTCTGGCATTCAATAATATCAATATCAAGTGCTTCTATCTTTCTACTATTACATAATAGAGTATAAACCCATTCAGGCGGTTGTATATCGCTACAATCTTGGCAGTCATTAGGGTCGAGGGATTCACTACACAAAAACTTCTTTTTTTCTAAAACTAGACCGTACATTGGCGGATTCAAGCTATAGTTAAAAAAAGCTTCGTCACATTGATAGGCAAAAACCATTGATAAAACCTGAACTAGTTCACCTGGTTCGTATTCTTTACTTATTAATTTTTGCATTATTTTACAATATCAATATTTGAAAGATGCCATGTTACAATTTCACCTTTAAATAGCACATCAAGAAAATCACTTTCATCAATTTTGGGTGGGCTTCTTCTTAGAAACATTGCGATTGGCTGATTTTTTGTTATTTGTGTCTCTCTTGTTTTTCGTGCTAGAAGGGTTCCGGGCTCTAGTAGATCGAACACGTGTCTTTGTAGCACTTTCTTGTTTGGCATTTGTTTTCTCCTTGCCAATCGAACTTACTGATTCTTTTTTATGAGCAGCATCAATAGGGAATAATTTATTATAAACAAGATCAAATTCATTTTTAGGCAACGGTTTCACCCTTAATACCTTAAGTATTCCCAAAAAGTCATCGTAACTTTTAATGCTATTATTTTGTATAAGAGACTCAGTTGTTATGTTTCTTCTCTGTAAAAAGTAATAATAATCAAGCTTCATAAATTTTTCCTCTTTTTAGTCGATCATCGTGCATGTTTTCTATCTCTGATTTAATCATTTTTTTAACTATTTCTAATATGTTACTATCATAAGATTCTAGAATCATTCCAATTAATTCGCCAGGATGAATAGCTAAATTTAATGACTCAATAATCCACACATTGAATCCTGCGAGTACTTCCTCATCCCAGTCAAAGGCTTCTAAAAGTGCTGTTTGGTAATGTATGCTCTTTAAATCATTGAATCCATTGTTGTCCATTGCTACCTTATTTCATCATCTTCGTTCATTAATATGGAAATACTTTCCTGGAATCTTGGGTCACATGCTATTCTTTTAATATTTGATTCGCTTGTGTCTAATCCGTACAATTTGCATGTCTTCGCAGCAATCTTTTTCATTGAACTTAAAAATACATTTCTTGCGGTAGAATGATTCATCTTATGACCGCGATCAGTCATAATGTCAGATATCTCTGAATAGCTTTTTCCTCCTAAGTTAGTTAGAGTACCGTATCCGTGATCTACCTTGTGTCCTTTTGGCATTGACATATTATTCTTCTACCTCGTGTATGTGTTGTGTATCAATTACTGTATCAATGCCAAATCTAAGACGTAGCACTTGTTCTTCTCTTTTAGAAAGCAGTTTTAAACTATTTTGAATCAAACCTTTTAGCTTGTCATTGTCCAGCTTGTCATCAAGCGACGGACTTGTTGTGTCAGGAATGATATCTTTAATTGTTCGATTTGAATCATATCCGACAGGTGCATCAATTGACATGATGTTTCTAAGTTTTAATGAGTCTCTTGCAGCATTGATTAACTTAACAGATACACCCAGTGCTTCTGCCATTTCAGTTACTTCAGGTTCGACACCAAATTCTTCAACATACTCATCAACCATAAGCTTCATTTTCCATGTAAGTGACGATGCATGGGAAGGAATTCTTACAGTATTCTTTTGCATGCTTACATGTCTAGACACAGCTTGTCTAATCCACCAACATGCATAAGTTGAAAACTTAAAACCCTTTCTCCAGTTAAATTTTTCAACTGCTCTTATAAGACCAATATTCGATTCTTGAATGAGATCTTCCATACTACAACCTGATTTGTAATATTTTTTTGCTATACTAATGGACAATCTTAAATTTGATTGAATCATTTTTTCTCTAGCAGCATGATCGCCCTGCTCTATTTGTTGCGCGAGGAAGACTTCTTCTGCCTTTGTCAACAACGGATAACGTGACACCTCTTTAAAATATTGATTTAATATTTCACTCATTTCTTTTTAACTCCTAATTATTAATTTTTATTGCTATACAATTATACCATGAACGAATTATATGTGCACGCTCATTTATAAATAAGTAACACTATTATCATTAGGTGCTCTTAGGTTCGATTTTAGAAGGGCACTTTCGCATATCAATCTCACGCTGGATAAAACACATATCCATTTGTAAGTTTTTTATCTTTTGTGACCCTAGTTTTTTTCTATATGCTGCATTGATCTTTGAACGCGTCTTAAGAAAAAGTTCTTGCAAACTTTTCCCATCTAGCTTTTCAAGTGTTAATTCATTAATTACAAAACTCATTTTACCCTCATTGTAGAAGTGCGATTATGAATATATTCTCTTACCTTTAATGGTATTAATAGTATACTTAGAAAATTAATTTTTTACCATCTTTTGTAATCTTATTTTTATTATGCATTATAACACCCACAGACTTAATTCCCGGTAAAGTTTTTATCATTTTACTTAAGTTTTCTAAGCTTTGCATAATATCATTTGTTTTGGGCATATACTTGACGCTTACAAAAAGTTGGGCGTCTCCATCAAAAAATCTTCTAACTTTGGCTTTTTGTCCAACTACAGCAACAGTCGGAAGTATTCGTATTCTAGTCATTAAATCAGGAACATGAGTCTCCTTCTCAAGTTTAAGACTTAAGATCGCCTTGTCAAGTTTTCTTTCAAGCTTGTAAAGAGATTCAATAACTAAATTTTCTATAGACATTGTTTTATTCTGCAAATATACTAATAACTATGCCTTCTATCATGAAATTTCACTCTTTTCTTCAATCATTGCAGCGCCTGCTGATAAAAGCATAGATGCTGTAGACGCAGCATTTTCAATGGCACACCTTACTACTTTATGAGGATCTAAAATCCCAAGGGATAACATATCTCCAAATTTTGATAAACGTGCATCGTAACCTTGTGTACCTTTTAATTCTTTAACTCTTTCTAATATCAAGTCTTCTGACTTTCCGGCGTTTCTTACTATCTGTCTAAGCGGTGATTCGCAAGCATTCTTAACAATTCTTATACCTGCATCAACGCTATCATCAGAAGTATAAAGTTTATCTAGTGCCATGGCTGACCTTACTAGTGCTACCCCGCCACCAGGAAGAATTCCCTCGTCAAGTGCAGCTTTAGTTGCGTTAAGCGCATCGTCTACCCTGTCTTTTCGTTCAATAAGCTCTGCTTCTGTGCTTGCACCTACTTTTAGAACTGCAATCCCCCCTGTTAGTCTTCTAATTCTGTACGATAGAAATTCAGCTTCTTGGGGATCAGCCTCGTCTGAATTCAACCTGGCTAATATTGCAGCAACTCTTTTTTCTATTTCACTATCTTGTTTTCCAGTACCAATAAAAAGTGATGCTGTTCTTTTAACAATAACTCTTTTGCAAGTACCAAAGTCGCTAAAAGAAAATGCGTCCAGATCAGACTGATTTCCTATTACCTTGCCGCCAGTAATCACAGATAGATCTTCCATCATTTCATGTCTTTCTTGACCGAAACCTGGAGACTTTATTGCGCATGCTTTTAATGCACCCTTAACTTTGTTTAAAACCAAACCCTGCATGACATCATTTGAAATTTCATTAGCAACAATCAATAATGGCTTGCTTGACTCCAGTGCTAATTCCAAGGGCTTCATAACATCCTTAAGATTAGCAAGCTCACAATCACATAATAGAATAATGCACTCTTCTAGTATAGCATGCATTTTATCTTGATTTGTTACAAAATAAGGTGAAAGATAACCTCTATCGATTTTTATACCTTCTACAAATGATAGGCTACTATTAAAGCCCTTAGCATTTTCAACAGTTACAGTTCCTTCTTGGCCCACTTTTTCAACAGCATCACTGATTAACCGTGATATGTCTTCTTCGCCGTTTGCTGATATTAATGCAACTTGATAGAGTTCTTCAGGCGTATCGAGCGTTTTTGACATCTGGCGTAAGTTTTCTAAAACAGACTGGACGGCTATGTCAATGCCATGTCTTAGCTCAACTGGATCATGACCAGCTGATATCATCTTCAAACCTTCTGCGAATATTGCTTGTGCTAATACAGTTGCACTAGTTGTGCCGTCACCCGCTTCTTCCGCTGTTCTTGATGCTGCTTCTTTTATTATTTGCACGCCCATGTTTTGAAACTGTTGTGACAAATTAATAGCTTTTGCAACAGTCACACCATCTTTTGTAACTACTGGGTGCATCCCAGGCCTTTCTATCAATACGTTTTTCCCTTTCGGGCCCATGGTAATACGAACAGCATCAGCAAGTATATTGATCCCTAAAAGTAATTGTGCTCTAAGCTCTTCGTCAAAGCCTACAACACGCCTAATACCATCATTCATGATCAACCTTTTAAAATACGTCGTGATCCATTTTCAGTTAACATGCCTGCGACTTCAATCGGTCGCTTATTGCCAGTTAAAATATTTTCTGCAACATAGAGATCACCGACTTGATAGGCAACTTCATGCTGGTTAATCACATTTTGCTCACGTAATAATTTCTGATCTTGACTGCTTAGTGCGTTTTTCATCTATCCACTCCTGTGTAGATAATTTTAATTTACTTACTTAACTTGTAAACCTGCAAAAGTAGCACAAAACTTGTTCCATGTCTTTTCATTAAGCATGGAAGTAAATTCAAAAGCATCAAATGTTTCGTATAGCGTATCCATTGCAGAAATGCCATACGTATATTCCAACTCATCAAGCTTTTGCGATAAATTAACGAGCCTTATTAAGTTAACATTTCTTTCAAATATTGCAGATTTATGTGGATTACTCAAAACTTCTTTCATTAAATGAGGGTTTTTTACAATTTTTAATGCTGTTTTATCACCGATGCCCTTGATACCGGGAATATTATCCGTTGGATCTCCTCTGAGTGCTTTCCACACCACGTAGTCATAGTCTGGTTTTTCAATAAATTTTTTCTTTATTGGATTATAAAGCTTGATATCAAAAATATTATGCAATTGTATGAAGTCACTATCAGATGAAATAATAATGCACTCATCACCTTGATTTGCATGCAATGCAGTTAAAGTTGCAATTACATCATCGCATTCAAAGTCCGCATGTCTAACTGATATAAATGGCATGCATCGCTTAACTAGATCAACAATGATGTCTTTTTGTTGTCTAAAACTTTCATTGGGTCGCTTTCTGTCGGCTTTATAGAATTCATCTAACTGGAGTCTAAATTGCGGATATCCTTCCAACACAAAGTAAACCTTATCAGGATTAAATTTTTCTATAAGAGGTCTTACCCCTCTAAAGAAATTATAAACAATTGCGTAGTCTCCTTTTGTGAAACCTGATCTAGCCCTATGAATAAGATTGTATGCATCTAAAAAAACAACTTTCATGATCGCCTTTATGAGTTAAGACCTAAGCTTTCTAGATCTTCAATTTTAACATTAGCACGGATTCCATTGCCAATATCTATCTTTATTTTATCGCTCGTATTCTTAGTTTGCACGCTTTTATCTTCTATGTCTTGCGATGCTTCTTGTGGTGCTTGTGCTAATGCAGGCTTTGCAATCATAGCTGGATCTTCTGTTTTTACAAATATCTCCTGGATGCTTAATGCTTCGTTCATTAGACCTCTGATTGATTTCTTTGCATTTTCAATCATAAAATTTTCTAATATGTGAGGATCTGTAAAGATTTTAGCGCTGATACTATTTAGATCGACACAAGTTCTATCTTTATTGGGCATTGTGATAGTATAAGAAGTTTGTTTTCCATCCATTGTGTTTCTTACTACTTCTTCTACAACTTGCGTAGGAATGACCTTCAAAGACTTGTCGCTTAAAAGATATATTATTTGACCCACTTTATACTTTATCAATGAGTGCTCCAATTATAGTACTATTGTACATCTTTCATATGTACTTGTACAATAAAAAAGGGAGCTTCGCTCCCTTTTTAAATTCAAATTTCTAAAATATGTTTAATTATTTAAGGCTTTTTGAACATCTTCTTTCAAAACAATGACTTTGTTTCCCGTTTGCTGCGTATAGATATCAAAATTAATTTTTGATAATTCTCTTATCAGCCTATGTTCTTCTCTGTGGCCACCATAAGTAGTAAATATTCTAATTAAATTTTGAACTGCAGTATTATGTAATTTCACTATTTAAATCCTATGCTTTTAAAACCTCTAGCAATCTGTCCTTTTCGGGAGTTGCGCGGCTTATTATTACCATACACCCAGTTTCCTGTAATGTTAAGGTCTAATTCACCATCTTCAAGTTGTTTAAAAATACTCTTGACTTCTTGTTCAATTATTCTTTTTAAGCTGGCCTCTTGCAGAGTCTGCTTACGTTGATTTTGAACTCTCATGCGAAGCTTTGCCAGCTCTTCTTTAAGATCCTGTGCGTCTACTTCATAAACAATCTCCGCCTGTTCTGAAGTCGCTTCATCTTTAGAAGTCGCGTCTTCATCAGCATCTTCAAAAATGCTGAAGTGGAAAGATGTTTCTTCAGAAACGTCACCTTCAGGTAACTCATCACCTGACATAGAACCCACTTCTTCTGCTAACTGATTTTTTCCGTATTGAATATCACGCTCAGCTGCCAATGATGGATCATCATGATAGCTTCTATTAGAAGCTTCATTTAATTTTTGTGCTTTTGAAGCAGGAAGACCTGCTAAAACACTTAGTCTGTTAACATCAAATCGCATCATTAATCTCCTTGAAATCTAGTTAATACTGCAAACTATAACTATGCGTTAACTAGCGTTAGTTCTCAATATTACCTCTAATTTTATTGGAGATATTCTTTCCTTTTTCAACTGCTGCGCTCATTGTTTCAAGGCCGAGGGCTTCACGAACCTTATCATATAAGTCTAAAGTAAGATTGTCTTTTAGTATAGCCATATCTGCGTATTGATGAAGATCCCATTCTACAATGGGAACCGGTGAGCCGTCAAGTCCCGGTTCTTCTTCACCAGTTTCTCTACTTTCAAACATATATAAAAGCTTAGGCATTTTTTCTTCTTTGGGCACCATTATAAAAGGAATATTACTGCTTCCTTCTTCACCCTCTTCATACATTATTTCAGGAATCCAATTTGTGGACATTTTTTTATATACCTCTTTAAGTTACAGATAGAAGTATAACATATTATCTTAAGTGATAAATTATTTTTTAAGTATACCGGCTTTTGAAATCCTGGAATTCAGGAGTGTCAGAGAGTAATCCTGCAGATGCTACGCTCTCTATATCGCTACCTATTCCGGACAGCGGTATTTTAACTATTCCGAAAGGGCCAGTGAGCAGCTTTAAGACACTAGCTTTTATTCTATCTAAAAAATCCTGCATTTTTCTTGATACTTCATCAGGTTTTAGGCCTTGAACTTCATAATGCTTTACCATCTTATCTACATCAACTTGCGACATAGATAAACCAATGGGGGCTAAAAGCAATGTTAAATCAGACAACAGAGTAGAAAGCATTCCTGTAGGGGACACGCTTTCTGCAGATTTAAAGCTTGCATGCCACCTGTTGTAATCATTTTTAAATGCATTGTCAACATTTGAAACAGTAGGCGAAGCGCGGGTTATTTCTTCCCAAAATGCTGGAAAAAGCTTTCTAGTATTAGAAGAGTAACCTTTGCCGTCCAAGTCTTTAACACTCTCCTCATATATTTGACTTATGTTCACTTTGTCGGGTACAATTATATCAACATCATTCCCTTCGCTGTCTTTAACTGAATCACCAGATAACAAGGCTACAAGCCAACCAATCGGACTAAACTGTTCAAAACTTTCAGTCTGTCTATAGTCAACTTTTTCTTGTAGTAATAGATGTTTAATTGTGTATCTAAGATTCTTTGCACTAATCATCATAGCTGTTGCCCAATCCATATAAAAAGTTTTTTATTGCATCGCGGCCAAAGGCTTCATTAAGCTGTTTTGCCCTATTGTTCAACAGTATATCTTTATTGCATGCCCGATCATTCTTATTTCTTAAGTGTCTCAATGCTTTAATTGCTGCCTGAATATTGTCAACTTCTTTTCGATTAGACTTGCGAAGTGACCCTTTTTTCAATGTTGCTTTTACTTTGCTTAAATCTTGAATAATTTCATCAAGATACGCACTATAGTCTAAAGTTTTTTTCTCAGGTATTTCCTTGCTCATTTGCTTACCCACTAATTAACTTTTTTATTTTTTCGCTAATATACGTCAAGTCTTGCGATTCATTAACTCGAATCGGTGCAGTGTCATCTTCTTCTTGACTTTGGCGAGGTTGTTCATCTGCTACAACTTCTTCTTCTTCGACAGCTACATCTACTTCAGTATCTTCTTTTTCTTTCCGCTGTATTACATAATCTGTTGGAGATGCACTAGGGTCTTGTGCTTGGGAACCATCTTTAGTTCGTGTTAACACTGATGCCATTTCTCTAAAAAATAAAACCAGAACACCCTGCTCATCCTCAGAAAGCTTATCATAATAGTCTCTTACTTGAGCTCTTACTTCTCCGTCTTTGAGCGACTCACCAGAGCGCAAGTTGTTAATGTTTCTAATAAGATTGTCTAATGATGCAGTTACTTCAGCAGGAGGATCCTCTTCTACTTCATCTTCTACTTCTACTTTATCTTCTACTTCTACTTCATCTTCTTCATTAGTTTCTTGCTGTTCAGATTTAATAGGCTTGAGATTTAAATCTTTTTGATCTCTCCCATAAGCATCGTTGAACAATTCAGTTGCTGGATCCTGTGTGTTTTCAGCAATTGTTTGATACAGTCTTAGAAATCTTTCTAATTCTTTTGTTGAATTTAAGTGAATATTAGTCATAGAAACCTCTTTAAATAGTAATTATCTTCAAAGTATAATTAAATTCTCTTTGTGTGCTTTTGTGTATTCTTAGCAGTTCAACTGCCAATGATGCTAATGGTGCTTCTTTCTTACTAGTAATTAAATCGCAGTGTACTATGCCAGATGTGAGTTCATTATCAAGAAAAATATTTAATGTACTTACATCTGATTTGATCTTGACAGTTTTTTCAGGTAAGTTTATTTCAACAACTTCACAATAGAATTCTGTGCTCTGTGTGTTAATTGTCAAAAGCAAATCACTTTCTAAAAATTTAGTATCATCATTTTTTTCCCTCAATCTATTACTTGCAAGCAGTGTTTCTTCATCAACGACACCTCGCAAAGCACTGCTTATTAAAAAAGTACTACTATCTTCCATCATCTTGAGAAGTGATCGGGTAGAAATATTGTGTATCTTTATAGATGTGATCTAAATATTCAGACAAGTCTTTATCTAGTTCTGTTACATCTAACACGTCTTTAGTTTGAAGAACAACTTTAACTGATGATTCTTCAATAGTAATAACGCCGTGGTGATTAACTTTATTTTGGTGCTTTAAAACCTCATTTACAAAATAATGCAATGTCTTAAAATTTGAAAATGCATATGTCCGCTCTAGCCTGTCATCACCTTCATTATCAATAAAAACCCATGGTGTCGTCTCAGGCTCAATCGGTACTGATTCGCCCTGAAGAGCTAAATTTTCTAGACCCGACCTCCCATGAATAATATCATTATATTCCTGATCGGATATGAATGGATCTCTGTGCTCGCTTAATAATGAAACAATTTTTAAAATACTCATAAGCATGCCCCAATGATCTTAGCAAGCTCTTTTAAATTATGCAACTTCCTTTCTTGAATTTTAGTATTGCATTTGATTCTTTCATCAGTTGCATACTCAATAAGGGTCTGCTCCATCATATCTAAAATAGCAGAATCTTTTAAATTTGCTTTCTTTGAAACTTTCTTAAAAATTGCTGTCATCTCCGGGAGCTTTTTCATCATATCTGCAGCTTTTGCTCCGTACAACTCTTGAACTTTGTCAGGTGATATCAGCGCACTTTCGAGTGCTACATCTAATTCTTTTAAGTAATCACTAACAATTTTTTTATAGCCTTCCTTGTCAATGCCAAGTTTAATAAATTTTTTCGTTGTTAAAGTATACTTTTTTAAACTATTGTCTTTTTCACTTTCTTCAAATGGCCGATTACTTTTACCAGAAATATGTTCCTGCAATTTTTTTGATTGTACAGGTGTGATATTTGGATAAAGCTCAGAAAGCACCGATTCCGCAATAATTGGTGATGCTTTATCCATAATATAGGTAGTTATTTGTTTCATTGCATCGCTATTTGCACCTGCTACTGCATTGCCTACATGAGAATTCATAACTGCTATGAGCGCATCGCAGTCATCTGTGCTATCTAAAATATGCTCCATGGGCTCAACAAGCTTTGATAAATTGCTGAGATCATGTTCAAATTTTTGCATAGCTAGTTCATAAATAGAGCCGGCGGGGAGATCATACATTCTCTCAAATTCACCCATAAGCTGTGCCATTTTCTGCACAATTAACTTATAAGTATCAGAATATACCTGATAGAAAGAAAGTGTACCGCTACCTGCTTTTGACTTATCTCTCATGGTTTTGACTAGCATTAAAAATTTATTTTCTATATGCTTTTTATACCATTGGCGAGCACCGGAAGCGCCACTGAACCCTAAGAATCCGGCTAAGTCTGTAAAAGTTTTCTTTTCATCTTCTATAGCTTGCGGTTGATCTATAACTTCTTCATAGTCCTCTATAACACCAGAATCACTATCTGTCAAACCCAGATCACCTAAAAACTTCTGTGCTTCCATCTGTAAAATGCTTGCGACATCTTGCGAGTTGACTTCAATAGGTGTGCTGACCCCTGTAACATTTGATATAGAGACAGTTGACATTGAAAGCAATTTAGCTATAGTCTCAGATACTGCTTCTAAAATTTTTGTTTGTTGATCAACATCAATCTGTCCCATCATTGTTTCATCTATATCAAGTGACATAAGAATAGAGCCAAAAATTTGCTGTGCATATTCGTATATTGCATTGTCATTGTTAGCTGTATGTGCGGCTGGCTTACTTGTGTCTAATGATGCAATCATCTGAGCTATTTGATTTTTTGCTGCAGCAGAACTTGTGCCTGTGTCTCTTATAAATCCTCTTAACTGGGCTCTAAGATCTGGATTATCTCTAATCGAAAAGGTTATAAGGTCTATAGACTGTTGCATCTTTTGTACGTCATCTTGTGGTTCATTAAAAATAAATCCCAAACTATTCTTATACTGCTGAATCTCACTTTCTGACATTCCCATATCTTTTAATGACTGCACCTTGTTGATTATTTTTCTCTTGTGATCCAAAAATGCACCTACTAATGCTGACACTATATCATCATTTGGTGACTCATTCAACACTCTTGACTCTGCTTGCATTTCTTTGTCACGGTGTTCGTCATAAACTCTATCTAGCAGACGATGAAGGCCTTTATAAAATTCATCAACCATGTTGGTCGGCACTTCCTTTGCAATTACTGATGCTGCTGCTGATAATCCTTCAACGCTTGCAGGACGATAATCCGGGTCTGCAACGTCTGGCTCTTCTTGAGAAAGCTGTGTCGACATAAGTGAAACAGCTTTAATCGGTTCGTCTTCAAATTCAAATTTATCTAAATCATCGCCTGACGAAAGATAGTTTTCTGATATCTTTTCTAGAAATTCATACAGAACTGCTTTGTCAACTGTAACTTTCATATTTTCACCTCAAATACCACATCAATAACTATGGACCAACACCTATAATTTACTAATATACTGCATATAGTATTCCAATTGTGCTCCCAGCACCTACAAGAAAGCCCGCAGCAACATAGTAAACAGGTTTAATAGGTTTACTAAGCTTTTCTAACTCCTTTATTCTGTCATCCCTTAGGGCGACTTTATTTTCAAGTATCTGATTCTGTGCATTCAATTCTATCTTTACTTTTTTTATCTCAAATTTATGCAATGCTTCAAGCTTCTGTTTTTCATAATCTATCTGTAGATCACATTGCTGAACTTTAAATTTATCTTCTACAGCGAGCTTGACAATTGCCTCGTCATTCAAAAGCCTGCCATCAAATGGCGCTTGTTCACCTTCTTTTAATTGTGTAAACTGTGGCTCTGCGAACGCTAATGACATCAACAAAAAACCCAACATAACCTCTCCTTTTTGAGATCATACTGGGTCCTTAAAAAAATTAAAGCTGATTATTATTTGTCATATGGTGAAAATGAATCAGTCATTTTTTTGTATTCTTCACTATGATCACCGATTTCATCGTCATAATTATCCCTATAGACTGGATTATCTCTATAGAGTGTCACATCTTTGTTGTTGTTCTTTGCATCAAATCGCGCTTGATCTTCAACACCTACGTCATCACCCCACTTATCATCAGCATCCGGCAAATCATATAAGTCCTCAACATCTTTATAAGTCCTGCCTGCAGCTTCTAATTCTCTTAAGTATGCAATAATATCTGTTAGAGGCGTGTTATTATCAATCATGACATGAAGCCTGTCTGTCTCTTCACCAACCATCCATATGCCCCTCAAGACATCCATACCTCTTGAGATTATAGCAGCTAAAAACTGAGCGTCAATATTAAAATCAGCATCACCCACAGCTTTTCTTTTTGCCTTCCAGTCATCAGCGCTTTCGTTTAACATTGAACTTTTGTTTTGCTCTTTTTCTGTTGATTGAGCTAATGTTCTAAAGTATTCTTTCAAATCTTTTCTGTTCATTTTATACCTCTTTTATTCCCAATCCTTCGAGTAAGTTGTCTAACTTATCCGGATCATGTTGTGCTTCTTCAAGTAGTGACCGATACTCTTTGTCTTTTTCTCTATCTAGTATACTTGACTTATTGTCATAAAGCTTATCGAGCTGCTTTAAAGAATTTTTATATTTTTCTGCAGTTCTTTTCTTTTTAGCTTCTTTGTTCTTGTAAGCTTTTTCAATCATTTCAGATTCTTGTTTATACTGATCTTTTGCAAGAAGCGCTTGAAGCCTTAATGCACTTGAGTTTTTTCTGCCCAAAAGAAAAGCTAGTAACGCCACAGAAGACAACACAAGCCATCGCCAGTGCTGTCGACACCATACCAAAATTTTATCAATAGATTTTTTAATAGCTGCTACTGTAATCATACTAAATTAATTTCTTCCCTCATAGTCGGCAGGAGGCGGAGATTCTCCGTCTAAGTCCCAGACATAATTATTATAATCGCCCGTAAATCGACTCTTCTTGCCCTCAAAAGTAATTGTATAATCATCAAGGCTGTAGTCTACAATCCAACCATGCTGGTTCATTTTTTCTTTAATCAAAGGTAACCATCTACCATCTAAACTTAAATTCTCCATTGCATCTTTAATTTGCTCTAGGCCTTTTGCATTAAGTTCTGCCTGTAATCTTTTTCTTCGACGTTCAGGAGACTCAACATAGCCTTCATCATCTTCTCGCTCTTTGACTTCTTTCCAGTCTCTACCCCACGCTGATTTCGGGCCCATTTTATAGGTTGACATTTCTTCAAGAATCATCTTTTGTAATTTTTTTTGTGTTAATTTCATTTTATGCACCTTTCCATGTTTTTGCAAAATCAATAGCAGACTGACCGCCAATATAACACATAGCAATCATTCCCCAAGTGTCAGGATCTAAGTCTGTCCATACAAACAATGTTGTAGCAGTTAAAAATACTAAAAGCTTGCGGGAGACTACCTTTTCTTGCAAGGCATCTAAAATGCCCTTGGACTTATTTTTGATATACCACTCTCTTTCAATCTCAGCTAACTCTTTAGCTTTTTCAAGTATTTCTTCTTTTACTTCTTTTATATCCATTATCTCTCCTTAAGCGGATCAGCATCTTCTAACATATTAAATATGTCATCAACGTCTGTTTGTGTATATTTTTTATCAGATTTTTCTTTCGTTTCTTTAAGAACTTTAAGTTCATTAAGAATTCCGATTGCATCATTTGATTCTAGAGCGACTCTTTGCGCAAATTCTTCAAACGCTTCCTGCATAGACAAACCTCTTTTAAAACACTCAATTCTAAAGCCGGCATGTGCAGATTTTGAGATATTAACATGTACTGACTTTTTTGCATGTATCATTAAGCGGCGCCTCCGCCTAGTCCACCCGTTCCGGCTGCAAATGCCCCTACCTGGAATGGTTCATCTTCAAGTTCCACTCTTGGATCTTGCGCAATATCAAGCCGGCCATCTTGATTGATAATTTCTTCAAACTTAGAAACGTGTACTTCTCCATAGTTTTCTTCAAGATAGTTTTTGGCTCTATTGACAATCACTGTTCGTGTATCTAGCAAGCTGTCATAATTCGCTAAAAGCCTGTTTACATTTGAGACAAATTCTGACATATTCATTTTAGGTGTCGGTAAATCAACAGGTTCAGTTGCTTTAATACTAGCAGCATCATCAGGCACTTCTTCATCAACTTCTTCTTCAGCCTCCCCTTCTTCTGCCCCTTCTTCATCGCCACCTGCGTCGTCTGCAAAAGGATCTTCTTCATCTTCTGCAAAAGGATCTTCTTCTTGCTCCAGCAAGAAGTCAAGACTTTTTGTTTCTAATGACTCAAACATATCACCTTCATCTGCCGCTTGAATAGCATCTCGCTCATAGCCAATTAAAAATTGATCAATTTGATAATCAACTGAGTCTGATGAGGGCTTTTTGACAGTTATTTCTGAATCTGCTGCGCCTACAACAAAATCTTCAACCGGTTCATCTGCTTCATAAAGTAATTTAAATATGGACTTCATTTTTATCCTCTAAGCGCCTGTGAAACTCTATCTGCTTTTTCAAATCGTTTTTCAATAACTTTCCAATTAAGCTGTTTCATCATTGCTACAACGTATGTTTTAATATCTTTTAAATAGTCTTTATAGTATGCATGCTCCCATACATCCATTACTACAACTGGAATGCCAAATACAGGAACATTTTCACTATGCAAATCAACAAAAGTGTTCATATAAGCTTTAGTATAAATGTTATAGTATGTAATTGCCCAACCATTTCTCGATGCTCTGCAACAAGCTATAAAATCTTTCTGCCACGCATCAAAAGAACCAAAGTCACGAGCTAGACGCATGTAAGAAAGTGAGTCCATTGTAATAGTGCTATTAAGATCACTAATGTTAGAAAAATATAGCTCATGAAGATAAACAGCATTCATGTTATAAGTTTCGTCAGCCTTTAATGCTCTATATGCTGAGCTTCTTGGATTTGACGTAGATCTATCAACACCATCTAGCTCAGCGCTTACTTTGTTAAATGCTTCTACATACCCGTCATAAAGCTCCAAATGATTTTGCTTATTTGCAGTACTTAAAAATTCAGTAGTTAAATTATATTGTTTTACCCTAGCAACGTAAGACTCATCTAGCTTCTCTTTCTTTTCTTCTAACCCAATGCTTTCATTTATAATACGTTTAATTTCATTGTCACTAATCATTTCTTCCTCATGCAAGTTCGTACTTGTCAAAATCATTTTTATCAACATTTAAATAAAATGTTGTAGCATCTTCGGGATCGTATCTATAGCAAGTAATTTGTGGGTTTAGCTCATCAGCTATATCAATATCAGATACTGTATACTCTATTCCCGTTGACTTATCTCGAATTAAAAGGTGCCGGCCAATACTGAACTTGTCAGGATTGTCACGTTTTGGAATTCCTGCCAAAGACTCAGTAAGATACTTTTTTGCAATCATTTTTATATTAGAGGGCACAATTAACACCAAAAACAGTCTATCGATGAATAATTATTCGACAACTTTCTTTCTTACCACAACCCCGTAGCTTTTAAGTATATTGATACCGTTAGAATCAGGATAGACGTGATCATATACAACTTCTGCTATTCCAGCGTTAATAATTGCTTTAGCACATATATCACAAGGTGAAAGTGTCAAATACATCTTTTTTTGTTTGTGATGATTATAGTCACACTTTATCAAAGCATTGATCTCTGCATGAATAAAACCACTCTTTCCTCGCTCTATTGACTCACGACAATTAGGGCCACCCTTTTGATCACCGTTATAACCTACTGACAATACTTGTGTATTGTCATCTATAACAATAACAGCGCCAACTTGATGCTTGGGATCAGGTGATCTTCTAGAAATAGAATGTGCAAACTCCATCCAAATATCATCCCAAGAAGGACGACTATTCATCAAATAAATCTTCTATTTTATAGTCACCTGGGAGTCTAAATCCCGCTGCTTTTTTATGGCCACCGCCTTTAAATTTTTTGGATATCTCAGACACATCAACAGTGTCGTGAAAGGCTCTCAGGCTCACTTTAATATCTTTATCATTGTGGTCATAGTACCACATTAATGCAAAATCACAGTCAGGTGCAAGCCGTGTACCTATTTCTGACATCCAGTGTGATGCATTGACAACCATAACATTCATTCCTGACATTTTCCTTGGTGCTGCTTTATCACAAACTTTTTTAATTACTGTTTTTGAGTAAGCTAAAATATATGACCCGCGCTTAACAGCATCATCAAAAACTGAATCATCTTCAAACTTTTCGAATTCTTCGAATTCGAAAGGTACCATATCAAACGCAGCACTAAATTCTTTTGAATAAGCTAGTTCCCACTTCCAAAGATCTCTATCTTGTATATATTGAATAAATTTTGGGGGTTCTTTACCCGGGTGGAAGAATTCCCAAGCTAGCATTGCTCCTGATTTTGTCATGTCGAAGTGAGTATTTGATATATCGTGCAATTCTACCATAGCTGATTTGTGATGATCAATGACAAGCAATGAATTGGCATCTTTGATCATTTTTTTAGTGGTCTTGTTATCATATGAAAAGTCTAGTATAACAACATTCTTGCCCTTGACATTTGGTGGTTTGACACCATGCTTGCAAGCATGATACTCTGCTCTGTTGCCTAGCTGCTTATAAGCAGCATATGCTGCGCCAAAGCCATCAGTACAATTAGCGTGGTAAATTACACAATTTACGCTGGTAGGTTCTAACATTTATTTTCTCTCAAACTAGCTGGAAATAAGTATGGTGTTTAAAACAACTTGGCTCATAAAGTTCACTTCCTCCTACAACAATCTCATCATTTTCATTTTGAAATTTTCTTTGAGTATATGCAGCGTCGTCACCGCACTGTGTGCAAACTGCTGTACATTTTACTACTTCTGTCGCAAACGGGAGCATAGCTGCTACTTCTGCAAATGGCATGCAGCTTGCAGACAAATCAATAGAAGCAACAACGATATTGTAGCCGCGTCTAAATAATTTAATCAGTGCTGTTGAACAATCTTCTATCATAAAAGCTTCATCAATAGCAATTACATCAGGCGCAGATGATTGTGACTCTACTACATCAATAATCTCATCTCCCGTTACAATCACTGTTGCATCAATTGATCCCCCATTATGAGTTGTTATTTTAGTAACCTGATATCTTTCATCCATCTTTGGCTTAAAACAAATAATGTTTCTTCCTTGCAGTCTATATCTTTCTACGTCTGCAATCAAGCGGGTTGATTTAGAACTAAACATCGGGCCACAGTATACTACAAACTTAGGATTCATCTATTCTCCACCATTTTAATGTTCTATCTATGCCTTCCCATACTTTTACAAGTGGCTCATAGCCCAGCTCTGCTTTAGCACGATCTATGCCGGCTTGTGTATGCATAACATCACCTGGTCGCCATGGAGCATTACTCACTTTTAGATCATTAAACTTACTTTTTAAATAATCAAGAACATCCTTGTTTGTTGTTCTATCGCCGCATGCAATGTTATAACATCGACCCATAAATGGGCCTTTATTAAATGTTGCTGCTAAAATGTTAGCGCTTACAACATTATCAACATAACACATGTCTCTAGACTGCGACCCATCTCCATCTGATCTGCATTCTAAGCCGCTTTTAATTGCATGACACCATGCTGACACAGCGGTGGAATATGGGCTGTCACCATACTGTCCTGGACCAAAGACATTAAAGTATCTCAAGCAAACAACATCTAAGCCATAAAGATTATAGCACATCCTAGCATAATCTTCAATAGCAGATTTTTGCCATGCATATGGTGATTTTGGATTTTTTTGCGCAGACTCATCAGTGGGCAGCTCTTCAGCACCGCCGTAAACAGACGAAGATGAAGCAAATACCACCCTTTCTACTTTTCCTGCGCAAGATTTAAAAAGTTGAACTGTCTTTAAAATATTGATATCTGTCGTCTGAACAGGATTGTCCACTGAATATCCTACGCGCGGGACTGCTGCTTGGTGAAAAACTATATCATAATTGCCTTCACCAATATAATCCATCATAAACTCAGAAGCAAAATCATCTTGAACTACAATAACATCACTCTGCGTCCTGTTTTTGCTTAAATCCTGTAAGCTATATGCTCGTATAAAACCACTGCCTGGCAAAAACCTACATTTCATATCTTTTACTAACTCAATGTGCCCATTTGACATGTCATCAATAATGTCAACTTGCCAGCCTTGTTTAACTAATTCTTTTGAAAGGTTGCTACCAATGAATCCACAGCCCCCTGTCACTAATGCTTTTTTCATATTACACTCCTGTTGAACCAAATCCACCAGATCCTCTATCTGATATATCTAATTCTTTTGTTTCTTCAAACTCAATCTTTGGGTAGGGTAGGATCATCAGCTGGCCGATTCGATCGCCTTCCTTATAACACCTGGCTCTTCCATGATCACCCAAAAATACTAGCTTTATAGCACCCCTATAACCGCTATCGATAACACCTACGCTGTTTCTCATCTGGTGCATTGTTTTACTTATAGAAGATCTTGGAAAAATCAACCCTACGAACCCAGGAGGGATTTGTAATGCTAATCCAGTATCAAATACTACATTACCAAAATCATCTGATGATTTCGATACTGCGACTAGATCTAAGCATGCATCGCCTTCTTTTGAATACTCTGGTACAACAGCATCTTTATGAAGCTTTTTTATTCTAATTTTCATCAACTACCTCCTCGTCATCAAGTATAACAGGTATGTGTGCTGAGTTTATTGTAAATCTTAAACGACAGTAAACTTTACTTTTTAATTCTAAAGCGCTGGACACATCTTTACAAAGTGAATACAGAAAATTTAAATCGTAATAAAGTGTATCACTTACATTTGAAGATCTTAAAACAAAATGACAATCAAGACAATCACCCCTATAATTAAAGTGTGCTAAAGAAATACACGAATCATCTGTGTAAATAAAGCGTCTTGATTTTTTAGACTGCTTTAAATTATAATCATTCTCTCCTCGACGTTCTTTATCTATCTTATCTAAAAGAGTACATTTGATACGAGAATAATAGTCTTTTTCACTTTCATAATTTAATGCTTCGCGATCAATTAAGTCAAAATCGCCATCATCATAGATTGTAAAATTTACCCCTATAGCTTCTTCATTGTCTGAAACTGTAGCTAGCTGTAAAACTTGTTTTTGCACACTTTTAAGATTATAATTTTCAATCCTTATGATGTCAGATATGATCACCTCTAAACAATCCGGATCTCTTGCTACGATTACGTTAGGGTAGTTTTCAAACTCTTCTACAGCTTCTACAAACATGTCATACGTTTTTTTGAGACTTATCAAGTCATGTAATTCATCACCTCGTTTAGTATAGCGCGTAGATATTAATGCCCAGTCAGGGAGCAGTATTACAAATCTATTATTTAGATTTAAAAGATCACTTCTTAACGTCTCTACTAAATTAAACGTATCTCTATTGTAAAATCTTGAAAACACAACCATGGACAAAGAAGATCGATCATGTATGTTCCACCTATAGCCAGTTGCAGCATGTAGCTGATTATATAATGTCGTCTTTCCTGAGAGGTCAGGACCTTCTAAAATAAGCTGCTGTGTGGGAAATCTCATTCTGTCACCAGTGGTCGAAGTTTGTATCCTGAAGTGCTTGCTCCCCAAGATTTGCAGTTTGATACTTCTGCCAGCCAGATTGTGAATTCTTCCAATCCGTTGGGTAACTTACCCCATAATCTTACCCAGCCCGTGTTATTTTTATCATCTGTTACCTTTAAACGATAAAATGTTTTTCCATTTTTTGTCTTCTTTTGAATTATTTCCTGGACGCAAAACCAAACAATAAATTTGCCTGCTTCCTTTATTTCTAGAACTGACGGTACGTCTGCGTTTCTAATCTTTATCATGACTTCATCAGGAAACAGTAAGTCATCACGAAGGCATGAAGTAAGATCATAATACATTTTTATCTTCTCAGCACGCGACCAATCTTCAGTAAGTTCATACTCATTGATCAACACTGGCATTATTTCAGGAGCATCTTCCTTTTTTGCCTTTCGCATTGTCATGCCATACTTGCTTTTCTTAAGATCGTTATAATGATTAATAACAATCTCATGCAGCTGTCTATGGTTTGAAATTGTCCCATCATGCATTTCTTTAATAGACGACAAGCCCTCAATTTTACACAAAGAGTCAAAGCATGTTTTATTAACTTTTGAATGCTTCCACTTGCCATCTTCATCATAGAGAAAGTCACTCAAAGAATGGTACGGTCTAAACTTCATTATCTCTTCAACAGCAGCTTTACCGACACCCTTGACTGACGTCAGAGGTGGAACAAATGCATTGCGGTCTTCAGACCACTCCCATTCATGACCTGAATAGTTGATGTCTGGTTGCGCGATTTCATAACCCATTGCTTTAATCTCAGAGATTGCCTTTGATAGATTTTTTGGATTGTTATTCTCAGATTGGAGAATTGTTGCAAGCCATGTCTTTTCATGGTATGTATGGAGCCATGCTGCATAATACGAATCAAGTGCATAAGCAATAGCATGGGACTTGTTAAAACCGTAAACAGAAAAGAACTCAATTCTTTTCCAAAGATCATCACTGATACTTTCAGGTACGCCATTAATTTCTTTCGCCCCCTTGATAAACTTTTGTCTTGCTTCTTCGCGCTCACCTCCCTTCTTGCCCATTGTATCAAGTGACTTCTTAACAAGTGTCTTTCGAAGCTTATCAGATTCAGCAGGTGAAAAACCGCCAAGTTTCTGTGCCAGAAGCATAAACTGCTCCTGGAATGTTACATGACCGAATGTAGAGCCAAGTATTTCCTTAATAATGGGATGTGCATATTCAATCTCATCTGCACGTTTCTTATCTTTAACATATTTCTTATGTACATTTGCTCTAAGCGGGCCGGGGCGATAAATTGCAGTAATTGCCCCGAGCTCTTCAATTGTTGTGGGCTTGGCATCCTCACAAAACTTTCTTGACCCTTCCGCAGTAAATTGGAACACACCTGTCTTTCTTCGCTGGTGGTATACATGTTCCCACACTTTTATGTCATCCTGATCATTATGCCTACAATTGACGTATTTGTCAAACCAATCTCTTATTTCAAGAAATGTCGGTACTTGACCCGTCTCTTTTGTTATGATTCTACGAATGCAGTTTTCAACATCTTTCAGTAGCGTCAAGCCAAGAAAGTCAAACTTAATAAAGCCATTGTCTTCAAGATTTCTAAAGTTCATCCCCTCTGTCCACGGTGTTTGCAGTTCCCCTCGTACACCAATGATAGGCATGCTTCTAGCCAGATCGTCAGGAGGTCCAATAATAACACCTCCGGCGTGTCTTCCAACAGATCTGTTTTGCATAAACAATGCTTCAATGTGATCCTTGACTTTTGGATACTTTTCCATAAACTCTGCATAGCCCTTAGAGTATTTCATACAATCTTCATGCTTAAGGACGAATACAGACTTTTCAGTATTCTCATCCCGAGCTTGTATCATAACTTCCGCTTGAAGTGGTCCAGTCATCTTGTTCACTTCGCCAAAGTCAATCCCATAAAACTTTGCAATATCTTTGACAAGAGATTTTAACTTTAATGTATTGAAATTGCTAACAGGAATTACTGCCTCGTCTCCATAAAGTTCACGTGCTGCATCTATAAGCGCATCGCGATCGCCAGCATCAGAATCAATGTCTGGCCAGGATGTTCTATGTCTTCCAAGAAAACGCTCCCACAGTAATCCATACTTAAGCGGATCAACCTGTGTGATGCCCAATAAGTAATTTACAAGACTTCCAGCACCGGATCCCCTGCCGGGCCCGAACAGAGTGTGATCAGCAGCTTTATGGAATACATCATACATTACAAGGAAATAGTTTTCGAACCCAAGGAATTTAATATCTTCCAGTTCTGCCTTTGCCCTTTCAATATACTCAGGTTTCTCATGCATGCCTTCCTTGAGCATTGCTGATTTGACCTTTGCTGCAAGTTGTTGAAAAGCACTTTTTTCAGGTGTGTTAAAATCAGGTAGCTTAACAGAAGTATCAATCCAGCAATCAGTGCATTTTTCCCATGCGATATCATGTGTTCTTTCAATAGAGTCTTTAATTGTCTGCGCGTATCCATAATATGTCTCCTTATATTCATCATAGTGTCTTGTAAATTCATCCCACATCTGTTGAGCATTTTTTGGATACAGCTCACACTTAAGATCTTCAAATTCTGGTAATGGACTTGGATCACTTCCCATCCAGCCAAGCTTTTTATAAAGCTCTCTTGCTTCCCACTTGTCAGGTGAATAATAATGTGAATCAGGTGTTGAAATGCATTGAATTCCGGTTTGATCGGCATGCCTGAGCAAGTGATGATTAACAAGGTGCTGCTGCTTAAGTCGATTAAACTGTAGTTCGAGATAAAAGTTTTCCTCCCCAACTGCATCAACAAATCTATCAGATAACATCATCAACTCTTGCTGTATCTCTTCATCAGACCTTTTCATAGCATTGCCGCGCATGATTCTATTTGAATAGATCCCACCGAGACATGCTGTAGAAACATTTAAACCCCTACTATGCTGCTTAAGAAGATTAAAGTCAATGCGGGGATAGCGATAGAAACCCTCTGTGTACGCACGTTTAATCAAAGTAAAGAGGTTGCCTAAACCTTCACGTGTCTGTGCAGTGACCACTAGATGATAACGTCGTTTCCATTCATCTTTGCCTACTTCATAATTTTTAGTCTCTTCCTCATTCTCAATAACATGTCCTGCATCATCGCTTTCTTTGATTGCCCTTTGCTTTGCAAGTGCTCTATCAATTTTTGCTTGCTCATAGTCATCCTTCCATTGCGTAAGTGAGGGGACGAAGTAAAACTCACAACCATAAATTTGTCTATACTTGCGACCAGACTTCTTAATCTTCTCTGCATGTTTATGTGCATGTGCAAGACCCGATCCGTTACCGTGATCAGTCAAGCCCCATGCATCCATGCCATTTTCTAAAACAAAATCAATGTGATCAGATGGATAACCTAAGCCGTCAAACACAGAGAATCCTGTGTGTCCGTGTAATCCAACAAATCGTGTGGGTGGTGGTATTAATATACTCATGTTTCTCCTATACTAAAATGCCTCACATTTATTATACAAATGTGAAGCAAGTTTTACACGTATAAAAAGAGCTAAGTCATAGTTAGCTGCGTTGTCAAACTCTCAGCATCTTCTAACAATTTTTCAAAGCCCATAGTCCAAAAGTCACCAGCTTTTTTAGCAATCTCTATAGTTGAGCCATCCTCTAATTTTGCAACATATTTAAACTTAGGTTTAAGTGGAATGGGAGGCGGTACGGGAAATGGCTTCTCCAAGAAATTGTCGTATTCTACAGCGCCTATAAACGGAATCAAAGTATCTTCAATCGGAGAATTCGGGTAATCGCCTCCGTAATCCTTCATGTCTAGCCATCTCACGAATTCCTGTACGTTTTCAAGCCATGGCATATTATCTACTAACCACTGGTACTTGCTATGGTCTCTGTGTTTAGGATTTTTAAAGTAGGGTATTATCTTTTGAAAGTAGATAGGCTTTCCTTCAATAAAGCGCCTGATCAAATCCATGGGTGTAAGCTTTATATCCCCGGCAGAATTTCTATAGATATACTTTGCAGGAATAGGCTGTGTATCTATCCCTGTGACCACAGGTTCACTTCTTTTCGGACCTATTAGTTGACGAAGCTTCCCTTGATCATTTAGCTTATTCATAATATTTTGCAATGGTAAGCCTACAAAATATTCGTTACCAGGATACTGGTTTGGTAATTTATTTACACTGCTAAAATTTTTCAATAGATCAATAGTAGACGGACCTGACATCGACTGATCTGTCATTTCTTTTTTACCTGTTAAAGTTGCTATTATCTCATCGGTCAGGGTAGCGTCAGCATCAGTGCCTATTGTCGGCAAAAAAGATTCCAGTACTGGCTTGGCGTCATTTCCTTCCATGTCTACTATGGGAATATTTTTAACCAAAAGTGATTCTGCTAATTGTGCCAGTAATTTTTTTATGCTCACACCTTTTGAGCTTACACCAAAACGTTCGGTGTCTTTAGTAAACCAGGTTGTATCTATAATGATCCTCTTTACACCCGGATTGAGCATAATAAATTCATTCGAAGACAAGGGATCGTTGGGCATGTCATAAGTTTCTTCACCTAAAATCATATACTTGATATAGTGGGCAGGATCACTACTTTGACCGCCAGATAACTTACCAGGCATCTTTGTCTTAAATATCCCGCCACGTTCAGTCTCTGCATCCCGGAAGAATGCTAAAGATATAGGACCGTCTAGAACTAACCCAATCTTTCCAGTCTTAGAAGTACTTTTTTGTACAGCAAAATTAGCATAACCAACTGCAGAAAATGCACCCGTCAACTTAAGATTTGTTTCTTTAATCCACTCAATAAAGTCATTAAGCAACTTAACTTGACTGCCTTCATAAAAATTAAACCAGTGAATAACATCCAATGCACTTGTATTAACAATTGATCTATCCACACAAGTATCAAATGCATTGTAATAAGCTTGCTGTTCAGCTTGACCAAGATTTTGAAACTCATCAAAATGTGATGTAACACAATCAGGTGTGGGTTCTATTATTAGCTCAGCTTCTACCTGTTCTTCGGCCTCAGCCTCAATTGCTTCACGTATTAGACGTCTAATTAAAGTTTCTGTTATTCTCATTTAACCCTCTTGCACAATAATTATGCTGCACAGCTGGATTAAATCAATAGAAAGAAGTCAAATCAATATTTTTCTTTTTTGCTTCTTCAAGATACTTCAAAGGATTATAGCCTTCAGCTTTCATGATACTGTCAAATGACATTCTTATGCCTGTCTCTAAATCGATCTTTGGTGACCATCCAGATACATTTCTAAACTTCCAAGATGTTAACATATGATTACCAAGGTAGTCAGTCTTAGGGTGCCACCGAATCACATTCTCAAGGTCTAAATGTGTTATATTTTTAATCAGTTCAACAATCTCTCCTGTCATTAATGGAGTTTCTGCTGCAACATTCCAATCTTGATGCCACATTTTCTGTGTGATTGCAAGCAAAACAGCATCACAGTAATCATTAACATGCATATAATCCTTAATTTTTGTCGGGTCAAGAAACATATCAATCTCTTTTTTCCCATTAAGCGCACCATAAATTGTTTTTGCTATCAATGAATTCATGTCACCCACACCACCGTAAGCAAACAGAGGCCTGATGATCATCCACGCAGCTGTCTGGCTTTTTACAATGTCTTCAGCACATAGCTTATGGCAGCCGTACAGCGTGTGAGGTCGCCTATCGCTTCGTTCCTCAATCGCTTCATCTTGATATTTTTTAGTATCGTAAATGACTGTCGTACCCATATAGCACACAGGTATGCCAAGGTGTTTAGCTGCTCGACAGATATTGTACGTTCCTGCAACGTTTGTCAACGTTGAACCCGTACTATCAAGTGCCACAACGTCTGTGCCAACAGTCGCAGCATTATGAATCACAACATCAATATTGTTTGACCAGAAGAAGTGCTTCCACTCCTGCATCTCATTTCTATGAACACAGGGTTCACCCGGGGCGTGATATCTAAAATCATGAAATATTGCTTTCACTTTAGGGGTAAGCTCTGGATCTCCTGACACGAATTCCATCTTCTCATGCAGCTTCATTCTCTCAACAAGATTCCGCCCAATAAACCCTTTCTCACCTGTTATAAAAATTCTCACTACTACTCCAACCTAAATAATTTTAAAGTTTCTTTTAATAACTTCTTTATTAAACTTTATTTGATTCATTCCGTGAATAGGTTTGTGTGCCCAAAGATAGATAAAGTCACCTTCTGAACTTATAAAAGAAAACATCATTCCTCTTTTTAAAATTCCTTCATCTCTAATAACAACAAAAGTTTTTATACTTTCCATGGTAATACCCTGATATTACCTATCTCTGTGCAAACCTTCTTAAAAAATTATTCTTTTTCTTTGTTAGAATCGCTTAATAGTGCTTTTTGCATATAATTCAATCCGAACCAAACAGCTCCAAAAATCAGTATTGTCAAAACAGCGTATCCTGCCCATAAACCAAGTGCCCAACTCATTCTATGTTTCCTCCATATCTTCGTTCAATTAATCCATTTTCATTTTCCTGGCATGTCATAATATACTCCCTTAAGTCTTCAATAGAAGTGCAAACAGCAACACCTGAGGCTGCCAGCATAAGATTAAACTTAGCACCTTCTGGCAATCCTGCACAAAAGTATACAATAGGTTTATCTAGCGAATGAAAATAACCTGCTTCAAAAATAGTTCCCATATCTTTATTTCTAGTATTGCAGATCATCCAGTCTGCTTCTTTCATCCCGCGTATATTTCCTTCAAAAACCTGATCTTGAAAATTCACTGTTGAATCAGGTTCACAAAGATTCTCATCTTTTGGTGAAAAATAATTCATTTCCATTCCATCAAGTACTGACTTAATCGCTTCTAATTCTTCTAGCCACTCAGGTGAAAACCACCCACTTGCAATATAACAATAGTTCATTACTACCTTCCCATTTTTGTATTATAAATTTGTTTCATTGAATCGATATCTTTTATTGCGTTATCCCAAAGCGTTTCAAAGATGGTCTTTCCACCTCGCCAGCGTGTACCGTTTATTTCTTCTCTCCGGCCTGCATAAATTGTATCTTCAGGATTGTATTCAAATATGTCATTTTTTGGTTCTGGCCAGTAAAGATTCGTGCCGTTGCTAGTCCACCCATCTTTTGTCTTAACTCTAAAAGTCTTGACATAGTGCATATCAGGCTTATTAAAATCTATTGCAACAGAAGCTTCAGGCAACACTTTGATCAATTCTCTTGCCATATACACAGCAAGAATATTGTCTGCTGCTGGTTGAATCTGCCTGTCTTGCCTTTGACGAATAAAACCTATTAAATCCTTAAGATTAAGTCGCATAAGATAAAACGAAGTCATACATTTTGGTAAAATCATTCTTGAATCCATCATTGAAATAGCTTTTGAATCAGTCATATCAGAGTATAGTTGTTTTGACTCACTAACAATCTTGATCCATCTTTCTAGAAATTCAGGTGAATGTTGTACAGCTTCAGGAATGACAACCGGATCATCTCTTAAGTCTCTGTCACCTGTACACTGTGCTGCAAACGATCCTGCTCTATGTCTAATGATATGTGTTACTTCTTGAAATGAAAGACCGCTTAGCTTAAATGTAAAACCTAGACATTCCATAGGCGTCGGCAACGCTCTATAGCAAAGCACATCTTCAAGATTTTTAGATAATTCTTTCATTGATGTCATTGCTGGGTTTGTGTCATCATGATGATCTGCCCAAGTTGCCTTAACATATTGCCATGCAATGTTAAGAGCATGACTTCTTGTAGGAGCATCTATAAGCTCCACGCCTAAAGAAGTTAAATTATTAGTAAACATTGTCGATGGAGCTTGACCAAATTTAAGCTTCATGGGTAGTTTAACTGGTTGCAGATCTTTATTTTGTGGCATCAATTGCTCCTATTACAATTATGTTTAAGTTATTAAGAGTATACACAATTCATCTAAGCTTTTCAATTAAATTTATAATTTCTGCAGGCTTTGTGTAATAGTGAATATTCTCTTCTATTGCTAAGTTTTGATTATATGGCATGACGGGCAGAAGAACCGGGAGTCCATGTTTCGCATATTCAGTCGCATGCTTTGGAGAGTCATCAATCGCGCACACTATTGAATTTGTATCGTAATACTGTGAATTCGCGCACCACCTAAATTTTTCAGTAGAAAAAGATATCCTATCAATCATTAAATTGTTGTTCAAGATCCATGCATAAGTGTCATACTTGCACCGTAAATTTTCTTCAGGGCGTGCCGTCAAAATATGCAACCAGTACCCTTTGTTTCGCAATTCTCTAATAGTTTCACTCATGCCCATGACTTTTGTTAGCCTCTTGAAACCACCAGTATTTAAAAAATCAATAAAGACTGTCTCTGGATTATGCCCTGTTTTTCTTAAAGCATCAATAAAGTAATACTCACTACTTGATATATCAGCATCTACATTAAATTCTTTTTTCAACCACTTAGAAAAATTACTTCTAAACTCTACGACAACATCATCCATGTCAATGATTACAACAGGCTGACCTTCCCATTTCTTTTTTTCCAATTGCTGTGTAAGATTCAAGTATGCACCTTTATCATTATATGCTTCTAAGAATCTTTTAGGGTCAACGTCCCAGGTATTCATAATAGCAATTGCGTACCTAATAACATCAACTGACTCATAAACTAAGTTATTTAAATCAGGATCAGCGCTTCTCGTATGATGCGACTTATAGTGAATTGTCTCTGCTAGCGCTGAGACTTCTTGGTGCATTGCTAATGCAAGAACCTTAGTTATATTTTCTCTTTCTAATGTTGTTAAATTGTCTAATTTACCATGCAAATTTTCATGAAATGTTTTTTGCATGTTAAAGAGTCTTTCCATAAATCGACCTTCTAATATTTACTATTTAATCTATCGTGTATTATTTTATCTTTTCTTAAAAATGCATGAAAGAATTCATCTTCATCGCAATCTACAGCAATTAATAGTGCAAAAAAATAATTAAATGCATCAACAACTTCTTCAAGAAACTCTTCTCTATTAAAATCTGGAATATCTGTTACTCTATGCGTTTTCCAATTTTTTAAATGTTGTAATGCTTCAAACATTTCTTCAACGCCGCGAAGTGCTATATCTCTACAATATTGTTGTCCTTCTTTGCTAGCAATAGTAATCGGAATATCCGGCTGTGCATGTGGAAGCTTTTCCTTCATAGCATATAAAAATGCTGATCTCATAGCAAAGATGTCTGCTAGTCGATCAGTACTATCCATTCTTTTGCTCTAGCTCAGTAGCTTGTTCTATTAATGTCTCAATATTTCTTTCTGATCTCTTTACATAGTCAGACGTAAGAACTAATAGATCATCTTGACTTTCAACTTCTATAAGTCGAAGATTGTCTACAACATCAGTGCCAGTTATAATTGCTACTTGCAAAAGTCGTGAGATTTCTGCAATGATTTGATCTGATAATTTCATTATTTGCTCCTTTTCTAAGCTCAGTTTATTATACTAAGAGATCTCAAAACTATACAATTCTTTTAAATAATTTTGATAATTCAAGAGGGCAGAATCTTTAGGTTCGACATTTTCCCACTCACCAGTACAAAAGATTCGATACGCATCAGAAGCATACTTTCCTATCCCATAGAGGCGCGCGGGGTCATCTTGCCAATCTACATGGTAGTAATCACCAGACATGCGCTTGAGAGCCTTAGCACGTTTGTGTGCTAATCCTAGCGGCTTGATTAAATCAACTAGTTCAAAGAAATCTGCCCTTGCTAAATACTCGGGTCTTGGCCATTTTTCAAGTACTTCCCAAAAATAAGGTTCAGCATGTACTCTTTTTGTAAGATTACAAAAAATACAACAGACAAAAATCTTCCACGGATTATCGTATAGCTGTTCTTGTAATAAATCGTAGGGTGATTCAGGTGGTTTCCATTTATTCATAATGTTATTATAACATTACTATTTTTTATTTGCACGATTTTTCAATGGATTGATCGGGCGGGTTCCTGGTTTTCTTGCATTAGGTCTTCTTGTTTTTATTGTTGCTTTTACTTCTTCTTTGTGTGCTTTAAAGCCAAGTTGTGCCAAATAATTTGTCAAAAATACTTCTTTTTCTATTTCTGTAAGATGGTACCAGATGTAACCATGGGTTAATTTACAATGCTCTATTTTCTTTTTAACAGATTGTATATCATCATTTATTAGCTTTAAGTGAAAAGTAGATAAATTAGTGGGTCTTACTCTAACATCATGACCAGCGGCCATTAGCTTGACATCTTTAGCTGCTTCAAAAGACTCCATCGCAATTCTACATACTTCAGTGTAAAAAAGTCTATCATCATCAGGAAAATGCAATAGTTTATCTGGATGGGTTTTTATAACAATAGCTCTTAGTAGTTTTTTTTGCCATGTTTTTCCTGAACTTTTTTTAGATGAATTCGAATTGTCTTCACCGATGGATGAATTATTTACTGCTTCAATCTTATTGTTACTTTTTTGTAATTGTGCATCAGCATGTGGAATACCCAAAACATTCTCTTTGAATGACTGCAGCTGATCTTTTGCTAATCTTTTTTGAAAATCATTTACCCTGAACAGTAAATCTCGTTGTCCTTCTTGTTCTTCTTCGCAAACATCTTCATAGGCGTCATCTAATGCTTTAAATTCTAATAAGCGTCGATCAAACTTTCTTACAAGCTTTTTATTTTTACTATTATAAGTCGACATATTGCAACAGGCCACAGAATACTTAGCTTCATATTGAGCAAAGATTCATCCATTACAGCAGTTAGTTCCTTTCTTGTTTTTGAACCCTTGACTGAGCTGTTGACTAGTTTAGCAACCCTTCGCAATGTCATCCAATAAAAAAAGTAAGTAATATTTGTTGTAACATAAAGAATAATAGCTATAAGCATAAATTCAGACATTGTCACTTACCCTTCTGTTGCTTGATAGCTCTAAGTAGTTCAAGAATTTTTCTATCATCTACTGTATCTTCTTTTACTTTTCTTTTCTTATTTTGAATTTGTGAAAGTGTTTTTACATTATTTTGTGGTGCAACCGGAGTTTCCAGCAGCACTGCTGAAGCACTTACTTTAGTTCTTCTAGGTCTAACTACTGATTCTGCAGTTACTGCAACAGACTTTTCAAAATTAATTTTCATTTCAAGCGGAATAAATATACGATCATCTACAACTACTTCTAAATGTGAATCATATACGCCTTCATTTAAAAAGCTTTTCAAGGGAGGAATGACAACAGATATCTCGCCATCTTGAGTCTGAATCCCTTTGAAACCATACTGAATATCATTATTTTCTAACATTAATCGACAAACTGACGTGCCGGGTCGTGTTCCTTCAATATTAACTTTAAACCTAAGCTCATTATCATTATCTAACATTAAATCTATTGGGGTCATTCTTCATCTCTCCTAATGCTTAATTTTGATACCCAAACTTTAAAGTCATTACTTTTCTTATGAGTAACATTTGTAGGTTTTGCATCAACATCAATTTTCACTGATGTTTCAAACAATTTGCTTACTTTACTAATTATGGGGTCTACCAACTCTTTTCCATTAATATCAATAAGGAATGCTGAAATTTTATATTCGTCATAATACTCAGCATAATCTTTCTTAGGTCTTCTACCCCTTCTTCGCCTAACTCTTTGTGCAACAACAATAACTAAAGCAGTTGTAAATCCTTGTGTGACAAGTGCCGGCCTTTCGCCCATTCCTCTCATTACAATAGGTGCCGGAGTACCTGTTCCTAAAAGCATACCTACACCTTTGTTCTATCAAAAACTTCAGTATAGCTAGCATCACCCTCTTTGTCTTTCAAATTAAAACGCATAATTTCAGTAGCATTATCTTCCTCATAGAATATCATTTGCACTGAATCTTTGTCTATTTGCCACCGCCCTGATGTCATTAGTCTTGTCAACCGTTGATCTGATGATATTTCTTCTGCTGCATAGACTGATGTACTGTTGACATCCCAAAATATACTACCTTGAAAGTCGTTAGCAATAGAAACTGATACCCCGTACACCCCTGTAGAAGACCCAAGCTCATATACCCCAGTGTTAGTTCGTGCTGCGCTTACAGAGCCAGCAGAATCGTAGATAGTAAAATAGACATCAGATACTCTGCCACCCATACCGGAGCCTAAGTTAGCTGTTTTTATTAATGTGACCGCCATAACTATTAACTATCTGCTTCAAGTGTTTCGTTATCGTCTTCATAAAGCTCAAGACTCTTTTTGACATTTCTTTTTTCACGAATAGAGTCGGGTTTTTCGCCTATTTTTCTGAATCTTTTCTCATCATCGTTCACTATCTTGTCAGCTAATTTTTTATTTTTATCGTAAGTTTCAACTAATCTCTGTAATAGTGCTTCTTGGGATCTTAGCATCGCTGCTATCTCCATATTCTTATCGATAAATTTACTCATTGCAATCAAGCCCTGGATTAAGTGTTTGCTTTTTTCTTCTCCTGCAAGCGCTGATGAATCTACAACGAGTGACTCAATAAAAGTGCTTAACTGACGCAAAGAGTTTTCAGAACTTGCATGATGATTTACATTAGCTATTTTTATATTTTCTATTTCTTTTTCAATAAATTTACGCATATACGCTCCTGCTATAATCATAAAATTATATAAAAAAAACCCGGGAGGTAAACCTCCCGGGATGAATCAAGTCAGATTTTTGTTTGAAAAGCTAAGCTTATCGTACAATAACCTGAACCACATCATCAATCTCAAGATCGAATCCGAACTTAACACCAACACCTGCCGTTATACCGTCAACGCCACCTGCTGCTGCTGTTGCAGTCTGTGTTGTAGCATCATTGATGCCTGCCCACTTGGAGGCATCGTCGATGTCGAGTTCAGCGTTTCTAGCAGAAGCAGGAACCCCTGTTGTCGCCAATGAAATCTTCAATCTCAAGTCTGGCGATGTGCCTGTCAAGCTAGTACTGAAATCAGCATGTGAACCAATAACCGATTCGATACTTTCGTAAACTTGGGTTATTGTACGTGTGTCACCGTTCAAGAAACTAGTTGGACCTATGGAAGCAGCTGCTGTAAAGACGATTTCGGTGCCACTGAAGTTACGCAAAGAAATCTCATCACCATTTACAACTTCAGGAGCACCACCAGCACCTTGCCAAAGTGTCCAGAATGCTGCCACTGCAGTAACGCCAGGTTTGTCATTTAAGACAAAGTCAGCATTACCTGCTGCAGTCTGCTCGCTTGAACCACTCATCAGCAACTGACCATTGACAAAGTAACTAATCTTAGTACCTCGCTCATCATCTGAGATAGCAGAGTCAAGAGTAAGACCAAACTGAGTCAAGCTTCCTGAGAGGTCGTTCATGGCAGTCAACGCAGAAGTTAAACTTCCACTGACAACTTGCGCTCCAGCCTCACCAGCCGAGTCAGCCCAAGCAAGCTGACTGCCCCCACCGGTACCCAGGGTTGTAAGTACCTGATTAGCAGTACCATCTGAAGCTGGAAGAATCCAAGTAGTATTAGTTGTTACTGTAGTAGGTGCTGTAAATCCAACGTATTTCAGGGCGTTTTCATCAGCCGGCATGTGCTCTTTCCAAACAAGACCTTTCGAAGCTGAGAGGAGTATTCTACAACCGTTTCCGCTGCTAGGTGATTGATCAAAGGTCATCATTTCAGTTTGAAAACCGTCATTTCCGCGCTGCTTGCCAAAGAATACTAGATCCTCTGAACCTAACACACCAGAACCCCCAATATTTCCAAAGTTATTGCCCTGATGAAATAATTGCATACCTGCCTGGTCACCATTATTCCCGAGCATTCCCCCTTCAAATCCGAGAGATATGTTTCCGGCAGTTCCTATCTGGCTAGCACTTATTATAAGTCCCATGGAAGAACCCGCGTGTTCATTGTAATGTGCACCAATTGTCGCGATCTCTGAACCTGAATGTTCCAGCGCCATGATTGTTGATTGGTATCCACCACCCCAAGTAGCGGGATCGAAAGGGTGCATCATGAGGTCAGTGACACCTTCAGATGAACCTAATACAATGTGGCCACCGACAGTGCCTACGATACCGCCAGAAAGAACCAGGTTCTTTGAGTCAGCGTAATCAACAGTACCATATTGGGTACCGTCAGCTTGGAAAGCAACATGGTAACCATCAGGAGCTGAATCACCTGCATCTAAGAGTATTGCATTTTCAACATCTAAGTGCAACGTTGCACCTGCTGTGACTGTTAAGTCTTCTGTGTTTGCAATTGCAATGTGATCACTTGTGCTGTCTATGCTTACCTTTTTCACCAAGATAGGTAGTTCATCGACGGGTACGATTACTTCCCCGACGCCTACTGAACCTGTAGTAGTAGTATAAGCAAATGTAAAGTTACCAGTTGGCACACCGGATGTCATACTACCGTGATCCCAATAGAATACCGGAGACCCTTCATAAGCGCCAGTCATTGGCATAACTATTCCGATGTCCCCTGCAGGACCTGGATGGAAAGTACCACCATCAACTGAGCTAGAAGCAATGTTAAGTGCTATGATAGGATCTTTGACGACTAAGTTAGAAGAACTAACTGTTGTTGTCGAACCTGCAACAAAGAGATCACCTGTTACTGCTACTGTAGAGTCAAAGGTTGCTGCTTCGTTAACAGTGAGAGTTCCTTTTACTGTTGTTGTGACGGTAGATTTGGAAATGTCTACGGAAGTTGCATTTGATCCACCGATGACGACTGCAGCGGATGAGTCTAAATCAACAGTCGCGCCGTCCATATTAAGATCTTCAACAGAATTGATAATAATATCGCCTGCTGTCGTCGTTGAAAGTGTAAGATCTCCAGAAGTTGTCGTTGAAAGTGTAAGCGCTGCTGCAGTAGCATTAATTGTTGAGGTAGATTCACCTTCTATGCTAAAAGCACCTGTACCAGCTTCAAGTGTAATACCTACCCCTGTGAATGTTTGAGATCCACCGGAATCAACAGTAATATCACCTGCACTAGCATTGATATCGATTGTGCCTTGTGTTGCTGTGATATCAATTTCGCCGCCGTGCGATGCCATGGTCAAGCCTGTTGAACCAGATAATGTCAAAGCACCATTTGTTGTGAAGTTAGAAGCTCCGACGACATCAATAGAGGCAGGACCAAGTCTTGAGTCTATCTCAACGCCGTCAGCACTGTCAGCATGTATTTGAACACCGGTTGCACCAGAAAGAATAAGATCAGCAGTAGGAACCTTGAGTGTGAACTCTTTAGATGCACTAAAGTAAGATCCGGTTACGTGGAAATTATAATCATCCACACCTGCAACAGATGAACCGAAGTGACCTCGTTCCGTATTTGAGAAATCTGCACCACCGCCAAGACGACGAATAGCAGAAGCCATGTAAGATAAAGTACCGGATAGACTAGTTGCAACAATAGAACCTGTAGCTGCGTTAGACAGTTGGTCAGATATGCCTCCTGTCGTACCAGCAGCAATATTGCTGAACGATCCAGTTATTTGACCCAGACGTATCTGGGTTCGTGAAAATTTAGCCATTTTTTTCTCCTTTTAAGTTGTTTTATGGCAAAGTTAAAAACTCATATCCCGCAATGGGATATTTAACGCAATTTAATCAAACTTAACTTTAAACCAGGAGCAGTATTTCTACTATTCTACAATAACTATTTAGAACAACGTCTAAAAAACATGCTCAACAACTTTAAACTCAAATCTATATATAACTTAACTGACTAAACTTCACAAATAATTATGACTTATACAAAATATTTTTCAGATTCTTGACATTGGCGTCAAAGAGGGCTGATTCACTATTAACAAACTCAACGCAATATTTGTTTGCAAGACTATTAGGATCATCAAACTCAAATTTAAAACGACCGGTTTTTTCACGACCAGCACTTTGAAGCCTTAGGCCTTTCATCATTAAATATGCTGCAATTGCGATATCTGATGTTTCAAACATGTTGTTCCTTAACTATAATCTCTTTAATGTTCCTCATAATCTAACTATCACTCATTTTATAAAAAGTCATTTGGGAAATACTAGTACTGCGACTGAGTCTTCTTCTTCTATGTCAAATGAAAATTTCAATGTATCATTTCCTGTAACAGTATAATCAACCTCTCCAATTAGCGACTGTGCTGTAGTACCTGACATTAATAGTTGACCATTTACAAAAACATCAATATAACTAGGATCAAATTGGCCTGTGCTCATATCAATTCCACTTATAGTAAGGTTTTGATTTGCAGAAGTAAGCGAAACTTCTCTTTGTGTGACCTTTTGCCGCGTAAACTTTCCCAATACTCCATTTTTATCATAAACTGATCCAGATATTACAACATCGCCACCAAAAACTGCTGTACCTCTTACTGAAGTGCCGCGGGAACCAATTGAACCTGAAATAAAGTAATTATTGTCAATACCAACAACTGGCTTTCCGCCTACAGTCATTGAACCAGATACACCGACATTGCCAGAAAATTGCGATCCTGACAATGTTGCAACAACAGAATCATTAATTGCTAAAGTGACATTTCCAGATAGTCCACCACCAGACAATCCAGTTCCAGCAGTAACGCCTGTTATATCACCGCTTCCGCCGCCACCTGCACTGGCAATCGTTCCTGACAGATAGTTTCCAATATAAAGATAGCCCTGCACATAGTCTGGATTGTCGTTATGATCTCCCGCACCCGGAGGGTCTTGCTGAAATACGACACCGTTGAAGTAGTCAAGATACCAGTCTCTAACATCAGTCAGGTATATTCTTGTTCCTGAATCTTTTGAACTCGTACCGCCATAAAAAGGCCTGGCCTCAAACCCAGTTGCAAATGAAGGCGGGATCATTTGTAATGATCCTGATGTTATGTTGATTGTTTGACTATTTAAGTAGGGATAAGTTCCAGCAAGCGGATTTTTAGAATTAGATTCATAATCAGAAGGAAGCTTAAGCTCAAATCCTTGGCGGCCTCCAGCATCATCAACAGTCCCAGCAATAAAGCTAGATTCAAATCTAACATACTCAACTTGGCCATTTTTTGTTAATCCTGAGGCTGTCAATATCGTGTATAGCGCGTCACTTGTCTGGTTTGCTGTTGTTGGTATACCTTCACCAAAAACTGTCTCAAAACTAACAGTAAGTCCGCTAGGCTTTGTTTCGTTAATAAGCCCTTTATCATTTGAAGTTTGCGCTTTACCTGAAAGCTTTTTAATCGATATTAGGCGTTCAGTTTTTGCATCATATGCCATAGATCAACCTCACGACCACGCTATCGTTATAGCATCTATGTTTCCCGTCCACGTCTTGTCAGCAACAATCTTAATGACGATATATTCATTGTTATCTACTGATTGTCCACCAAAAGTAGCAGAGTTAGTCGCGCCGCCGCTTATGTCACTAGTAAGTGATCCGTATAAGCATCCATCATCATCATCATACTGATCCGTTTGAAAAGATGATGCTAAATCCATCCACCCTGTTGTCATTGCAGCATCTGTCAAGGGTATTTTAAGAAAAACTTGAAACTCATCACCCGACAATGTTTCATCATATTGAACTATCGTACCTGTCCCACTAATTTCAACAGTAAAATCTGATTTTGAAGCAACTTCCGTATTTTGAAACCATCGTATGTATTCTCTTGTGGCATTGTTTAATGAACTATAGTTCGGATTTCCACTCGGAGCTTCTAAAGATCCACCATCTGCGACATCTCTAAAATCACCTAAGTCGCTTCCCAAGCCTGCATTTTGTGGCGATCTAAGTTTGTCATCGTATACAATCAATCCCGTATTGTACGATGCATTACCCCCGTTCAATGAGATTGTTGAATCATATGATGCTGCTGGAACAGATGCTTGTGTATCGTATGCCGCTGATGGCAATCTTTTTGTTTCTCCTTCAAAAGGCTCAGACAGTGACGTAGAGCCGTCGCTTATTGAATCAAGAACTAATACTTCATTGCTTGTCGTGGTACTTGTTGTTGTATCATCATCGATTGGATGATTTACTCTTCCTCTAATAGCAGCTGTGTAAGATGAACCACCTGGAATTGACGAATTTCTGTCAAAAGTAAAAGATCCCGTAATAAATACGTCAGAATCATATGCATTTGCCTCCCCTGTGTCGAGTAGAGGTAAATATGATGTTGTTCCTGCTGTTTTTCTTTCTACGATTCCCGGGCCGCTTCCTGTTATTGATGTTATCGTTGAATTTGTAGTTGTAGGATAGCTAATTGCATTTGAATTACTACTGTAAACCATTTTATAAAGATTTGAAGCGCGCATTCGAAATGATCCTGAGGGGTTAATGAAATATCCAACTCCTGACATAGAGTTTGTAGTGCTAGACCCGAAACTGCCTATTGTAACATCATTTAATGAAACTGTTGGATCAGCAACATCATTAACCCATTCAACATACGTAGATGCATAATTGCTGCTTGTTACTTCATGAATAACTCTTGCATAATTCCATCCGTCCCTTTGTGATGCAGATACGACAGTGTAAATACCTGTCCTATAATATCTAGTAAAATCTGGCAAGCTATTTGTATCTTCACCAGATCCAGATGCTGACAGGGTAAATCCTGACCCGTCACCATTTAATGAATTTCCTGTCGTGAATGCAGCCAAGTCTGTCGTATGTATAACAGCCCCATTAACTTCGAGCTTTAATGTACCCTTATTGGCATTTCCTCCGCCAAATGCATCATTTGGATAGTTGTTACCTACACCACTAGTTGTTTCATTAATAGTCCCGATACGAGAAGTCACAGTAGGGCCATAGACACCGTATCTGTTACCTGTCACTTGATATTCAGCATTAATATCAGTAGCTGCATTTCCTGCTATTATTCCTACGTCTGTATACGGTGAAACTGTATAGCTTGATCCAAAACTTAAATTTGCAGCGTCACCTGATGTATTCATGTCTATATTGTTAACATTTGGTGCAGGATTAACTGCTTCTACAGCACCAAAAGTAACATTCATTGAATTAATGTAACCTGTCCAATTAGCATCGGCTTCTATTCTAGTAAGAATGTATTCATTATTTCCTATTGAACCGGTTCCCCATGAAGCATAATTTGTAGCGCCTCCTGATAATGAATCATCAAACGATCCAATGTAACAACCTTTATTGTCTGCTGTCTGATTATAAATAAAGGGTGCTGCAGCGTCTAGCCAGCCAGAATTATCTGTGCCGTTGCTGGGTAATTTAAAAAAGACTCTAAATTTATTATTAGAGCCAACTGATGTTCCTTCATCTTCTATGACACCAGTGCCTGCAAAGGTATAAGATAAGTCTCTAACTGATTTTCCTGCATCATTTTGAAATTTTCTATAGAAAGTTCTTAAGCCTGTTTGCGATGAATAATCAGGATTATCAACAGGACCGTTAGCCAAGCTAGAAAAATCACCACTATTTATTGTATTTTTTGACGCATACAGTCTTTGTCTATACAGCTGTAATCCGTTTAAATAATTAGTATTAGAGCCTGTCATATGCACGGTGTCGTCCCATGTACCGGCTGCGATATCAGCTTGAGCATTATATGAACCAGATATCAAACGATAACTTTCTGCTCTAAATGTTTCTGATGTTCCCGTATTGTTATCAGCACTATTATAGCATATTATTTGATTTGTAGACGCAGAACCGCCGTTTTCAAGATTTGATTTCAAAGGATGAGAAACTGTTGTATTAGCTGATATTGTTCCATTAAGAAAATAACCAGGTGAGTCAACTGTAATATTGCTTGATGTCACTATTTGTATTTGTTTTGTTTGTGTTTCACCCGCACCTGTATCTATCGTAGGCATGGGCATTGTAGGCATGTTAAATCCTACGCCTGAAGAATGATCAGATGAGTCTGATGTTGTAAATATTATTGGCGTACTACCATAAACATATTTATAGGCATTGTCTACATTAACGGCATATCTTCCAGAACCAGATCTATAGTATTCAACTCCTGAGAGGTGGATTGATCCTGACCCTTCAAATGTCAAACCTCCTCCGGATGCGGCCAGCGAATCATTATTGTTGTCGTTTACCCATTCTATATAGTTTGTTGTAGAGGTAGATCCTGACATTACATGTTGAACCCTTGCATAATTCCAGCCATTTCTTTGACTTTGATAAGCAACAACATACTGGCCCGTCCTATGTCTGAACGAGTTAAATGCATTTCCGTTTGAAAAAGTACCTGTTGTAGGGGTTGAGAAAAAATTAAATCCGGAGCCGTCCGAATCCTTATATGAACCTGTCCCATAGCCTGACCCACCGCTTCCGATTAATTCTGAGGTTAGATCTATTTCCTTTATTGTACTCCCGTTAACATCAAGTCTGAGCACTCCTGTCTCACCGTTGCCAAATGAAAATGCAGGATAATTTTCTACATTGTTTCCCTGACTGTTGAAAATAACATCAGCATTTAAAGTTCCTGATATGTGTGTGTCTAATCTAAATGCACCCAATCGTATATTATTGCTACTTGTTGCGACCTGATACAGGCCATTGACATCAACTGCAGATTCAAGGCCTGCTGAACTTCCTACACTTACATACGCAGGGGTTGCTGACGACTGGTCATTACTAGCACCAAATGAAAGATAGACAGCAGTGCCTGTTTCCTTAGAATTTATATCGTCAAGATCAGGAGCCGGAGCTGGTGCTAAAGCCTTTAAGACTTCATTGAATCTATCTACGGCAGTCCCAACAGGTGTAGCTTCCACAAAATCTGTAAATAGACCGTCTGTGTAAACTCCGTCTTCAGCTGGGCCTATATTAGAGCCTTGTGTAAATTCTGCTGATCCTGTCACAATCAGTGAATCACTTCCAGTAAGCCATTTAAATTTGGCATCGCCCTGGAACTCACCTGATCCAGATTGAAACTGAATTGCACCAATTGAACCTGATGCTTGTACAACTCTATTAGCCGACATATAACTTTTAACTCAACAAAACAACATGATAATTAATTATCTTACCAAATATAATTATCTTCTTCGCAGAGTTAAATCCAATTTCTATTCTTTGGCTGTGCTTTTCATCAGATCTTTTACGTTGTCTTTGCAAAAACCGTGCATTTCTCGTTCAATCAATTCATAAATCATACCAGTTGCTGGGTGAGGCTTAGTAAATACCTGAACTAAACCTGGGCATGTCAAAGGTTTTTCTGACATGAATTCTACGCCCTCATGGATCCATTTTCTCATAGTTTCATCAACACTATCAACTTCATAAGCAACATGATGTATCCCAGGACCATTTTTTTCTACCCACTCTGCAACAATTGAATTGTCTGAGCCTTCTGACACGAATATTTCTGGTGCGGCGTGGGCTTCAATTCCCCACAAACCATAAAAATTTCTAGTCTTGCGTGTGCTTTCAGATTCAGGAGGAACAAGTGCAAAACACTTTGTTGACGTACCATCTTCAAACTGTATATCAAAGCCCACTTTTAAATTAGGATCTATATCGTACCCAAGGCAATTCTTTAAAAACAATATTGCTTTTTCTTTATCACGTACTCTGTAAGCGATATGATCAAGTCTCATTTTATCTCACCTAACATTTTATTAATATCTAATCCAGCACAGTCAATCTTACGTCGGGTTAAATGATAGTGGCTTACAAAACCTTTGAATCTATTTGCTGCAGCTGCTGTTGATACCTTATAAAGCGTTTCACCGCTCTTGTCTAACGGGCACTTATACGGAATTGCAAGTCCATCATGGCATGCGCGCCACAATGCTTTAAGTGCATCGAGCTGTATATCATAAAAACCCGTGAAAGGATCTAGCTGCCCCCCATGTACTGTTCCATCAGATATTATGGGCCTCTTTCCAAATCCATTTCTCTCATACCACGTCTGGTACTTTGGATAGTAAGCATTTGAAATTTCAACACCAACAGACGAATGATTCCATTTTTTACTACCGGCATGCCAGGCTGCATGGTTTGTATCGAGTAGTTGATAAATTGTACCATCGTTGTCGATGCAAAAATGAACCGATATCCCTCGCTTGTTTAAGACTTTTGAACAGCTTTCGCTGTTAAGACAAACATCCCAATGATTTACGAAAAAATTAATTTTTCTTTCTTTAAAATAGGGCGTATAGCCACCATGTACTTTTAAGCCCCCGGTATCAGACCATAGAACAACCTTGTCCCATTTTATAGGTAAAAAATTTCCCTTATGCACAATATATGCATTTTCTTTTATAGAAGCTTGAAACGGCCTATAGCTTCCTATTTCACTTTCTCGTTGGGTGTATAGTCTTCTGTAGGTTGTAGGACCACATAATCCATCTGCAGCAATTCCTTGTTTTTTCTGCCATGTTTTTATTGCAACAATTAAATCATCATCAAAATCTTTTACTCCAAACCAGCTCGGTGCCCAGCCTAGTTTTGCTGCTGATCCTTCATTGTAAAATACCTTATCCATTATTCACCCTTTGAATACAAAAAATCTAGAAAAATGTTCTCTTAGTGCGGTTTCATTTGGACTGTCCAAATTACTACGATACATTTCATATATATCTGCTGCAATAACATCCATCCATGCAGGCAAATTTGCAGCAAAAGAACTAAAATCACCATCAGATATAAATGATCTCATTGCTGTGCCGCTTATGTTCGGTGTGCCTTCTCCCCTTGTAAATCTAGACGGATCTACAAGGGACATAAAATTAATTGGGCACGGTTCAAATTCTGACAGCGCTTTGTAGTATTTGGGCGGGCTTGATGCTAATTCTTTTCCTGGGTTTCTCTTGCTAAATTTTCTTGTAAGATAATTTATTTCTGTATCTTCAGGGTCCGAGTATATAAAGAATTTATTACTTACACCTTCGCCTCTTTCGCATGCATCGCTTGCCTGCTTAAGCATATACAGTACTTTTCCAATTGGGCCGCCACCGTACTCTATGTGTAGCGGCACATCTAGTGATGCTGCTTTTTGTTGGAGATACGGTTCAATATACTTTTGCCAGACTAGTAAAACTTGATCGCTCATAACAGGTGGTCTACTACCCAACCCAACAAAGATGACTGCCTTTCCCGAACCTGTCGGATCTTTTGCAGCATCTTCTATGATCCCTTCTATTAGCTGATTGTGGCCCGCATGATAAGGCTTAGTGCCTCCAGCGAAAATATAATAGTTCTCACCAGGCAAAGATACAAATTCAGAATTTTCTAACAAAGCTTTCATTGTGAACCACTCTAATATATATTTGTTTCATTGAGTTACTTACTCTAAATCAATGTCCACAGTTACATTAACACTTAATGTAGGAATACGTAAATGATTTGCAAGACCGATTTTTTTACATTCGTCTGCATCTAAAAACCAATCAGCATGACCTTTTTCATGGATTTTTTTAAGAAAATAATTGTCTGCCTTTCCGGTATTTCTAGCCATCATTTGATATACCTTTTGGTTCAATCTTTCTGACTCTGCAGCATTTGCTTTTAATTCTTCGATTTTTCCAAACTGACCACTTGAAACATCATGAATCATGACTGTTGCGTCAGGATCAATATAGCGCATTCCCTCTTCACCAAAAGAAAATAGTATTGCGCCACAGCTCATTGCTTTTCCTTCTACAATGGTAGCTACAGGAAGCTCGGAATGTTTAATTGCTGATATCATTGCCATTAATGAATAAACTTGTCCACCGTAAGAGTCAATAATTACTGGAATAACTTTCTGGCCAGTGTTGTGTGCTAATGCTATTTTTGAATGAAATTCTTTTGCACTGTCTTCGCTAAACTTATTGACTCTTATAATTACAGGACTTTTTTGTAGTTCTAGCTCTTTAATTAAGCTAGATTGATTAAATTTCCACTTCATTTTTCTTCCCTTTTAAACTTTAAGCCCCATGAACAATCATAAGGATTGCACCCACAAGCTTTGCATGGTGTGTCATTTATTAATGAACCACTTACTTTATTTGATATATGGTACCATGTTGATTGACGCCGCGATAATAGTAGTGCTTTTTTAATGTTTTTCATTCTTTTTCCCTCGATAATCTGCAATTGCAGCTTTAATCGCGTCTTCTGCCAATACAGAACAATGAATCTTAACGGGTGGTAGAAGCAGATCTTTCGCAATATCAGCATTAGTAATCTTTTCTGCGTCCATGATAGACCTGCCTTTTACTAACGTTGTCATTAGAGAACTTGATGCGATAGCTGAACCACAACCAAATGTTTTAAACTTAGCATCTTCGATCATACCATTATCATTAATTTTCAACTGTAGTTTCATTACATCACCACATGCTGGAGTGCCTACCAAGCCAGTACCAACACTAGGATCATTGCTGTCCATTGAGCCCACATTTCTAGGGTTCTCAAAATGATCAATAATTTTTTTGTTGTAAGCCATAATAGTAAGTATCTCTTAGCCACACTTTGAACTACCGCAAGATGTGCATGCTACACAACCCTCTTGATACTTCAAACTGTTTTCAGCTCCGCAGCTAGCACAATCTTTATCACCGCCGACCGTTCCGTCTGGTATGTGCTTCTTAAGACATCTTGCTATAACTTTACTAAAGCTAAAAAGATCAGCATCCTTATCTTTTTGAAGTTGCTCAACAACATACTGAATTGGCGCTCCATGACGGAGCGCTAGTGATATAGTCCTAGTAAAAGATGAATGGTTGGGGTTGGCGAAGATCGTTATAACATCATTGATAATCATCTCATCGCCATTGGTCCCTACAATTAAATCGTACTTAGAATCAACTGATTTTCTAGGTCGCCGTCTAATTTTACCATACTTATGTTTTCTTGATATCTCAACATACTCTGCAAGCCCACCAATTACTTCATAAGGGCGTCCATTCATAAGTCCGACAAGAATTGTCCATGCTTTTCCTTTGATATTTGCTTGATGGATTTCGCAATCAAGAACCTCAGGGCGCCTTGGCGCATGCTGATCAGCAAATGTATTTTCATTTAATGATTTTTGAGAAGCTGCAACTAGCACGCCGCTTCTACACCCATCTCTATAAACTGTTATTCCTTTGCATCCACTTTCCCAACCTGTCATATAAACTTTTTTCACTGTTTCTATATCAACATCGTTTGGGAGATTTGTAGTATTGCTTATTGCGTGACATACCCACTTTTGAGCGACGGATTGTAATTTAACCTTGTTGATCCAGTCTATTTCATTTGCAGTTGCATTGCTGTATGGACTTAATTTTACGAGCTGTTCATTTGTAAATTTTTCAGGAACATCAGGAGCTGAGAGCGAATTCAACCATTGACTAAAGTTATGATGATAAACTTGAAACTCTGTCCATGAATCGCCTGTGTTGTCGATAAAATCTACAGTTGCATTTTCATCATTAGGGTTAATTTTCTTTCTTCTAGTATAGTGCAACATAAATGCAGGCTCAATACCACTGGTTGTTTGTGTCAACATTGATACAGAACCTGCAGGTGCTGTTGTAGTATTTGCAATATTTCTTCTACCAAACTCTACATAGTCCTCCACGCGAGATGGTAATAATTCACTCAATATTCTGTCTAAAAAAGGATGATTTTTTTCTTTATTGAAATCAAATGCAGGAAAAGAGCCGCGTTCTTTTGCAAGTTGGATTGATGAATCATATGAATTTAATGCCAATTGCTTGTATATTTCTTCTGTCATTGCAACAGAGTCTTCTGAACCGTATGTGATTCCCAGCATTGCTAGGGCATCACCCAGACCAGTTATTCCCAGCCCGGTTCGTCTTCCCAAAATAGCCATTGTTTGAATATTTTCCCACAAGTCTTTTTCAATCTGCTTTACCTCATCAGGCTCAGGGTCTTCTTCAATTTTTTGAATTATTTTTTCAACCTGTTCAACTTCAAGATCAATCATGTCATCCATCAATCTTTGTGCTTTCTGGACAACATCAGCGAATTCGCCAAAATTAAAATAACTATTAACACCCCACGAATCTGTTATAAATGATGTTAAGTTTATTAGCATAAGTCGACAGCTGTCATAGGGTGAAAGGATAATTTCGCCGCAATTCTTAACACATATACCCGAAGACTTGACAAAGCCCTCTTCAAATGATGTTATAACATTATAGTTGTGATAATCATCAACAGTAATATTATAAACATCTTCGTTACCTACTTTTTCAACATAAGCAACCTTATGATTATTAACAACAACTGATTTAAAGTTATTCCACGTTCCAAATCTAAATTTATTTCCAACGAATTGCGGTGCACCGATCTTTTTTGCATGGACTTGCCACAGTTTGCTGGTAAATTTCCCATGTTCAAGAAATACCTTTCTTCCTTCGCATATCATCGCTTCGTTTGAATATCCTGAGTATCTTCCGTTACTCTTCCCTGGGTGTGATGCAAAATCTTTCTTCCACAAGTCTGTCATTTTAAAGTATGGATTGTCTGCTCCCATCATTCCATCAGCATGCAATCTTCTATGTTCTTCATGAAGCATTACTTTTAAATTATCAACGCTGTCATTCTTTGAATTGTAGTCAACATGGTGGATTGCATACTTTTTGCTATTTGTTTCGCCATGATGAAAATTATGAATTAAACGATACTGCCTTCTATTTCTTTTAGCGCCGCCTGACATACTTGCGCCCGTGTTACAAATCTGTCTATAACTGTTTGAGTTGAATGTATTAAATGGTATTAAAGATGTACCTGGCTTTAAATCTTTTATTTCAACATACTCAAGATTCTTAGTAAGCACCTTATGATCAGGTGTCGCAATTAATGTTGTGCCATCATCAAGGACTAGTTTCCAAACTTCTCTAAACTCTCCAGTCTTTCGTGGATTTCTGCCCATTTTAATTTCTGTTCGCCCAGTATCAGGATTTGTACAATAAACTGGTACGTCATGCCCTTCAATTGCCAGCTGCTTGATTGAAACCGCGTTTCGACCATCAGCAACTGCAATTAAAGTTTGACCAACAACGCATGGGTTCGTCGATGTCGAACCAAATCCTTCTTCACTATACACATCAGAAGGTGTCATTTTAATTGCTGTATCCCAAAAAAGCAGACCGGGCTCTGCAAAACCATGCGCGCTTACTATAATTTCATCCCATAGCTCTCTTGCATCAGCCATTTGTGACACAGTCGGTGTTTTTGAATCTACTGGCCAGCGTTGATGATAGTTATCGCCTTTTTTCACTGCAGTCATAAATTCATCAGTAAGTCTAATTGAAATATTTGCGCCTGTGACCCTTGTAAGATCTTGTTTAATTTTTACAAATTCCATTATTTGTGGGTGATGAACAGAAACTGTTATCATAAGCGCACCGCGCCTTCCACCTTGCGCTACTTCTCTACATGAATTTGAAAATCTATCCATGAAGACTTCAATTCCGTCTGTCGTTTTAGCAGCATTTGATGTATCTAAGCCTTTAGGTCTAATGTTGGATATATCAAATCCGACGCCTCCTCTTCTTTTCATTATCTGAACTTGCTCTTGATCTGTCTTAAGAATTCCGCTGTAAGAATCAAAAGGCGACTCGATGACAAAGCAATTAGAAAGTGACTGTATTTTATTTTTATTTCCGATGCCGCTCATTGGTGATCCTTGCGGAACAACATATTTAAACTTTCTAAAGAGACTGTATATGTCTTCTTCCGACATCGGATTTGGATAATTCTTCTCAATTCTTGCAAATTCACGGGCCATACGAAGGTGCATATCATCAGGTGACTTTTCAAGATATGTACCGTCATTAGCTTGCAAGGCATATTTTGTTATAAAAATATTTGCAGCTAATTCATCCCCTTCGAAATATTCTAAACTCTCTCTGTATGCGTCCTCGTAAGTATACTGCTTCATTTTTTACCCTTGAATTTCTTTCCACTTAGATTTTAACAGGCTTTTCATGTTTTGATTATCACTATTTACTGCATCTTGCAAAGAAACTTCTGATACGTTATCAACAACACTTATCTTTGACATTGAAGTATCCATTCTTATGGGAAAAAGAATTCCATCTCTTCCTGCTCTATTCTTTGCAATAAAGAGACGTCCCTCACCTGAGGCCTTCTCCATTGGTCGTCTCGATATTGACAAAACAACGTCTGCAACCATTGCTTTTCCGTACGCTTCTGCCATATTTTCTAAACCCACAACCTGTGCATTTGACGCTTCTCTATTTGCCTGTGATGCAGTCCATATCGGAATTGACATTTCCATTGCCATGTTTCGAAGCTCTTCATATATCAATTTCAATTCATGCCTAAGCGAATCATATTTTCTTGTAGATCTCATAATGTCTGCATAATCTATTATGATCAAATGAGGCTTAAATGACTTCATCATTAATTTTTCAATATGATTTCTAAGGGTGACAATCGATGCAGAACCGGTGGGGTATTCCTTAATAATTAGCCTTCCGAAATCTTCTTTTTCATAAAAGCTAAGAACTTCTTCTTTTTTATCAATTATATCGCTTGAGTCAATATTGCAAAGATTACTATCATAGCGAGTACCAACAATCGTTTCAGATAATTCAAAAGTATAATGAACTACATTTTTTCCATTTCTTAATGCTGCAGCACCCATTGCAACTAAAAAGTGTGACTTTCCTACACCAGTAGGTGCTGTGATAACACCAATCTCACCTTTGCCTAAACCTCCATTTAAAATTGACTTCTTGTCTAAGTGTGGAATACCTGTTGGGCATGCGGTTCTTGCTTCTCTCAAAAATCTTGCTTCATAATCATTAAAAAAATCATGGCCAATTGACGATGGACTTCCTTTTGATATGGCATCTTTCATTATGTCAATTACTGACTCGTATTGCTCAGAAGCAATTGCCTTAACAGACTCCTCAAGTGCTTCTTTTAATGCCTGCTTTCTACAAAAATCAAGTGACTTATCCTTAACATAGCTTAGATCACCTGCGTCAGGGTTTGATTTGATGCGCATGAGGTACTCAATAATCTGATCCCTCAGTAATATATCTGTGCCTTCGCGGAGTTCGTCTTTGATCATTGTCACTATAAGCTGCATAGTCGGGAACGTCTTATAGTGATTATAAAATGTAAAGTATTTTTCAGTCAAATATTCCAGATATCTAACATCAAAGTAAGATGATGTCATTACTTCTATCATTTGTGCTGCCCAACGATGATCATTAAGCAAAGATTGAAATATTTTTTCTTGAAATGATTTTCCATACTTAGAAAAGTATTTGGATTCTGATGTCATCAATTATTACCGTCTTGTAAATTATTTACTTTAAAAGTTAAAAATCCTCTTTCTATATTTAAGTTCTGTATTCCATTTTGCAATAATAACCTCATTGCTCCCATTTTATCACTTTTTTCATATTTGTTTTGAACAATATTATCAATCTTTTGTATCTGACTATGTGCTAAATTTTGCATATCAAGCAATACTAAGCGCCAGTTTCTTTTAATAGTGTCTGTATTGTCGAGAATGCTCTGTAATGACTTGAGATTCTTTTCATGGTTAATCACACCGGCATCTTGTAGAAATGCTTCTAGCGTATAAATCTGTTCATCTGAGAACCTGCTGAAGTGTTTTGTCAGCGTCTTATATCCTACACCTTTTGCACCTTTGATATTGTCTGACGGATCACCCACAACACACTTTGCTAAACAAAAGTTCTCAGGATGAATCCCGAATCGATCAATAACTTTGTCAATACCAACGAGCGCTTTAAGTGTAGGTGACCAGATTCGTGTTTTTTCATTAATTAGCTGGTAATAGTCATGATCTGATGAAATAATTAGCTTGATATCATCTTTTAATTTATAGTTGCAAAGATATCCGATTACATCATCTGCTTCACAGTCTTCTACGTATATCTGTTTAACAGGCAAATTATCAAATAAACTAATTAAAAGTTTAAGCTGAAAATTCCTATTTTGCATAGTATCTGGAATATCATCATAATATCTGTTAAGTCTCTGCGGTCTGCTTTTTTTCTTATAGTCGCTGTATAAATCTCGTTTTCGTTTAGAACCGCCTGCTTCCCAAACAATGACTGCAGTATGCGGTTTAAACTTTTCAACTTTCTCTATTACAGCATAATAAAATCCCACGACGCCTCCAATCTGTGCACCGTTAGAATTCATTGCAGGATGTGCTGCATAGTGACGAGCAAATAAATTTAACCCGTCAACTATAAGGGTCCGATTCATTATGCCTCCGGATCAAATATTTCAATACTTTCTGCTATTGACCTTATTTCTTCATATGATTCTGTGTCGATACTTACTGAATTAGGATCACCCATTATCTTTATCATTGCTTTCTCAAGAAGGCTGTCAGTATACTGACTGTATTCTTTGTCACTGAGTATCTCATTGAACTCCTTTTTTCTAAACTTTTTACTTATGAATTCTTCACCTGTCTCTCTGTCTACAACAGATAGATTCTTCCACTGGCCGGTGCCTGAGACCCCAATCACATGATTACCGCATGTAGCAGGGCCGTGTTTTCGTAAGACATCAAAAACTTCTTCATGTTCTACTATTCCTTTTCCAAAATGAATCTGAAAATTTGCAGTTCTAAAAGGTGGCGCGACTTTGCACTTAATTGTCTTTGCTGATACATTAATCCCTATGACGTCATCTCCATCTTTTATCTGTTGTCCGGCACCTAGCTTAATCCTGATAGACGAATGAAAAGGAATAGCTTTTCCGCCCGGGGTTGTCGTAGGATCACCGTACATTACTCCAATTTTTGTTCGAATCTGATTTAAAATCACAAACAGCGTATTTGTCTGCCCAATAACGCCAGTTATCTTTCTCATTCCCTTTGAAATAGCTCTAGCTTGTAAACCAATTGACTCCTTGTCATAGTCGCCCAATAATTCTGCTTTTGGTGAAGATGCTGCAACAGAGTCCCATATGATTGTAACGGGTACATCTTTGTCAAGTGCTTTTGCTTTAAGAATCGTCTTTTCTGCAATTGACAAGACTTCTTCAGTGCAATGAGTATCAACATACACAAATCTCTTTGCAACATCGACACCTAGCAATTGTAAATTCTCAACTGATGTTGCATTTTCTGTATCAATATAGACAACAATACCACCTGACTGCTGTGTGCTTCTTGCTATCTGTGTAGCAATATGTGACTTTCCGATAGAAGGCGGTCCAAATATCTCTACAATCCTACCTTCAGGAAGGCCACCATTTTTTCTATTGGAACAGATATAGTCTAAAAGTCTTGAACCGGTACTAATCCATCTCTTAACATTTGTTGGCGCTTCATCTTCTGAGAGGTTGTAAGCAATTCTCGTTCCGCTCTCTTTGTTTAGAGACTTTATTAGATCAGCTGTAAAGTTATCTTTACTCATGCTTCCTCACTTTTTAAATATTACACTATCATTATAATGTGCAACGTGAGATTTTACATGAAATTATACTAATACTGATCAGCCCATATTAGCTGTATTGGTAACTCTAACAAAGTCTGCTATAGCGCGTTTTCGAGGATAAACTGCAGAAATACCTTTGACTGTTTGCGCAAATGCATCATCTGCAATCTTTGCGGCAAGGCCTGGGACCCAGGCAAATATATTTGCGGGTTCTATCAGAAATTGTTTCCCTTTCGGATTAAGCATTATCATCATACCGTCATCAGCAACGCCCTTGACTGTAAACACACCCGTTTTTCCAGGTCCAGTTATTGTTTGACCGATTAGTTTTCCTTGTAGCAGCCTCTGCGTAGCAATATAATTTTTGATTATAGACTTTGCATTTTTAAGCGTCTTGAATACTTTTGTGCCAGTAACGGCACCTCTAACAACTTCTTTCGCACCAGTTGCTACTTGTCCTGTGCCAGTAAATGCATTCTTAAGCATGGTTTTGGCGCCCTCCATAGTAATTTTAGTCTGGCCTAATTTCTGAAGACCTTCACCTAAGTTCTTAAGAACTTTTAAAAACCAGTCCATCTTCTTAGTCATTGCTTTTACAACAGACTCGAGCATCTTACCGCCGCCGATCTTTTCGCCTAGCTTTACGACTGCCTCTCCGCCTGCTTTAATTGCTTTACCTATTCCACTGAGACCTTTTCCTAATAGTTCAACAGCCTTGCCAAACCATTTTGCGCCCATTTGGAAGACTTTTAAAACGCCCTTGGCAGCCAGGCCGCTTGCGCCTCTCATGATATCTCTAGCACCTTTCACAAATCCTAGCAATAGAACTTTTATACTTCCAATTGCAGGCATCGGAAAAACTAAAGCTTGCATTGAGAAAAATAAGCCTATGAGCGGGGACAACCATTCGTATTCTTTACCGTCAATATTTTCTTGAAACTCTGCTGCATACTTTACAGTGCCTATCGCGCCTGCTGCCATTCCTACGCCGCCTCCGACCATCTGGCCTGCCGTAATTCCGACATCTTTAATTGTATCCCAAAAACCTTCGCTAAGAAGCGCTGGGTCATATCCTTCTAAGATCATATGAAACTCAAGCCTTCGTCTTTCTTCAGCAATAACATCCTTGAAATATGGCATAAGTTCTTCTGTCATTTTTTGCATATATTTGATGTCTATTGTTTCTTGAATATTCTGCCTGATCATTCCACGCAATACATCTTCAGTGATAATCATTACTATGCTCCTGTCCTTACATTATAAGTATCTTATTGATCAATAAAAAACAAAAAAGCGCACCAAAAGGTGCGCTTCCCAAAAACAAAAACTATATAGCTTTATTTCATCAAGTCAGCAAATGCATCATCAATGTTATTATAAGACTTTGAATTATTCCCTTCTGTCATTTTTGACGTTCCAGATGGAGTATTTGTTGTTGGTGACTTATTTTTACCAGAAGTCCCCCATTCATCATCATTGCCCTCATCGCCTGCAAGCCAGTTATTGATAATTGTGCTTAACTCATCGTAAGATTTGCAAGTAAAAATTCCACCAACATCTGGGATATTAGCAAGCCACTCTTTTGCTTGGCCTTTATCCGAAGCCAGCGAAGTAGATCTCCCGCGAGGGAGCACCTCAGTCATAGCCCACATTTTCCCAGGTTGCTTTGTGCAGACAACTTTAATATCTCGCCCACTAGTTGGGTCTGTTATGTCGCCATAATCTTCATCAAGCATGATGCTTAGCAATTTCTGATAAACAGTTTTTCCAAATCCCCAGAGTTGCACTCCTTTATCTTCTTCTCCGCGCACTATGACTGCAGCATAGCATCGCATTTTTGGGTAAAGCTTTTTAGCTAGCTCATAGCTCTCCTTTGAACCATCCTCGCGAAGTTTAGTGATCAACTCTTGTACTGGGTCTCTTTTACCAAACTGGTAAGGTGCCAGAAGGCCTCGTTGATTGGGAATATTGTAATAGAACATCAACTCCTTAAAAGGTTGTCCTTCATTATCTGGAATTGCAAGAAGACGAACAGTTGCCTCTTCACCTTCTGTTGGCTTCCACATTGTTGATTGATTACGTGATGTTCCCTGCAGTTTGTCAAGCTTTCGCTTGATAGCTTCAAAATCGATAGCCATTTAATTTTCTCCTGTTAATTTTTAAAATGCAATTCTTAATGTTTGATTGCAAACTAATAATAACACGTAGCTATTCAATATACAAAATTATTTAAATTATTTCCAAGGGTTCATGTCATTGCGCCACTGGTTCTTAGACACCTTAGGGGCAGCCAATGGGCCTGTATACCCAGCAATTGCTCCGGCACCTGAGAATTCTTTTACCTTTTCATCGTCCTCTTCGTCAGTTTCATCATCATCAATTAATGTCTCTTCTAATGAAACAATACTTTTACCTGCTTTTATGACAGACTCCAATGCTAATTCTATTATCACGTCATCATCAATCATCATATCCTCGCCTTCTTCTTCTTCAAATGTTGACCCTTCATAGTCAAAATCTTCGCCATGAGTGAGGCCCATAGCTATAGAAAACATGCTATCTGCAGAGTATCTAGGAGATCCAGAATAGCCATGGGTAGATATTTTTCTGGGATTGAGAATGGGACTAGGGCCGCCGCCCACATATCCGCCGCCCATTTTTACACGAGCATTAAAAGGACCCCCGGATGATACACTCATTAGCTATGCCTCACTATATTAAGATGCGCTGTAATATTAATTATGCTTTCGTGAGCAGAAGTGATACTAATAATTTCATCTATTCTTTCTGGCGCAACATCAAGCAATATTGCATCGTGAATGACACCGATCAGATCTAGTCTGTTGTCATCGATGCTTGAAAGGAGCTCTTCATAAAGAAGACATGCATAGTCTGCTGCAGTTGATTGAATATAGTAATTGACAGGGGCATTAATACTGAATATCTTTCTGCCGTAAGCATTTTCAAAATATCCGTTTTCTTCAAACTCCATTTCAATTTTCCGCTTAAATTCATTGACTGCAAGATACTTTTTAATTTTTCTTATATCTTGCGATTTTAAGCTTGTCATAGATTTGATTTTTCTTTCACTTGCACCATAAAGTAATGAAATAAATGCAAGTTTAATCTTTTTTCTTTCAATATCACCTATGCTCTTTTCTAAAACTTCAGTAAGTAAAAAAGTGTATGCATCAACTACATCAATGCCTTTAATTAGTTTAAGATACAGTCTCGGTTCAAGAGATTTGATATCCAGTTCAATAATAGCGCCTTTTTCATATTTTGTCTCTAAGAATGATCGATCATCTTTTTTCATTGTCATCAGGTTTAGTCCTGATGTAATTATGGTCCTACCTGTGACAGTTTTATCATGTGCGTATGTTAAGCTTTTATGTAGTTCACCCTTGAATATAAACTGTTTAAGCCTGGCAAACAAGCTAATTCTCTTTGGTAGAATAACATCATAATAGTTATTATACATACTGCTTATTTCATCAAATATTTTTAACTGCTCTTTTACACGATGCTTAATTTTACTACTGCTTAATAAGTCTGCCCAATTAATTATTTTATCATCTAACTTGAGGCAGCTAAGCATTCTATCATAATCACTATATATAGTTGAAAGCGGGTCTTTGGACATATGACGAAGAAGCACATTAACTTTCTCTCCTTGCCAAAAAACATTTGTGCCACCTGCAGTTACTGCCTTGGTTGTAGCATCATATGTTATATCACTATTAAGACCTGAATATTTTTTTGATAAGACAATCTTCATTGGCACCCCAGAAAATTATAACTTATCAAATACAACTTTTCAAACAAAGTATTAAAGAATACTAATTAAGCTTTCATTTTGAATTTCAACAGCCTGTCTTATTTTTGACTTAAGCGCATCTGTATCACCCTGGTTTGTTGCTGTCAATGTAAGTGAAGTATTAAATTCACCTGACTTTATTGAGTGCGACACGCTTTGAACAGCATAGATATTGTCTAATGTTGTGCCGGTCATCATATCAATATAGATCTGATTTCCTCTTTGAATAACTGGGAGACCCAAACATTGAAATTGAATTGTTGATGGAATTACTTTTACTTCTTCCTGATCGACTAGATCTGTTCCTCCTGGTTGAGCGCCTTTTCTATTAGATAGTGAATTGAGCAAAAGAACATTATTTACATCACCTGACGTGCTTGATGAAACACTTATGCTCTTCACTACAGAATTGTTTGCACCCAGTGTTACATTTGGAAAATAGTCTTTAATCATATTTTTCATGTCTCTTGTCGTCAACGTCTTATCAATTGTGTAAAAGCTGCGCGAGCTTTGCTGTGATTCGTCTTCATTTACTACAGTTGTTTCTTTTTGTTTTTTTATCGGTTCCATCTTGTTCATGATCTTGTTGTCAAAGATCTTAGTAAGATCCTCAAGGCCGGCTGCTTCAGAGTTAAGTACAGACTCTTCTTCAATTGCAGGCGCTCCACCAACTACAGTTATCACACCACTATTCTCTATTAGCTGTTGATAGAACTTTGCTTTAGAATTTGCAGATGCACGTTCATCATATATGTGGATTCTGCATATATGCTTCGATCCTTGAGCGCTTTCAAGATGTTTAAATAAACTTTGTGCATTTCCAGATATTACATCTTCTAAGTTAACATTGCTGACAGGGGCGAGTGCTGGTACTGTTTCAATATACATAGAAAAATTGGGTTTAACAAATTTAGCTTCTACACCGGAATCTAAACCGTCTGCTGAATATATCTCACCAAGCCTTGATTCCAGCGACTCTTTGTTAGCTTTCGCCACAGCTTTCTGTGCATCTGCATGGGTTTGTTTAAGCTTCGCAAGCTCCTTTGTGTATTTTGTATGCAATTTTTCTGCTGCTTTTGTTCTCTTATCTTTGTTTGCTCCTGAGCCTCCATTTGTCTTATTTCTATTTTTATACTTTTTATCAAGTTCTTCTCTTTCTTTTGCGTATTCTGTATTTTTTTGCTTTAGTTCTTTGTTTTTTGCTTCAATTGCGTTAAGCTCTTTATGTATTCCATAGACAGGATTTTTTGGATCTTCTACAAATGTCTTCTCTAGCATCTTGAAAAATCGTGTCGTTGAAATATTTGTTCTAGCTCTGTCACGAGTTTCTTGTTTGAGCATTTCCATAAAAGCTTCCTTATCTATGGGAAAACTTGCAGTTGTAAGTGTCCTTGCCCTACCTGACTGATTGTTTAGTGGGTAAAATAGCATTTGAACTTCATCACATCTAGAGGACATCGCGATAGATGTTCCCACAAATGACATCATTAACTTTCCAAATGATACAAATATATCACCTTTTTCATTTTCGGGCGGCGGTGCCATGCCTAAAAGAGGATCAGGTGTCCTTACAAATTCTTCTGACACCTTTTTTGTCAGGCCTGTTGTTGTGCAGCCATACGCTTTCCCATAAATTTTTGAAACAACGCCTTCTTTAGATAGCGCAAGAGACGACTCGAGCCCTGCTTTTGATTGTGCAATAGTGGGATCGGATTCTGTTAAAAAGGCTTTAAATATTTCAAGCAATACTTTATTATCAGCCATTTCACCTGTTATTAAGCCTGATGCTTCTGCCAATTTCATAAAATACTCTCTATTTACCATTGACTGGCCGCTTCTGACACCTTGTTGTTTTACTTTAAGTACTTTTCTTACCTCTGGCAATGTTTTTTCCTTTCCTCCGTTTACTACATCATCAATAAATTTTTGTGCTGCTTTATCTATAAAGGGCTTAAGAATGTCTATAGGTGTAGCATTTCCACATGCTGTTGAGATATTTTTTGTCTCATTGGAGCCTCCCAGGCATGCTAATGTAACATCTATGTTTACAGCACTATTGGTCCCCAAATTAAAGTTAGATGATTGAACTGTGTACAGTCCGACGTCTCGCAATGAATTTAAAAGACGGCCAAAATCATTGTCGCTAGTTATGTCCCCATCGGGATGTGACCACCCATATTCTAAAAAGATTTTTGTCATTCCGAATTGTTCTGGAGAAATAAGAGGTGATATATCTTTTAAACGAGATCGATCATGCAAGACTAGTTTCATAGATGCAGTCTTTGACTGTAACAATGCTTGTCCTGCGCTTGATATGTTTGTACTTAAACTTTCAAGCGTCAAAAACGGTGCAATAGGTTCTAATATATTCTCGCCTGACATTGTAAAGTCACCGGATGTTACAGAAACTTTTCTAATATCTGCATTACTCATCATCTGGGGCGATGTAAATAAATCCATACCCGCAATATTTTTGTCTATTACTTGATCACCAAAATAGCCTAGTCCAGTTGGTGCACTTCTTGACATGCCTATATTGTCATCTAGAGCAAAAGTACCTCCTTTTCCCGATTTTACAAATCTCATAAACATGACATTATTAAATTCAGTTGCAGATACAGCTTTTGGAGTCATAATATACATGTTTATAAACGGAACACATCTTGACATCTCGATGGGCGGAATTGCATTAAAAAATAAGTTCATAAGATCAGAATTTCTATTAGCAATACTAATACCAGAGGTTTTTTTACCCTGTTGAACACTGTTTTTAAAAACCACTGCGCCTAATGTTGGATTTGTGTATCTATCGGGAACATCTTTCGGACTTTGATTAAGATGAGTAATTGGGCTAAGCGTGCTTGGAAAGCCGCCTATCATACCCATAATAGCATTACCGTCATTGTCTTTTTTATAAACTACACCCCCTTCCTTTTTAATAGCTTCAGCTGATGCATTCAAATCATGTGCTTGTGCGTCGAGAACAGAAGTTACCATTGGTGTGACAATATTTCTTACACTTGCACCTGGTGCATTATACTCGGGTGGTTTATCTCTATAGGCACCTGGGTCACTATTTCGTGTAATCTGGTATGCTGGCATGGGCGATGTATCTTCAAATAGAATTTCAAAATAATCTTGGGGATCATCAGGCAGACCATCTGAAAATGCCTCACCTGACACTATGTCTCTTAAAAAATAGCCACCAGTTGTCGTATCTAACAATGTTTGTTTCATACCAATATATTGCTTACGAGCAGTGTCAGCCTTGAGTGCCCCGTCAGACAAAACATCTTCATTTGTAGACTTCATACCTTTATAAAATCTCCCTAGATCAGTAATGATGCCTCGAGAGTTGTGAAGTCTTAAATAATAATCTTTAACTGACTGACTCATGCAGTAACACCTATTGCCTGAGCTGCACTATTAGGAATTCTAATAATTGTTCCAGGCGGTGCTTGTAATCCCCAACCGATTCCTGATGCTGCTGCTATTACCCACCAAAGTGATGCATCACCGTAGACTACACCTGCTATGTGATCTAATCGCTGGCCTTGCTCTAAAAGTATTGACTTAAAAGGAACAATCCCGTTGCTTACTGCATTATAGATCTTATAAGTTGCTGCTGAACTTATCCCTTTACGTTGGCGAACTAACTTTGAATAAGTGTATCTACTAATGGCCATTATTCACCTCTTTTCTTTGTTGTTCTAAATGTTGATCTACCTGCATTTTTAAAAGCAAATTCCGAACCTAAGCCGTCGTCATCATGAGGATCTCCTGCAACATGTCTCATGATATTACCAACATTATAAAGAGGTGCTCTATTATAACCAGAATGATCAAGACCCGGAGGTAAGTCATGTATTACACTCAAAGTGAAATCTATCTCAACACCTATAGGTGCTCTAGCATTCCAGTCTATTTCCCAAGGAACATCCTTTTCTAACCAATTAAAATTAAAACCATCTATCACGCCTGCCAGACCGCGCCCCTTGTTGGTGTCAAATGCCCTCACCACAGGATTGTTCTCTGCTAACATAAATTTCTTTTCATTACTAGCCATGACAGTATTTGCTAAAGCATCAACAGCAGCCGTACCAATACCTGCAGCAACTGCTGCCTCTCTTGCAATATTTTGAATTAGTCCGACAGCAGCAGCTGGATCAAGAAATGCCGGCATTATAAACCTATTAAACATTGAACTAGGATTTGCGAGTATGTTTTCATGATATACTAAGAAGGTTTTATTAAATAAGCTAGAAGGAGCAGCAAAATCAATTATCTGTACTTCATATACAGATCGATTTCTATTAAAGTCAGCCCTGTCCATCGGCTTGTACGGAGTATCTTTTGCGTATGTATTGGCTGATGGCTCTGGTATTAGCTTGCTTGATTTTTTATCTTTTATTAATACCCTAAGCGATCTATCTAAAAGATAGGTTCTTCCCTTACTGGGGCAAAAGTACCCTTTGGAAGTTGGCTTAAGTTGATGTATACTAAGCTTTGGGTACCCATTTTTTATAAACTGTGCTGAAGTGAGAAAATTTTCACCTACTGATGCCATACTTTTATTTATAGAAGGAAGGATTGGTGATTGATCTGGACTCGTAAGCTGATTCATAATAAGATTCAACCCTAAAGGATTGACAAAACCGTTTCCTAAAAAATTACTCAAAAGATTTTCAGTTGTCTTTTTTAAAGCAGCATTTTTTATCATTCCTGTCGCCGCAAAAGGAGTACCATATGCAAGATAAAAAAGAAATAAACCCAGTTCTTGAAATGAATTAACTACTCTTTGTTTAGTATCAGCACCCTTTTCAAATATTTGTCTAAACGCGCCTGCTGGAATTGCTTCGCCAGTATTTTCAGGATCACCTATAGTTGTATCTTTATCACCTATCCCAAATATTCTAGCTAGATTAAATTTTGAATAATTTGACTTTATAACGTCGCCCACTCTTACTCTAACAACAGGACTGGCACCCATTACTTGACTAAACGGCTGTGTAAATGTATTTGCACCTGCCTTTACAGTTGTGCCTTTTGTCCATTGTGGATAGAGAAGTGTTGTTAATTTATTAATCTTATACCACATCATGTCAAAATCTTCACGCGATGTGGCATAAAGTGTAAACCCAACGTTCACAGTTCGTGTTGTCCCTTCATAAATTTGAACAGGATCCATTCTTCCATACCCATTTGTTGCAGTCCAATTTGCTTTAATTCCATCATTTAATTTTGTCAAAAAAGCATGAAACGCTATAATTTCATTTGTTCTAGTATCCTGGATATAAAATGGGACATACTCAGCATCAAGTCTATCTTCTAGTCTTTTAACAACATCTTGTGGGATTCTATTAAAAGAACCATCATGTGTTGCATCTAAATAAGTATTATTAATTAACTCGCTACCAAGCATGCCTTTGATTGGGTTTGTCCCAACTGTCAGTGTGCCTAAGTCAGAAACAGCTCTTACAACATTCTTAGGCAAAAGATACATAGACGGTACAGTGTTTGATCCCCACGCAAGGTTAAGCGGACTAGTACCGTTTGCTGCTCTACTTTTAGATACTCTAGTTCCTGGACCATCAGGTAGGGCGTCGACATCATACTGACCTATCACCTTATTAAAGCTAGCTAAGTCTTTATTGCCACCAGAGCGGTGCAAAAACATATCGCCGATGATTGCTGCAACATTCATAAAGCTTAAAACCTTATTAGAAGAAAGCTCTCTTATTGACGCTGCGATATTAGCTTCAGAAAAATCTACTGTTCCCAGTATAAGTGAACCAAATCCTGTGCCTGGGAGGCCGCCCATAGTTTTGAGCACTGAAGAAGCAACTGCCTGCCAAAAACCATTGGCTTGTGTCACTGTATCAGTTTGACTTACTTTAGTTACATCTTCATTATCAGAGCCAAACAATACCTTCATTCCCATTTCTATGCAGTCACCATAGGGATATATTGTTTCACTTAAAAGATTTTTTCTTAAAAAATCAACTTTTGCTGATATTGACGGTCTGTTTCTACCATACATGTGAGGACCAGGACCTTCGTACTTTTGTTCTTTTTGCTGATAATCTGGTGAGCTTCCATCTAATATATTTCCCACATGATGAAATTTTAATGAAGACAAAGACTCGATTAGGTCGAAAAAATCATTAACTGCCTTGACCATGCCAACTATCGTTGCTGCTGTTTGAATTCGTGCAGATTTTGTTGATGGCGACGTAAAAGGCATTGCATGATTATAAGTAGAACCAAAACTATTTTGATTAAATGAATCTGGATCATTTGGTAAAATTACACCTTTGCCAGCTCGAGATGACATTCCTGTACTTTCTATGGCAGGAAAACCTTTTGCATTTTTTGCGCTTAGGACATTGTTTGATCTTTTTTGATAGCCTTCACCCGTGTAAGTATTTGCAAGCTGTATTTCTGTATTTGCTATTTCTTCTTCAAGGTCACCAGTCGGGCTACTCCCACCCGGGGTGTCTGCATTATCAAAGCCAGATGCTTTAAACAATAAGCTGGCACCAATTGATTTTAAACTATCTAAGGTCACTTTGCTTAAATTCTTCTCATAGTCACCAAATTGTATCTGGCTTTGAACTGTACCTGAATCGTCATTGTCTGGCGGGTCTTCAAAACTTTCAGTTGTTGTTCCCATAGGTGCATATGCGCTTGCGTTAATTGTGTTGCTAAATCTATTGTTCCTTCTAAGCATTGCTTGTGTTGCTTGAATTATATTGTTGTCTTCACCGACCTGATCTGGTAACGTGTTTCCATACTTATCAAGTGCTCTGCCTGCAATAGACTTTAAATCAATTCTCGGTGTGCCTTCTGCACCTGTTTTATCAACAAGATTGCCAAGCGATTGATCTTCACCGTAAAAATAACCACTGTCAGAATATGAATTTAAATTTTCTGCATCAACTGTGCCCTGATTAACAAAAATATTTTCTGCACCCTGCTCATCTGCTAGCACCAGAGCGTCACCCTTGTTGGTGGGAGCTGCTTTCTCATTTCCAGGTGCAATCTTATATGTGTTGGAAGAAAGTTCTACCAGGTAGCTTAGATAGTCACCCAGAATACCTGCAGTTTCATCATTTAATTCTAGTAATTGTTCTTCTAATCCGGGCTCAACGCCTAAGTCATCGCCTTCTTTTGCGATGCCATCTTGTGTATGCAGGTTATAATTGATCCTATCCTGCTGGACACCCATCCTGGTTCTTAAAAAATCTTTAAGCGTCTTTCTTGTTGTCATCTTCGTTTCCAGTTATAGCTTTGTCTATACTAACTATCACTTCTTCACGATATGAAGTGTCTTCTATCATCTTTTTCATAAGCGAGTAAAAACCTGCAAGCTGTGTATCAATGCTTTCAACTGTCATGTCTAGCGAAGCCTTTTCCTCTTCCGTAAGATCCCAGTCACTGAAGTATTCTTTTAGATATTTTTTTACATCACTCACGGGCTAGACTCATTTGGATTAGCGATAACTAATGTCTGGCCCGTACTGTCTTGTACGTATCCAGACAAAGATGTAAAAAGTGACTCTCTATCTATTTCCACAGTAGTTCTAACATTAACTTCTCTGTTTCTATCAAGTCGACTTAGAATGGGTGACATGACTTTGTCAATAAGATTGTCAACCTGCTCCTTTATTTTAAAAATATGTTGTTCTTGAGCTTGATTTGACCTTGAGACTTCAGAATTTAATAGTGTAATATCATTAGTGAGAATCTCACCCAGTTCAACATTAACTGGAACACTTATCTCTGCATTCTCTGCTACTTCCATGACACTACTACCAATGTCTACATTCTGGCGCATTTCTTCATTTATTCTTTCCGCGATTCCTGTTGAATGAAGAGGCCATTCGATGCCAACTGGAACATTTATTTCTGCATCCTTTGCTGTTGCCATAACAGCACCAAAGTCTATGTTCCGTGCCATTTCTTCATTTATTTTTTGTGCACCTTCAGTTCCCAATCCTTTAGCAACATCTAAAGCTTGGTCTTTACTCAAGCTCATTAGTGCTTCCATTACGTTACCATCCTTTTTTGCAAGTGCTACAGCAGCATCAGTAGCTCCAGCGGCTTCTAACTGCTCTATCATTTTTGTTTTATCACCCAGACCCGAAACAACACCAGACAGCATTCCAAACGATTCCACTAGCGGTACTGTTGCAGTATCTATACCGGTCATGACTTTGTCCATACCGATATTTTTTACACCCTGAAAACTTGCATCGAGGCGTTTTGCTCCATCAACAAGTGGAAGCATTATTCTTTGATCTGCTATCTTTTTTAATCCATCTAAGCTATGACGTGTAATATCAGCATTGTCAATCATATCTTGAAATGCTGCGCCTAAGTCTGCTTCTTCTGTAGCTTCTTGCATGTCTTCCATGCCAACTGTCAGAAGATCACTATCAAAAAAGTTTTCTACTTCAGCTGCTTCGAGACCCAGTGAGCTAGCGACAAGATTTCTTTGTGCTTTCGTTAAATCTTCCATAGCAATACCTTGCTCGTCGAAAGAGTCACGTATTCTATGCAAAAATGCTTCTTCGTCCTCGTTTGCCAGCTGCATCATTTCCATGGCATCCATGTGCACACCAAAGACAGACGTCAATTTGCCTATTTCTGCTGCTGCTGTATCAAATGACATAAATTTATTAACCATGTTACCAAAAGATCTATAGCTTGTTCCTAGCTGTTGCAACGTACCGGCAATTCTCGCTGCTTCGTCTTCCTGAACATTTCCAAATGTCTCAACATTTGTAATAATAGTCTTGACACCGTCTGCTATTTGCTTAAATGACACGCCCGTTACACTTGCTACTTGCTTAGAGTATGCAGCAATATTCTCAAGCATTTCAGTGCCACCCTTTCCAGTACGCTGAATCTGTCTTTGAATGATCTGTCCGACCTCATCCATAGAGATGCCTAAACCCTTTGCATATGTTGATGCCTGCTGCGTTTGAACCTGTGTCATCTCATTGAATCGCAGCTGGTACTTATCATAAAACGTCATCGTCAAGTCGCGCTGTGCTTGAGCCATCTCATTAGTATCTTGAAATACTCGTGCAAGAATATTAATCTGCTTTGTGGTTCCAGGTATTGTTGTTTTAAGTTCTTCTGGCAGATCTTTCAATGCATTGCCAAATGATGTAAATGTATCAAGTGACTTTTTCATCTGCTTTTGTGCAGCCAGCGCAGTTTGATTTGTTATGTTGTCAACATCAGCCACACCACCATATGTCCGCTGAATCGGATCGTATAGTGCACGTGACTGTGCCAGCATCTTGTCTGTCGTCGCTTCAAGTTCTTTAAGCTTGTCTATTCCTTTAGTTACTGATTTTGCTGCATCGCTTATTCCTGTTTTTACTTTATCAACTACAGCTGCTAAACCTGATTTTGTGTTTTGGGCTTGACTTATTTGACTCGAAAGATTAGCTTGACTTGTATTTTGACTAACAAGTGATTGATTTTGTCCTCCACTTGGAACATTAGTACTTATACCTTGTAGTAATGTAACTATAGAGGTTCCGGCGCCATCTATATCTGTCAAAGCAGCTCTAAAAGCCTGCGTAATATCGCTTTGTGAGAGTGTCATTATCTATTCCCATTAGTCATATAGTATAATTATATAGCTAAATAAATTTCATGACATTTTCTTTTTGATCATATCATCAAACTTATTAAAATTACCCATATCAATAGGCTCATCATCTTTATTGTGATCGTTTATTTTTTGGAAATGCTTTACAAGTCTTTTGACAAACCACTGCCTATATCTCACAGGAAGATTTTTGACTTCTGAATACTGCATATGCAAATGAAATTGCAATGCAAATGACTCCTCTAGAAATACTTCTCTATAATTACTCGGAAGGCCAAAAAAACTCGGATGACATCGGAACTATCACCGAAGAAACGTTTGTGCAGTCATCACAAGCTAAGTCATATTCCATTTTAATTCCGGGCTCATTTTCTTTTATAAAATTTCTTAGAGACTTACTATCAAATGCCGGCATGTATTGGACAAAATGACGAATTTTATTTTGATCTCTGATCCCATCAATTGACATAATACACTGTTCAAGATTTGCAGTTACATTATTTTCTACAACTGTGTCAAAGTGTTTATTCATTTTTTCTCTTGTTTGGCTCATCGCTCTTTCATCTCTTACAGTTATGAACTTAAAAGTAACATTCTTTTTAGTAACTGGAAGCGTAAATTCAAATTCATTTAAACCTTTTTTAATAGGATTGATTTCTAAGAACTTAATAGGTAAGTTACCAAGATCTACTGTTTTATTATTTGAATGACTACACTTTGGGCAGTCAACAACAACGTTGTAGTCCTGACCGTACCCAGTAACCCTGATCGATATCATTAAGGCATTCCTATCGCCAAGTATCATTTCATCTACATTAATACCATCATCTGTTATGCATGATTTAACTAAAGTACTGACTGTCTCGCCTCTTTTTAAAAGAGCCGGGGACGTTAAAATGTCTTCTTCTTTTGCAGTCATTGCCTTAATGTCAATAGTTTCTCTATTGTACAACATGCTGTCCGGATCGTAGACTTTTCCTTGCGAGGGAAGAGGCACTGTCTCAATAGGCACCTCCCAATTAAAATCCTCTTTGAGCACATTTCTAGTAGGTGGTGCCGCCATATAGTATCTCCCTTTTCTAACTTAATAGTAAATAAGAAACGTAGCGCGTAAAATAAAAAGCCGGCATAGCCGGCTTTAAACAAAGAAGATAATTTTAATTTAAAACTGAAGGACGCAGTTGTCAAAGCCTAATGATAAATCAATCTTCATTAATTCATCACCACTATAATCTAATGCACCCATCGTTGCACTTTTAATAAATGCACCTTTAATGTCCCAGAGTTCTACAACTGTTCCTACAGGATCTAAAAGCTTAAGCTGGATATCACGCTTATAGAAGTCAGCATAGCCTGCTCTTCCCGATACAGACTCGTAGTGTGTTCTAATCCATTCCATTACTTGCTGTGCGCCAGAAGGTGCTATTGGATCATGAAGTGAAACTGATATATCACCCATATCTAATTTTCCTGATACTCGTCTATACGAGTTAATAAAATCAATCTTCTTTTCAGACAGCGTAAAGTCAGGTCTTTTTGTCGACATACAAAGGAAAGAATCGATTCCCTCAATTGCGAGAACCCACCTATAACTTCTTTTGGGTTCAAACTTATTTGGAAGTAAGTCGGTAACTGATAGTGTTTCTGCCATTTTTAGCTCCTAAAATTGCTTTCTTTATTAAGTATCTCTTAAAAGAGATTTTTAAATTTCTGCGCCTGCATTTGTAACAACAAAGTCCAATGCTATGAATTCTGCAGTTCTGGTTGGTTGTAAGAAGATTTTTCCTCTAATCGTATTGTTTTCAACATCTGCTTGTGTTGTAGTAGTTGTATCGATAACAACCTTGTAGCGATCAACGCCGCTCTGTTCTTGTACGCTTTGAAGAATAGGGTTAACTAGTGCACTAAATTTTTCTAATGTCTCTTGACGATTAGGTTCAAATAAAAGTGAATTTGCAACATTGCGAACCGATCGTCTAATATCTATAAGCAACCTTCTTACATTAACCCTGTCTAATGCCGATGGAGCGGCCATCAATGTTTTCTGACCCCAGACAACTACTCCTGTTCCGGGGAATGCTGTCAATGGATTAATGTCTGCACTATATAGATCATCAAGATTTGTTCTATTTAGTCTTACTGCAGCTAGTTCAACTGATTCGAGTGCTCCTCGCGTAAATCCTGCAGGTGCAAACCATGGATGGGCTAAGGCATCATTCAAGCTGAATGCGCCTAAAACGCTTACAGAGGGTGGAACTTGAACATTGCCCAATGTTGTGGGATCCTCTACTACCATGTCAGGAAAATACACTGCTGCAAAAGAAGAATCTAATCCTCTGTTGGAAAATGCATTTACTGTATTTAGCACGCTAATATTTTGCACTGATGAAGTCACCACTGTATTGAGCGTGTCTCTTTCTTCTAAATCCATAATGTACATTGCATCGAATCTATTTTCAACAGCAGTTATTGCATAGTCTGTAACCGTACTCTTCCTGATGCCAGGTATAGCTAGTAACTGAATGTCTACGTCAGATTTAGATCCCATAATATCAACTGCTTTTCTATATGCAGCAGTTGATGAACCCGCAGTTCCAAACTGACCTGTTTCATCTGTTATTTCTCTCACAACAGACGTATTAGTCATTTCTAATTTTTGCTCATTAAAGATATTTAGTCCATCAAATCCGCCCTGGAGGAAGAAAGTAAATTTTGCATAACGTGAATTTGCTACTCTTTCTAAATCAGCTACTTTAAATGCGCGCGTTTTCAAGTCTGTATCTATAGCAATTACACCATTTCGCACATAAGATGCACTTAGCCAATATTCAGAATCTGCATATCCACCGTTTGCTGTACTTCCTGTTCTGACTTTAATTCTTTCCAGAGAAAAGATGTTGTTGTTGAATAAATCGCAGTCCAAAACAGATCCATTAACATTGGCAGCGCCTGGATTTTCACCTACAGAAAAATCTGTGGTTCCTACAATGTGATTTGGAAAATATTTTGCATATGATTCAAACGTAGAATCAAACAAACTTTGCTTATTAGGTTCATTAACGACTGTTTTTCTATTAGTTTGAATGCCCCAATAAAGACGTGAATCAGCTCTTTTATTAATACCGGTCGATAAAGCGACTGTTTCTCTATATGGGATAGGTAATTCTCTCACATGCCTTAGCACGCTATCTACTACGTAAAGGCTGTCAGCTTCATTACAAAGCATAGTGCCAGATGTTACTAAGTGAGATGGGCCACGAAAGCCCATGGGGAGCGCATCAGCAGGAATATTTCCATTTTTTAAATTATTTGAAGGTTTAATTCTCACATAATTAGATCTAACAGGATAATCACCTTCCACAATTATTTTTTGTGAAGATGACTCGTCATCAAAATCAAAATAAGTGTTTTGATCACCAATCATTCTACTAATATACTGTTCTGAGCTTGTGTCAAGTGAAAGACCTCTAAATGACTCTAGTACGATTTTCTCTTCATCAGTATCATAAAAGCTTCTAACCGTTAGATCAAACAATCCATACTTATAAGTTGTAGATGTTGACTTCTTTATATTTTCAATTGATATCTTATACCGGGTATTGGCATAAGCGCCATCTGACAAAGCTTCAACTTGAAACAGATTGTATGGTGTACCTCCATAATTTTGTGTAATAACCGAAGGTGATATTGGTGTAGCAAATCTATCTTCAAAGTTTTCATAAATAGGCACGCTTCCTGCAGAATCTGGCTCAGTTCCACGTGCGATTGATGACGTTAATAGAAATGCAATATCTCCCATTATGCCTGGCTCTGCACCTTTAGAGCCAGGACCGGCCATTGTGACACCTGCACCTGTTACAGCTGCCAATGTCGGATATATATCGTAGCTACCGTATAGTAAATGTCCCTCAGATTCAATCTTAAATGGGTCTGTATTAAATACATTTGCAAAATAAGTTGGAGAAGTTACATCAAAAGACGCAGTTATAACATTTTTTTCTTTATTACTATAGCCGTTAAGTAACATAGTGAAATTTTGTGAAGACAAATAAAGCGATCCTGTAATACCACCTGTTTGAGGAATTATAACACCTTTTGCACTAACAGCAGTATCTGTAGAAACCGGATTATTTCCATTAGCACAAGCATTGCCAGAAAGTGACAAAACAACGCCAGACGGTGCCAAGAGCACACCTCGAGGAATTGGTGCTGCGGAATTTCCATCGCTGCCGCCAGTTAAATTAACTGCAACTCCATCGGTAAGACCAAGATCTGCAGCAAGCGTTCCGCCTACGTCGTTGGCAGTTATCGTCGGAGTAGACAAACTGCCTCCGCGAGTAGAACGAAACACAATTTCAGTGGCGGCCGCAACATACTCATCACACGTTACATAAAATCGCTCAGCGCCTGTTGAATATGCGGCCGCGGCCCTAAGACAATTAATAAAGCCCTCGGCGAATTCAGTCGGGCTAGCGGTACCGGCGACATTATAGGTAACTGCGAATGTATAGGCTCCCACAGCGCCCCCTGCTGTGAAATCACCATCAACGAATGTTACATCGCGCGCTGCTCCACCGATCGTTATCGTTAGAGTACCTCCAAAACTATCCGCTACAACCAAGGTGTCGGTGGCGCCCATAGTTGTGCTAACAACAGTCAAAGCTTTACTTGCTACGGTGCCGCCCCATACTGTTGTACCCTGAATTCCTGCACTACTAAAAACTGTACATCCGTTTGATTCAGACATAAGGCAGCCAAGGAAATAGGTTCTACCTTCTATCGATGCCGCGGCTGTTTGATTTGCATAGAGTGCATTATTACCTACAATACCATTTTCCTGAACAGTTTCACTCCCCACGACAAACCCTGCATTTGTTACAATACCTGTTGAAGCACGCTGAAGACAGTTTCCTGCTCCGAGCACCCTTAAGTATGTGCACGATCTTGCATTTTTTAGCCACTCATTGACTGCTAAGGGGCCGAATTTTTTTCCGTCTGATTGGCCGAATATTGATTGAAATTCTGAGAATGTTGCAACTGTAACTGGAACAAACGCAGGCCCTTGATTAGTAGTTCCAATAATACCTGCAGGTACTCCTGTGGGACCAACTGCAGATCTTCCTGACAGGTCAATTTCTCTGGTACTTACGCCCGGGCTTTTAAAAATCAGTTCTCCCATTTAAAACTCCATTTACATCTTAAACTTAAATATGTCTTACTCAAAACTTACACCTGAATTTGTTATAATAAAATCAATTGCAATAAATTCTACTGCTCGTGTTGGAACTAAAATTATTCGTCCATTTAGACGATTTCCTTCGATATCTTCAGGTGTATTGTTAGAAGAATCCATTATCACTTTAAATTGATCAATACCTTGTTGACTTTGCACTACAGAAAGAAGAGGCGTTACTTGAGCTACAAATCTTGCCCTAGTCTTAGGAGTATTTTGCTCAAAAACAATCTTGTTAGCTACTTTAACAATAAGTCGTTTAACTTCTAACAGCATCCTTCTTACGTTTACTCTGTCAAGCGCTGTTTGTGCCTGTTGTAAAGTTTTTTGTCCAAAAATTACAAACCCACCGTTTGGAAAGTTTGCAATTGGATTAATTCTTGTTTCATAAAGTGTATCACGATCGCCTGCTGTAAGTCGGACGGCTGTATTTCGCACTCTATCAAGCGATGCTCTATTGAATCCTGCCGGCGCAAACCACGGGTAAGAAACTGCATCATTGTAGGCTAATGCACCAAGTGCAACAACTGACGCAGGCACGCTTACGACACGATTACTGTTTACTTCATCTAGAAGGCTTACGTCAGGAAAATATGTTGCAACAAAATTATTATCAATCGCTCGACCAGAAAATTGATCTGATGTATTTCTTACATTGGGCTGTGCATCACTATCGCTGTACAGCCTTGTACCTGTTCCTGTCTTGTCATATGCAGGAATATCCATCAAGTATATAGCTTGCCCATAATCCCTTGTCAAATCTGATACAAAATCGGTAACGTTTGGATCTTTTATACCTGGGATGGTCATAATATTAATTCTTGAAGCCATTGGATCTAATAGAATTTTTGCTGCTGTTCTATATGCAAAAACAGTATTGTTATCTGGGCCAGAACCTGGAGAGTAAGTTGCATTAAGATTTAGCCTACTAATGTCTCCACCATCTGCCTTACCACCTGTAGCAGTCGATGCTGCTCTATCATTCATTAACCGCATATCTTTATCAAGGATGTTATTGCCGTCGAAGCCACCATACATCATGTTTGTAAATTTAAGATAATTAGTAAATTTATTAAAGTAAGTATGACTATCGGCGTAAGATAACAAAGAAGCCATTGTAATTCTATTTCGTGTTCCATCTAAAACTGTATAATCAGTGTAATTAGGATCTTTGTCTCTCAAATAAGCTGTCTCGAGCATATGTTCTGCGTCAGATCCAGTTATATTTGTTACAATTGATGCAGCTAATGTAGAATCTGCTGCAACACTATTATAAAGTGCTACTCTTGCTAAAGTGAACTTATTGTCATTAAATTGATCAGCACCTGATCCAGTGACAAACACATCCATTTTTTGAATGCCTAAGAATTTTGAATATGCACTTATTAGTGGGTTTTGTTCTGAAGAAGCATTTGAATTTAAAACTGAATTACTCATTGACCCTGTCGCAGGTAATCTTTCAAATTTAACACCCCAGTAAATATTTGCATCAGCAGTTTCAGAACTACCTGGTTCTCCGACAAAAGCAGGCGTACTAGATGCTTTAACAGCACCTTTTGTAGCTTTAAATCTAAGTGGAACAGGCGGCACTACCGAAGCTGATAAAATTCGAGACGCGGCCGTAGTGGCACCGTACAACCTGTAATGTTCCGGGTCACCGCCGGCTGGAAGAGCATCAGCTGCTAAACCGCTGTCTGATAAAGAATCATTAGTTTTTAAGACAGGTAATCCTCGGAAGCCAAAAGGTAATGCATCTTTAGGAATATATCCGTTTGTCACAGCAGTATTCATAACTATTCTAACATACTGTGACTTGTTTGGATTCTGCCCCGAAACAACAAGCCTCCTGTCAGAATCTGCTAATGCATCAAAATTATAGTATACTTTCATATCACCAATTTTCTTTGCAACATAATTTTCATCAGCAGGATTCAAAGAACAGTTAGGATATCTTTCTAGTATCCTTATATTTTTATCTGTATCTCCAAAGTCTCGTACTTGAACAGCAAAGCTTCCATACGGAACCTTGGGATCAGAGGATCTTTTTACTTCTGAAATAGATATTTTAAATCTTGCATTGGATCCCGCACCATCAGATATTGTTTCAAAACTAAAAAGATCATATTCACTATTTCCATATGGCTGCGATATAAAATTTGTAGTAACTGCTGGTCTATATCGTGTATCAAATCTTCCATATGCGTTTTCAAATGTCTGAGTAATATCTCCTGATGATACGCTAACATTTTGAGATCCTGACATTATTCCAACTGTTGCGTCGGTGAGGTCATATCTTACCTTTGCTATTTCACTCTCTACAGCAAAGTCACCATAAAGTAAATGCTGTGTTTTGAAAAAGTTGTCAGGATCTTGATTTAAAATTTTTCCAATATAATTTGTATTACTAGGGTCTAAAGATGCTGTATATATTTTAATACCAGCAAAGCCCTCGTCATTTGCAAAAGAAGACCCATATTGAGATGATGAAACAATTAACTTAAAAGTGCCTTCTAGCTCTGACCCATCATATGCGCTTATTGTTGCAACATCATCTGTTGTTGCTGCCCCAGTATATGCTTCATTATGATTTAGAATCTCAACCCTAGAACCTGATGTTGTAAAAATCATACCCCTGACGAGCTGTACATCGCCGCCTGCTGATAAATTATATGTCCTATTATCTGTAAAAATAGGATAGCCCGGTACTTCCCAATCTGTAGGTACATCATGAATTGCTGTTATAAATACAACGTCACCGTCATAGCGATTTAGACTACCTGGATCAGGTTGTGCTGTTCCCTTTATAATAAAGCCTGCTGACTTAACTGTCCCTTGTTGCTCTGTAGTACCTATTTCTGTTTCTGTTCTATTCGCACCAGCGCCCAAAACTCTCAAATAAGTAATTGCTGTTCTATTTCTTAAAAATTCATTGACTGCATATGGGCCAAATTTATCCGGACTAAGACCACCGAAACGGTTGTTAAAGTCAACCATAGAACCAAGTGTTACAGGAACAAATGCTGGGCCTATATCAGAAGTACCTGCAATACCTGCAGGAACGCCTGTTACCTTTCCTGTTCGCTGGCTAAGATCCACCTCTTTTTCAAAGAAGCCGGGGGATTTAAATACTTGTTCAGCCATCTACTTTCTCCTTCAATACATTAACGATAATAACTATCGTGTAAATAGTGAATTATCTCACTCAGATTGATTATCAATGTTTTTAACTATAGCAGGGCCCACTACTGTTTCGCCAGCTCTTTGGTTTCTTAGTTTGACCTTTCCGTATGCTACATACTCTTCGTTAGTGAAAGGATCTTCAATGTATACTTCAACTTCTTCACTTGATTGTCCACGAAGTAGCTTTCCCTTGATTTGATCCACACTCTCGATATTACTTAGTATAAAGTCATTTATATCTGTTGCGTCTGTGTCTTGTCTTACGACAACAGGCTTGAGTGCATCGTAGTAGCCGAAATTGATTTGTGGTGCTGAAAAGAAAGATCTGAATGGTGAACCTGTATTGTCATTGTTTGTTGCAAGTAAGTATCCGGGAACTATTAAGTTAATTGAATGCTTAATGATTCTTTCTGAATCTGAATAGTCATCAAAATTTGAACTATTACTAATTGTCTGGTCAAAAAAAGCAACAAGTTCGTACCCAGTCTCGGTTGTCATTGCAATTTCATTTTTTAAATTAAATTCAGATAGCATTGTCTCAAGTATTTCATTTGCTTGACTCATGTACTGCGTCCAGAAAATAATATTATAATTAATAGCAACAAAATTAGGATATGGAATAGAAATAATTTCAAATATATTGTCACCAAGATTGTTATCAATTCCAATTCTTCCCATTCCACGAGAATAACTTAGATTCTTTCCATTTCTTCTAGATGCTTGCATGCCAGGTTTAGCTGTGTTCCCGGGTGAAATTTCGTTTAAGCCGAAATTTTTTCTTGCTGACACATTATCTTGATGTTGAAGCCCGCGCTTATTGATTATATTTTGATAATTTCTATCTGCTTCTGCTAACTTTTTTTTAATATAATAGTCCGGCTGATCTCGATACGCTATGGCTGTACCCTTACCAGCTTGACCGGGGCTAAAATCCATATCATTTCTCATAATTGAGATAATTGGAAGTATAAGTGTATTGTTTTTGTCCCTTATCGGACTGTCTCTTCGTGTCAGTGCGAATCTTTCTCCTGCAGCAAAAATTACCGGAACCTTTGATGCTGTACCCTGATATGTTACTTCAAAAGCTAGCTGTTCATCGAATAGTTTGAATACAGCACGATCAATATCTACTATCCCTATTGAGGGTATACTAAAATCATTAGGTATGTTTGGGCCTGTTCTTCCAAAATCCAGTTTTTGTGGCGGTCGACCTATTACTTTTGACTGTCTTGTTTTCTTACTCATTATCAACTCCCGTCATAGAAAGAAGAGGGTGTAGGTGCTGCATCTTTAGGCGAAACCTCTGCTGGGCCTGAGATGGGTTTTGTAAGCACTCCTTCCTTTTGCAATTCACGTATATCACCCGTTGGACCTTCTGCGTTTGTAGCAAAACCACGCTGCTGGATAAATGTCTCTTGTACTGCTTGCTCATCACTATACTCTTCGCCATAAGGGCCAAGCACCTTACTAAGAAAATTACCTTTTCTAGATTGTTTACCGGTAAGTGTCATATAACCCGTATATTCAATTTCACCGTATATTGTTGAAGATATCGGAACTTTAATTATTTCAAAAAATACGGCGCCGTATTGAAAAAAATCACCTTCCATGATTTCTATTTGCTTATCTATAAGATCACGACTTTGAACATATGCTTCCATTGTCCAATATGCCTCGCTACCAAAACGAGTAGTTGTAATCTCCTCAGGCATCCAATTAACTATACAATCTAGCTTAATTGGATTTTCAAATATTTTATCAACAGCTTCCTCATAAACATCATGAATTTTTGTCTTTGTGTCTGATATCGGGTAAAAATATATAAACTGTCCAATCACATCTTTTGTGATTTCTTTTCCTATGTCATTAATAAAGTTAATTTCTCGAGGTGTTATAAAAAGTCTTGCCATGATTTATCCCATGAATATTGCCCCACCATTGGGAACTGGAACGAAACGTAACTGTTTTTGTAAATTTTCAGATCGTAATGACTGCATCTCCATCAGCTTATCATAAGTCAAAGAGTCTAACATTTCTGTAAGTGATGTCTTTAGTTTTTCTTGATCTTCTCTTCCCTGTGTAACTAAGTTATCACCATTCAAAGAAAGATCTGATCCCGGAACTGGTATTGATTGAAATTTTGACCTAATCAATCCTAGCTGTTCTTTGCACAATGCAAGACAATATTGCCTTATCCACTGCATGCCTATAGAATTAATCCTACTGTAAATAATATTACCAAAAGGAATGTTACCTAAATTTGAGACGCCGTGTATCGAATCATCTTTATAAGCAGGATTAAGAGGGTCTGCTGCATATCTTACTCTTATCCACAGTTTTATAGGATGAACAGGCTCGCCTGTAGGCATTGGATAGATTCTAATCTTTGTCCCTACAACTTCGTATGAGTAATTTGAACGTCTAACCCTGTTTGACAGATCAAGCTGGCCTGCTCTTAAGATATCCTCAAAAACTGGCAAGACGTAGAATATTGTCTCAGGAGTAAATGATTCAAAACTAAATTCATTATTTAAATAGTTTATTGCAGATGTTGTATCGAAAAATCTATATGCTGCACCCGGATTGTAATGAAATACTTCAACAATTTTTAATTTTGATTTTTTACCAGCTGGTTGCTGATCAAAGATAACATTGCCTGAATCGTCTTTTAGTTCAGTGTAAATATCATAATCTTGTTGCATAGCTTTCATAGAAATGGAGCCTGTCATTGTATTATAAGAGCCCCCGATTCCAGCTTCCATAGCATATGGTTCTGCAAAACGTGTCAAATAGTCTAGATTGTCACGTGGATATTTTTCTTCTGAACCTGACATAATGCTGCCTGATGTATATCCTAGAAAATTTACCATCTGTGATTTTGCTTGATACTGATTAATTATTGAACTGTATTCAAACATTGTCTCTTCAAAATTGCCCCAAATTTGCTTTTTTGTCAATTCAACAGACAATATGTCATCACCCATCTTGCGCTTAACAAATATAATCATCTTGTCAGCATCAGATGCAAATCCTGTTTCATCGTCATAAAGACCAAATGGTGTAGGGTTAGTTGTAGTTGCAAATGTAGCCACGCATGCCTCCGTACGCTTTTATAAATAAATAGGCACAACTTTGACGTAAGACTACACTAATAACACAATTTTATATATTACGCTAGTAAGATTTTTTCTCACATACCGCAGAGTGCCATTATAGCTACTAATCCTGGAAGGCCGCTTCGAACATAAACCCCAGAGAATAGCGTATCAGATCTACCGCCGACATAAGAAATTGCTGCTTCCATCTGATTTGATGCTACAGGATCAGATGCTGTATCATGACTTGTAACTAAAAGTAAAACACCAGCACCGGCTTTTGCAGCTGGAGGAGGGCAAGGTGAACGATCTGTACAGCCCTTAAATATCTTCATTCCAAGCTTATCAGTTCTAAAATCTTTAACAGCAATTGTCCCTAAAAACATCCGGCCGGGTGTTGCTAAACACTTTTCTAAATCTTTTGTATCAAATGTCTGAATAGGTGAACTTTCTGCTGCTAATTTAAAAATTTGAGCAACCATTTTAGAGAAAGCTTTATTTGCAGCTGGATACATTCCCAGCATACCTACTTTCCCCCTCAGTAATTGTAATTGTTTTTCATTATCTACAATAACATGAGGATGCGATTTGACATCTTGACACAATAGAGCGCAGTTAGATTTAATCGTTGGATTGAGCAGCTCCTGTGATGTAGGAGTGGACACAAGATAGACGACCTTACCGTTACCTTGAACTGAGTCTAAGTATCTCTGGAATGCATTGTGCAAGGTCGCAGATGCACTTCCCGTACCTCCCCCACCTGAGGCGCAAACAAACAACCAATCAACTTCTCCGAGCCGAGCGCGGAGTGTGTCCTCAATAAGAGTAGCATTGTCATTCAATATTCGCTTGCCCATCTCAACATCTTTACCTACACCATCGGCACCGTCTAGTAAGAGAAAATGCTCGGGTGCTACTCCTTCTGGTTGATCCTTATGAGTTGTGTTTATAAGCAATGCTTTATTGTAGCCTAAGTCAAAAAATGATTTCGCTAATTTTCCGCCGCCACCTCCGAAGCCTACGAATGCACAATTAATCGCTGACTTTGCTGTATTGTCAGGCAGAAGAAGTGTCTCATCTTTTACAGTCTCATCGCCGTAGTGATCAGCAAAATCTAAGTCACCGAAGTCCATCAAGTCATCTGAGTCCACTGTTTCAGCTACTATTTCTTTTACTTCTTCATTTTGTTCTTCTTTTGGCTCTTCACTTATAACCATAAGTTCCTCTTTTGTTTTCTTTTTAATTCTTCTTCGTGGTCGATCTACCCAACCAGATATCGATGTTTTTACTGTCGATGCCATAGCATATTATTATATATCATGCTCAAAAGTAAATAAAAAAGACGCTCTAGTAATGAGCGTCTTATCGTATTAATCATCAAGCTTTAAATCAAGCGACTTGACCGCCCATATTCATGAATATTCGCCATTCTGATCCATCCCAGATAAAAGTAATTTCTTGCATCGGGTTTTCAATGGTTACAGTTGTTCCAGCTGCAAAATTAGCAGGTGTTATTCTAATTGAATCACCACCGGCTGTTTCAGCAACTAGTGCGATTCTTTTTAATTGACCCGGAACTGTACCATCTGCTAGTGTTACATCATCATTTGTAGCCTGTGCTGTGCAATTAGTTGTTGTCGTTGCAACAGAGGCTGCTCCGGGCCCAGATAGCGATTCTAAACTTGCACTCGTAAGTGCACCACCTGCTGACAAACCCTCTATAAGAAAACCAGAGCCTGGTTCTTGAACTAATCCTTTTTTCGACGTATACGTTATTTTCATAATTTCCTCATTATTATTGTCAAAATTGATTAAGTGATAGTACAACCACTATTCAGTAATGTTCTCCAGCTACTTCCATCCCATATAGCTAGCCATGCACGGCCTGCGCTGTTGAAAACTATTTGTGTATCAGTTGCAAGATTAGCAGGTGTAACTTGTAAATCAGCACCGCTATGACTGACAACAACAATTGATTTTATTTGACCAACAACAGTACCGTCATCAAGGCCCCATGTTTCTGTGGCACCGGCGCCTGTTGCATATGTTGATGACGTAGTAATTGAATTAAATGTTCCTGTTTCTGCTGTGTCAGGAAGTTCTGCTGCAGTTGGTGCAAGCTTGCCGGCGGCTTTGTAGCTTTCATAGAAAAAACCACCCCCTTCCTCTTGAACCAATCCTTTAGCTGCTGTATATTGTACTTTTGGCATAATTATCTCCTGTTAGGATAACGTAAATCCACGTTTTGCTATTACTCTCCAAGCTGCCCCAGTCCACACTAATAAAATTTCATCCTTGGCTGAGTCACTAGTTGCATCTGTCCAGTCGTCAAAATTAGCAGGCCTAAGTATGATACTACCCGCCTCTATATGATGACGAAATCTTTTGAATTGACCAGCTGCTATTCCATCTGGTAATGTGACAACCTGTTCAACGCCTGTGGATTCCCAGATGCTACTAGTAGTTGAAACTGATGCTGCACCGGAAGCAGACCCTGTTTCTGATGCCGTTGGTGCAAGTGAGCCTAGACCTTCCAAACCGTTTACAGTGAAACCAGAACCGGGAACTTGATATAACCCTTTAGTATTATCTACAATAACTTTTGGCATAATTATCTCCTTTTGTTCGCAAGATTCCGACACGTTGGTGCTATCAACTTTATGCTATTGTGCCGGGCCTGCTAATATATATGACCTTGTGCGCAATTAAACCTATTTTCTTACGCTATCATAAAGCATTATCACAGCTTGGTCAACATCAATGTCTCTTATGCGCGGTGGTAGCTCTATAATTGTAGGTTCTAAGTCCTCTGTCAAGGTCTGCACTGGGTCTTGTTGCATACCAGAATAAGAGCCACCAGTACAATTTCCGGTTTCTTTATTACAGTTGTTTGCTGAAACTGACATTGGTTGGCCTGGCTGCTGTATCTGAGTTGTCTTTTGTCTCTCAATAATTCTTACTTTTCTTGATTTTGATCTATTTGCTTGGCCGATTACAGCTCCATTATCATCAAATAGTAGTAAATTTATTGAAGCTTGTTCAGCATCTTCATTAATTACAGATCTTAAAACCCACAAGCCGTCTTCATGAGCACATTTAAGAGAAGTTTTTGTATAATCACAATCTGAATAGACAAAACCAATTGTCTCCGAATTGTATATGCCAGTTATCTTACCAGCTTTAAACCATGATCTATGCTTCTGATTCATATATGTAAAAACCGATGTATTGTCATACTCATATGTTGATACGCTGCTGCCATTTGACATTACACGGATATCTTCAACATATATCTCTTCATATCTGCTATCTGAAACTGTTATTTCTGCTGCGGCTTTTGGCGTATCTGCCAGGCCAAACATACTCAATAAAACTAAAAACACGGTAACACCCCCCCGCTATAATACATATATGGGAAGTAAAAAAGGTGACAAAAAATGTCACCCTTTATCTGTGTTGTTATGTCTACTTAGTTTGAACAAACTTATAAAGTTTCTCAGCTTCTGCTATAATTTCATCAGATGTGGGAGGCTCTGGCCAAGTTACAGTTTTTGGATTTAGCACTCCTTGCTCGAGTAAAAACATTGTTTTGTTGTACTTGGCGTTAAATTTATCACTCAAAATACCCTGTGCTTGTCCTAAAAGGCCCTGTCTTAATTCGTATGCATTTGCACTCATATTTGTTCCTTTTGTGTGTGTAAGTGTAAACTAACTATACTGTTAATATAGTGAGTGTTTAAAATCAGATCAAAATTAAACTTTCATCTTTTTCATTATAAT